>Ga0067045_1029205_pt1 | contig 22934 bp, 14 predicted proteins | sample TerdegcTABiofilm_FD_59184 | JGI IMG/M metagenome (GOLD analysis project Ga0067045, IMG submission 59184) | Combined Assembly of (Gp0054472, Gp0054536) Wastewater bioreactor microbial communities from Singapore -Terephthalate degrading...
GAGCAGTTATTGGAAGTATTGCGGACAAAATTTGGTGTTCTGGATGAGAATGGAGATGGGGGCGTGAGTTGGGAAGAGGCGAGTAGCAAATATGCAGGCTTAACGAGAGAAGTCTTTGACCAGGTAGACACGAATGGAGATGGCAAGATAAGCAGAACAGAGGCGGGATTAAAGAAAAGTTTGTGTGGTTGCAGTAGTAAATCGCTGGGCGAGGGATGGTGGAAGTATTTGGTGGACTTTGTGCTGTTTGGGCTTGTTATCTCCTTGATGAGCGGAATGGGTAAGAGTAAAAAGCGGAAAGAATAGAGTTATATAATGCCACTTTTGACGGCTCTTTGTATTGAGAGTGAACGACAAAAGTGGAAAAGATAAAGTTATCGTAGTTGCTTGTATGTAAACTGCACACAGGGCAGACACGGGACAAAAAACTCCCATCCGCCCTGTTTTTTTCATAGGTTAAATAAGGGGTTAGGCATGAAGTATAATAAACGAAAGAGTATGTTTACATATATAGATGTAATGGGGATAAAAAGTCAAATCTTTGTTATAATCATCTGAACGATAATAAAAATGTAATTGATTGAAATCAAAAGAAAAATTTTGCCTGTATATCTTAAAAGTTTTTCTTTTGTTGGTCTAAGACTCTGCGGATTCGACGGGCAAGGTCGCGGGCTACGATGGGTTTCATAACGATTTCATCAATTCCTAAACGGGATAATTCTTCGGGTGAGAATTCACCGCTAAAACCAGTGAAGAGGATTACAGGTATATCGGGACGAAGTTCTTTAACCCATCGTGCTAAAACTTCACCGGACATTTTGGGCATTGCCTGGTCTGTTACAACAAGGTCGAAACGGTCTGGGTTTTGTGTAAATACTGCTAAGGCGGTTAAAGCATTTTGACATACTTCAACGCTGTATCCCCATTGGGTTAGTACTCTTTTTCCTAATTTACATACAGATTCTTCATCATCTACAAAGAGGATACGCTCTTGTCCTTCTAATGGTTCTTCATCGTGTTTTTTTTCAAAGACGATAGGATTATCAATTCGTGGGAAATAAGTATAGAAAGTGGAACCCATTCCTGGTTTGCTTTCTACAATGATGGTTCCCCCGTGTGCTGTTACGATACCGTGGACAACGGCTAATCCCATTCCGGTTCCTTCGCCCGGCTTTTTTGTGGTAAAGAATGGGTCAAAGATACGCTCTAAAATAGGGGGTTCCATTCCATGTCCGTTATCGCGTACGGTTAATTTTACATAGGCTCCGGGTTTTAGTTTGGGATGGATTTGTGAAGCATCGCTATCTAAGGTAACATCCCTCACTTCTACTTCCAATTTTCCTCCTTTGGGCATTGCCTGGATGGCATTGGTGCAGTAGTTCATCACAACTTGATGTATTTGTGAAGGATTGCCCATAATTGCTCCGGAATGAACATCAACATTATCAATAATATCAATAATAGGAGGAGTAGTTGCTCTAAGAAGTTTTAAGGCTTCCCGTGCTATAACATGCAAATATAAAGGACTGCTTTCTTCGCCGGTTTGTCGGCTAAATGTTAAAATCTGTTTTACGAGGTCTTTTGCTCGATGTGCCGCCTGTAATACCTCTTTCAGGTCATCGTATAAAGGTGTTTTTTTAGGAACCTCGTTGATAGCCATGTCGGTTAGACCGATGATAACCGCTAATAGATTGTTAAAGTCATGGGCAATTCCTCCTGCTAAAACACCTAAACTTTCCAATCGCTGAGAATGTTGGACCTGTTGTTCTGCTCTTCTGCGTTCTTCCTCTTCCTGTTTTTGGATGGTTATATCTTTTATAGAACCTAATATTCTGTAGGCTTCGCCAGTGGCATCGGGTAGGACGACACCCTGGTCTTCTACATAGCGGTAATCACCATTTTTATGTCGCAATCGGTATTCTACACGAAATTTTCCAATCTCCTGCTTTGCCACTTCAATATGTGCTTTGACACGCGGTAAATCCTCTACATGAATATGGTCCATCCATCTTTGTAAATTGATTGTGTCTAATTCCCGCAGGAGATAGCCCGTTACTTGAGTTACCGCTCCTCCCCATTTTATTTTGCCCGAGTGAAGGTTGCAATCATAAATCATCATACCGGTTTGGGCGGCTAAAATACGATAGCGCGAGATACTTTCAGAAAGACGCTCTGAAGTAATGCTTTGTGTGTCTTCTAAAGGTTGTCCTATGGCGATGATGCAGGGCTGATTATCTGTATTAAAACTCTGTGCTTGAACTTCTATGGGGATTTGTCTACCGTCTTTAGCTAAAATCACGGTTTCAAAAGAGACCTGCTGATGTTGCAGGATGGTTTCAATTCTGCCCTGTATTCCATCAATGCGATTTTTAGGTATAATATCCCGCAGGCGTAGTTGGAGAAACTCTTCGCGTGTAAAACCGGTCATCCGAAATACAAAATTATTGGCATCAAGGAAACGACTTTCCCGTATATTTTCGTTCAGTTCAAAAATTAATACCGGATTGCTGCAATTATCTAATAAGAAGCGGTTTAAGGAATCATATACAAATAAGGCTCGGGAGCGTTCTTCTGCCAGTTCCATCAATCTACGGTTCGTCTCCCAGAGTCCTACTTCTGCCTGTTTCATTCGAAGTAAAATACGAATTCTTGTTATCAATTCCGTTATATCGCAAGGATACATTAGAAAATCATCTATCCCTGCAGCCATCAATTCCCATCGGCGTGAGGTAGGTGTCTCGTAATTGGCAATAAGCAATATGGGAATTTTTGAAGTGTTTAAAGAGGTCTTCCAGTATCTGCATAATGTAAGGCAGGATTCATCTCCGAGGGAACAATCAATAATCAAACAATCCGGCACAAAGACCTTTATATAATCCATCACTTCTTTTACGGAATATGCGCGATCAATATGGCATTCGGGAAGATGTTCTAATATTGCCGGGAAAAGGGATTGATGCGGTCCTTGTTGAGGTTGAACAGATAAAACACGATACAATTTAGATGGAAATGGGGTGTTTTCAGGAGAAATATCTCTGGAACTTTCTGTATCATCTACCCCAGAGTTTTCCGTTCCTTCCGATGTTAATATTGGGTCTTTTTCTGTTAAAGGTTTCTTTTTCATAGGTATTCGTGATTAAAATATAACTAATAACAGTCTATATTAATATACCGCATAAAGGAAACATTGTGAGAAAAAAATTAATTCAAATAATAAAATACACCGCCATCAGCATTGTTGTTTTCTTATCTATAATCATTATATCTATTTTTGGGGTTTGGTCTCTATTTTTATTAAAAGGTTCTGTATCTTTCAAACCCGCAAAAAATATTTCCGTTACGCTATCAGGTCTCTCTGTTTTCCCAAATATTTCTCTAAAAGATGTTACTATTCAGTTGGGTGATTATAACACAGATTTGGAATTTCAAAATATTCAGATACAATTATCTTTAAGAAAGCCACAAAAGTTATGTGTTTTCATTGAAGCGTGTAATATTCATGTTGATACAACATCTCCATTTTCAAATAAACCGAAAGAAGAAGGTAAATCTACACAAGAAACGAGTGTTCCCGATTTTCAATCCTTTTTTACCTATCTACCTCAAAAATTGTTTGTTAAGAATATTTCTATGTTTATCAAAAATAATGAAAGGACATTGTTTGTATCAGGTGTTCCACTTACTATAGATAAAGCCCAAAGCCTTATTTCCCTTTCCTCTACGGGCACTATTATGGAAATTACCTACAAGGGACAGAAAGAATCGCTCACAGGGATGGTGGAAATACATCACCAATTCCAGAAGGAATTACAAGAAATTAAGATAAATATCCAGTTTCCACCTTATATGCTTGCGCATGGAAAATTAAACTTTGATAACTTTATGCGAAAAATAAATATGGAAAATATATCCCTGTCGCTTGATGAAAATGTATCGCAATCTTTGTCCCCATGGTTCTATTCTATGTTTTCTTTACCTGTTGACTGGCAAAAAATTCAGGTATACAATCTTCACGGTAGTATTTATTATCAAGATGCTCGATGGATACCAGAAAATATCAACGGGGACCTGTCCTTTTCTTCACTAACAATAGGAGATAAAGAAAAGCCATGGCTCCAATATACTTCTGAAATACATATACATTCTCAATACAGGGAGGATGAGAAAACAACCGAAGTGGTAATCAATAGCGATAAAGAACCTGTATGGGAAATGAACTGGAAATATAATCATGTTGACCAGAATACCTATTTAGATTTTTCTTGTGGGACTATACAGGGGAAAACTATTCAGGAGGTATCCCCTTATTTATACAATACATTTTTACTCAAACAAATGGAGCCTTTTTCCGTAGAATGTTCTTTGTCTCTTCAAGGAATTTTTCCTGTTCTGGAAGGGGACTTTCAAGGGAAATTATCCTTTCCTGATATAAATAATATTCGACTTAATAGCGATATAAAATTTATTTCGGATAGTAATGGTTCTAACCAAATAAAATGGTCGGGTAATTTGAATGTTCTATCCTATCCTATTCATTTTTCTGCTGAATTTATACCCTTTACATCTTTTATATCGCATATTCAAACAGAAAAGTTTCCAACAAAATTTATACAGTCGTTAACTCCCTCTTTAGTAAAGAAGGCATTAGACACAACATTTGCGGATATAGAAGTGGATATAAAAGGGAAGGAGTGGAATAAGATAGACTTACAATTCAAAGGGATGTTATCACCAGAAAAAGAGGATGAAGAATATCTACCTATTGTGCCGTCGCAATTTAGTTTTCAGGGAATAATTCAGAACCTGGAAACGGTTGTCGGTGCTTTTCGGCTCTCCTCCGAGAATTCTACCGATTTTGAATTAAATCCTTGCAAATTACATCTATTTCCTCTGTCGTTAGAGGGGGATATGAAAACGAAAATTTATCTTTCAACCATTTCTTCGGAATTCCTTCCTTTTTATATTCCGGGTAAGGCGGAGTTTAATGGGAAACTACATTGGAATGGAGCCTGGAGAATTAAAATTCAGGGGTCGGGTTCTGGAGAAGGTTTGGGCATAGGTGGATATATGCTTCCGGAAGGAATTCCTTTATGTTTTAATACTGATATAGCCGTAGATTTTTCGGATTATACATTTGAGATTGAGAATTTAATGTTGGGTTTTACAAATTGTGAACTGGCAAAGATTCAAAAAGGCAGGGTACTGCTGACTTTGGATAACCGTAACTTTGCTGTAAACATTCAGAATCTGGATGTGAAAGGAACTCTCAACGATTTACAGGATTGGGGAATTTCGCAAGAGAGCCAGGGAACTTATTATCTCTCTTTGAAAAATTTTGAATATAAGGATAATCAGGTTAATAGTGGGGAGATAGAATGGGATGTAAATATTCCGAATTTGAGCATACCTGCATGGCAAATACAGGTGAATAATCTTCTATCACAATCCAAGTCACAAAATTTAATGAATACAGATTTAGCCGTTAATATAATAATAGATGAGATTACATTACAGAAAATAAAAGTTGCTCAAATAGAAAATAGTTTGCGATTAAAATTCTTACCTCCTGAAATAGAAATAACCCACATGAATGGAAATTTATGGAAGGGCAAATTTGAGACGCAAGGGATTGTTCAGACAAAAGAGGGTTCACTTGTGGGAAACATTGCGGGTGAATATGCAGATGTTGATTTATCTCAATTTACCGCAGAAGTCCAACCTCCCTGGGTTAATCTTTCTGGACGGGGCAATGGAAATTTTGATGCAAGTATCAATTTTACGCAGGGACAACTTGTCGAAGGGAATTTTAGCCTTCTATGTCCCGAGGGATTGACCATTAACCGCGATGTCCTTCTTCGATTAATCTTATACTTACAGAATGTTAGTATCGTTCAAAAGCAATTAGAAAAATTATTAGGGAAAGAGGACCCAAAACCGTTTACCAATGGAGAATTGACAGTAGGATTTAAGGATAATCAAGCAACCGTTTCGTTACTTTTAACAACGCCAAACATTAATTTAGCACCTATCTTCTACATCAATGCAGACTGGAAAACGCTCTGGTCTCTCATCACTACACCCTCCGATGTCCAAATAGACATCAAATAGAAGTTTTATAGAAATTCAATAATACCTCTCATAATATTTCTTTGAATTTTAGCAGGGATATAAACCGAATTAATCACTCAGGAAAATATATTTAGGTTTATAATTTGGAAACATTAAAAATGACTTTTTAGAAAATTCTCTTGATTATTTTCCCTTGCGAATCTCTCAGGGTAATCGTGAAAGGAAGTTTACTTGGAAGGTAATGGGTAGCACAGCCAAAACAGGGGTCATAGGCTCTAAAAGCCATTTCTATTTTATTGAGCAATTCATCAGGAATATTCCCATCCCCATTTTTTATTAACTCCTTTGCAGATTTATCTATGCTAAGAGATATTCTCCCCGCGTTATTTTGGGTAGCCACAATGAGGTTGACTTTCCTAAGTAAACCTTTTGAGTCTGTTTCATAATGGTGGAATAAAGTACCTCTGGGGGCTTCAACCGCTGCAATTCCAATTTTACCAACTTTAGAAGGGATATTTCTCAAATCTTTTCCCGTTATCTCAGGGTCATTTACAAGTTCTATCATTCGTTCGCTTGCATATATTATTTCAATAATCCGTGCCCAATGCGTAGCAAGTGTATAATGCACAGGTTTACCTAAAGTTTTTATATACTCTTCATAAGCCTGTTGTGCCTTCGGAGTAGCCATACCTTCACATGCGTTTAATCGCCCAAGTGGGGCTACGCAATAAATCCCACTGTCTATGCCATCTTTGAAGCCTTTCCAACCAACTTTTTTGAGATAGCAAAACTTTATATATGTCCAGGGCTCTACATGTTCACCTATATGGTTTCGGTATTCCTGAGGGTCAAATTTTATAGACTCCTTCCCATTTGGGTCTACAACCCGTATCATTCCGTCGTAAAAGTTTACTCTATTTTCAGAGTCTACCATCCCCATATAGTAAGTCTGATGAGTATATGCCGGCGAAGTGACTAAATTTAAATACTCGGTGTTTTCAAGTATGATTCGCTTAAATGTGTCAAGAGTAAAAAGGGCAAATTCTAAGTTATCCTGAGCCAATTGCTTAATTTTTGATAACTCATCTTCATCAATACCTTTAGCCACTCCACCTGGTAAACCTAATACGGGATGTATTACTTTACCCCCTAAATAAGAAATAAGTTCCCGATTTCTCTTTCGAATAGAAATTAGTTGTTTTGCAATATCAGTTCCTACTTTTTGAATTACACCAATTACATTTCTTAATTCTTTAGGTGCTCCGGGTCCAACAATAAAATCAGGACCTCCGAGAATGTAGAAGTGAAGAGCATGGTCTTCAAACATAAATGCATTGTAAACGAGTTCCCTTATTTTTTTTGCAGTAGGAGTAGTCTCTACATGAAATAGTTTATCAAGAGTCTTTGCACTTGCTATGTGATGTGCGGTTGGACACACCCCACAAATTCTCGAAGTTATTTGGGGCATATCTTCCGGAAGTCTACCTTCACAAAATTTTTCAAAACCTCTTAACTCAGGAATCTGTAAATATGCTCTTTCGACATTTTTATTATCATCAAAAAATATTTCGATCCTTCCGTGCCCTTCTAAACGAGTAATCGGGTCAATAGAGACTTTCCTTTTTAGTTGTTGTTCCATACTCTATATTCCCCTCTCAAGTTTTCCTCTTAATAAACTTTTTGAAAGATGATATCTATAAAAAGTGCCTACAGGATCCATAACTTGTGCATAGTTTTTTTCTATTTCCTCTTCATTTTTTCCACTGGACAAGGATGCAAACATGGAAACTGCTTTTGCACCAAAGTCTACTACTCTCGATGTAGGACCTAAACACCCTGTACAAGGCATATTTCCTTTTATACATAGAGCCTCGCAACCGCTCCGAGTTATTGGTCCCATGCATAGAAACCCTTGAGCCAATAAACATTTTTCAGGGTCTACAAGATTTTCACAAATCCTCTTATATTCAGTAATTGAGAGGTCTGTGGGTTTCGAGTCTTTTCTTGGACATTCTTCACAAAGGGCTATGTCAGGCAGTAATGTAGAACCTGCCGTTGGCAAATTATCACCGAGTAACATATTTATAGTATTAGCTATTAATTTCGGTGTTGGAGCACAACCCGGCAGGTAATAATCTACTGAAATGATCTCATCTAAAGCTCTTACCTGACTATAAAATTCAGGTAATTCTATCTGTTTTCCGTTATTATCAATAGATGTAGTTTGAGGGAGGAATTTAGCAGCGTTATCAACAGTTGGAGACTCAATATAAACATCATTTAAAACTTCAAACTTACTGTAGAGGTTAGCAAGAGCAGGAATACCACCAAAACAGGCACAAGAGCCAAAGGCTATAATTAATTGAGACTTTTCTCTTAATAAATAAGCAATTTCTTCTTGTTCGGAGGTTCGAATTGCCCCATTAATAAATGCAATATTAATTGATTTATCTGGTAAGGCTTCCACATCTCTCTTTTTAAAATCCATGGCAACTGGCCAAAATACAATGTCTACTAACTTTACAACTTCAAGTATATCTTCTGCCAAATCAACTACCGCTTCTTCACAACCTCCACAAGAAGCACACCAATAAAATGCTACTTTCGGCTTTGAAGACATTTTCCTAAACCCTCAATTTATATTCGGACCCTCTGTTTCGTTTTTCTAATTCTCTATCCCAGGTAATAAATTTTTCAGGTATGTTTAGGGGTCCTAACTTCCTTATATTTTCTGTCATTTCGTTTATAACAGTCTTTACCTTTTCACCTTCTGCACCGGATATCCATTCCAGTCGCATCCTATCATCTTCAATTCCAAATTGAGTTAACATTTTCTTTAGCAAAGAGATTCTTCGGAGAGTTTTATAATTTCCCTCGCTGTAGTGGCAATCTCCAGGGTGACAGCCCCCGATTAAAACGCCATCGGCTCCATTCGCAAAGGCATACAATACAAATTGAGGGTCTACTCTACCTGAGCACATTACTCTAATGATCTTCACATTAGGGGCATAGGATAACTTAGATACTCCTGCCAGGTCCGCAGCGGTATAAGTACACCAATTACAGAAAAACGCAATGATTTTGGGTTCCCAGTTTTGTTCACTCATACACAAGAAGTCCTTCAATTTCATTCAATATTTGGTCATCCTCGAAAAGATTTTGTTTCATAACACCACTCGGACAAGTCGCACTACAAGTACCGCATCCTTTGCATAAAGTCTCATTTACAAATACTTTTTTCTTCGATTCGTCATAAGAAATAGCAGAATAAGGACAAATATTAATGCAGGATTTACATCCACTACAAAATTCATCCAGCACATGAGCAGTGATGGGTTCTATTTCAAAATATCCTGCATCAATCATAGCCATTGCCTCCGCAGCAGAAGCACCTGCTTGCGCTACGGTATCAGGGATGTCTTTAGGTCCTTGACAACATCCAGCAATAAAAATGCCCTCTGAAAAGGTACTGACAGGAGCCAATTTAGGGTGCCTTTCCTGGAAAAAGCCTTCAGCGGAAAGACCTATGTTTAATATATGTGCGAGTTTTTGTGTGTCTTCGGAGGGTTCCAAACCTACAGATAGAACTACCATATCTACAGGGATTCTCCTGATGACACTTGCTAAAGTATCTTCAACTCTTAATATTAGTTTTCCCTCTTCTTCCTTCACAAGGGAAATATCTGTTACTTCAGCAACCTTCCCACGGATAAAATGAACTCGCTCCATTAAAAGCCTATCATAAAATTCTTCATACATTTTGCCCGGCGTTCGCATATCTATATAGAAATTGTAAATTTCTGCATGAGTATGTTTTTTTAGTAAATAGGCAAGTTTCAAAGAGTACATACAACAAACACGAGAACACCATTTATTGGCTTTTTCACTGCGTGAACCAATGCAATGAATAATGCCAATTGATTTGGGTTTTGTCCCATCTCTTAATATTACCTCACCGGCAGTGGGACCTGATGCATTAATCAATCTTTCTACTTCAAGTGAAGTATATACATTAGGATAAACTCCATAACCATATTCGGGCTCTTTTTGAGGATCATAAATTTTGAAGCCGGTAGCAACAATAATAGCACCAACCTGAATTTCTCTTAACTCTTCTTTTTGATTGAAATCAATGGCATTGCGTTCACAAGCAGATAAGCACATCTGTTTACATTTCCCCATCTTAAAATGAATACATGTCTTATCATCAATGATGGCGGAATTAGGTATGGCTTGTGGAAAAGGTATATAAATAGGTTTTCGCTTGCTTAAGCCTAAATTAAACTCATCAGGATATTTTGCCTCTTTATAGGAACAACTTTCTATACATTGCCCACACCCTATACACAAATCTTCCCTAACATATCGAGGATTTCTCTTAATCGTGACTTTAAAGTTTCCTACATATCCTTCTACCTTTATCACTTCTGAATTGGTCCAGAGTACTACATTTTTATTTTCTTTAATTGCAGACATTTTAGGAGTTAAGATACAAGCGGCGCAATCCAGAGTAGGGAAGGTCTTGTCAAACATTGCCATGTGCCCGCCAATAGTAGGCTTTTTCTCAACGAGATAAACCTTCTTGCCAGCAGAGGCTAATATCAAAGCAGAATGTATACCTGCGATACCCCCTCCTATAATTAAAACATCTTGATGGAACGGGACTCTTTTTTTCTCAAGAGGTTTGTTATATCTAACCCTATTTATTGCTGCATTGCACAAAGCCTTTGCTTTTTCAGTGGCTTTTTCATTATCTGAATGAACCCAGGCTACATGTTCTCTAACATTAACCATTTGAAGATAAAAAGGGTTTAAACCTGCTTTTTCCAAAGTATTTCTAAAAGTTTTTTCATGAAGTAATGGCGAGCAGGACGCCACAACAATTCTATTTAACCTATGTTCTTGTATATCTTTTTGTATTAACTCTTGGCCTGGGTCAGAACACATATATTTGTAGTTACGCGAAACCACAACATTATCTTTTTTCGCTATAAACTCTCTTATCTTGTCTACATCTACTACGCCTGCAATATTCGTTCCACAATGACAAATATAAAAGCCGATTCGTATTTCCTTGTTATTTGTACTCATATTAAAGATCGCTCAAATTCAGGTGTTAGTGTTAAACAACGCGTAATTCCTAATTCTTTTAGGGAGATACCCATTGCCAACCCCAGAACTTGTGTGTAATACAATATGGGTAACCCAACATCTTCCTCATATACTTTCATAATCTTTTCTTGTTGAAATTCTAAATTGAATTGACACAAAGGACATGTAACTACGATAAAATCCGCTTTTCTTTTCCTTGCTTCCTTTAATAAAACATAAACAAGTTCCAGTCCTTTTTCGGGGATATTTGAAGTTATGATTGCTCCACAACATTTAGTCTTTAATGGATAATCTAAAACATCAACTCCTGTGAGGCTAACTAATATATCCATATTTTTAGGATTTTTCGGGTTATCAAACTCACAATAGGGTCTGAGAAGTTGACAACCATAATAACAAACAGCCTTAAAACGCTCCAGTCGCTTTTCTATGTTTTGAGATATTTTCTCCATCCAGCCATCATTAACTAAGACATCTAAAGGGTGCCTAACTTTGACATTTCCAGAATAGGTTAATCCTACTTCTTGTAACATCTTATTTGTTTCTGTTTTTAATTGAGGATAGTCCCTTAAATTATGATTTGTCCTATTAAAGAGATAATAACAAGCAATACAGGGTGTAATAACCTCACTACCCCCTTCTTTCTCTAACATAGCAAGGTTTCTTGAAACCAAAACTAATGATTTAATTTCGTCGAACCCAAGGTAAGTTGTAGAACCACAACAATTCCAATCTTCAATTTCTTCTAAATGAATACCTATTTTTTGACATACTTTTAACCATGATTCTTCATACGCTTTTCCCATACCTCTTAAAGAGCAACCTGGATAGTAAAAGTATTTCATTTACTGTTTCCCTCTACTTTTTATTTGAAAAGGCTAATATTTTCTTTAACTCTCCATGTCTTTTTATTTTCTCTGGGATTAAGGGAAATCTACCTGTTAATAGCATTTTTAATCCTAAACCAGACATGCGAAGCAACTTTAGAAAACTAACTTTAAGTAGAACAATTCCCATTAAATAGCCTTCAGAAATTCTGCCATTTTTATGAATCATTTTCACCGATTCTTTTGTTAGAGACACAATAGGTGTTTTTGGGGGATAATGGTTATTCTTTATTGCTTCCCTCTTTATGAGATACATTAAATCTGTTATTTTAATTTCCTTTGGACAGCGGACTCTACAAGAAAAACAGCTTGCACAAAGCCACGGTGTGAAACTGGACATAACCTCTTCTTTAAAACCTTCCCTAATTAAATAGATAATCTTGCGGGGTGTATAATCCATGACATGTGAAAATGGGCAAGTAGCACTACAAGTACCACATTGAATGCACCGCCTCAAATTCTCACCCCCAGGCATTGATTGCATAAGGTCGGCAAAATTTACATCTAACTGTCTTTCGTATATTACTGATTTATTAGGTAGTTCTTGTGCCATATTTTTTTACATAAAAATAATTATTATTTTTTTCAATTATAAATAATCGTTAATATCATATTTTATTATTACATAAATATCTATAATATTGTCAAGCAAATTTTATATAATATATTTATAATATTAAAAACAAAATCTTATTCAAAATGAAGACATATAGGAAATAAGTAATACTTGCTTCAGTGTTTATTTAAGTTTTAGTTGAGATATAAGATGAATAAACAACCAAGGAGGTGCTACCACTGACCAGATATGTTCAACAACAACTAATCCCGCAAAAAGTGAATATAGTTATGAAATATCAAAAGGCAAAAAATCAACATTAAAAACGAAATTGGGTTTGGTAGTAAAACAAAACCATATTCATTCACTACACTCATAGAAAGGAGGTGGTAAATCAAAAACTCGCCGGATAAATATTTTTACTTGTTACCTATGTCCTAAAGGTGATCAATTAATAATTTAAGTAGGAAATATAAGGATAATTTCGAAAAAGTTTTATTGCATATATCCTGTGGCTTTTAATTGTTCAATTAATTCAGAGGGTAAGTTTACTTGTTCTGATGACTTATTATCAGTTTGTTCTTTTTTATTTCCTTTGACTATATCCATTAGTTGCAGTAGATTTTGTTTTACGGTTAAATAATTATCACTGGCGGACAAATTCTCTTTCTCTTTCGGGTCTTTTGATAAATCATAGAGTTCTTCGGGTTTAAAACCACGGGGATTGTCCGGATTGGCAAGAATAAGTTTTTGGTCTTTGTCCCTTATTGATTGCATAATTTGCCCTTCAGTTTCATTCTCTGCCCATGCAACGACTTCTTTTTCGTGCTTTATGATTTTCCCATCCTTTGACAACAAAGGTCTACCTGTAAATGTTGCGGGTTGAGTTGCATCGGCTATTGCTGTTATCGTTGCAGACAAATCAATATGGCGAACCAAATCCTCAACTTTTTGATTGGTATTATTTTCTCCCGCGTATGTATCGGGAACTTTTATTATCAATGGCACATGGAGCATTTCTTGATACAGGGTATAGCCATGCCACCAACCTTGATGGTCCTCGAATTCTTCACCGTGGTCAGCGGTAAAAATGATATAGGAATTAGTCAACAGTCCCCGCTTCTCAAGTTCATTTAAAAACTTTCCGAGATATTTATCGAGATATTCAATTTCTGCAATGTAGGCATCTCGCATTAATGGGGTTAAATGGCTTTTCGGAGTATTCCCTAATAAAGCCCGTGAATAAAAGGTATTTTTCTCCGTGTGGAAAAATGGGTCATGGGTATCCATATAGTGAAGGACTAAATAGAAAGGATGGTCTTTATAAGGACGATTATCTATCCATTGTATCGCTTCGGATGTTACGATCTCTGCAGGCTGATAATATCCTCGAACATCTGGCGGTTTATTTAAAATCTTCAAGAGAATAGAAGTAATCTTTCCATAAACACGGCGTAATATTTCGTAAATCGTTAACTTGGCACTGGAATCACCAGCAAAAAATACCCGCTTCGGTTGCAATTCTGTATATTCAACAAACCCTTTGTTAAAACCGAACAAAGAATGGACATTGGGATTGTTTGCATACCCTTTGGTAAGGTAACCCTTTTTAGAAAGGACCTCCGCAACGGTAGGTAAATCAGGATTAATCATGGCGTTTTTGGTTGTCGCTTGATGCTGTAAAGGAATAACCCCTGTGTAAATAGAAGCAAAGGAAGGTTTTGTCCATGAAGCCTGAGAACTACAATCTTTAAATAAAATGGATTTTTCTATAAATTTATCCAACTCGGGGGTCTTTGTCTCAATATCTGGATTATATGCGGGCAAATAATCGGCTCGAAGTGCATCTGCAATAATAAGAATTATATTGGGTGAATTGGGATAGGCATCCGCAAGAGAAACCAAATTCTCTTTTTTATCCACCGATGGGGCAATAGATACATAACATGCACCTAAAAGAAACGGCAAGAGGAGCAATAAAAGAACTACGCCGTGAAAGAACCTTTTCGACATACGAGAGAGATAAAACAAGACAACATAAAATACGGCGGAGAAAATAAGTATAATTCCGACATAATAACAACCTAATGGTAGGAACACCTGATACGCAACAGGTTTCTGGAGTAAAATGTCCCGCCAATACCGCCACAGGACCAAAACAAATCCTGTGGATAACAATGTGGCAACTATGGACAACACATATATAAAAAGGGACGATGGGAATTTCTTTATCAACAGAGGGAACCAGGCACCTATAAAAATCCCGACACATAACCCGATCCCGGCACAGGTTATCCCATACATCAAAGGTCCCCACCATAGCATTTGATAATCTTGGAGGTTTGGAAATTTATATAATATCCAGAAAGATTCCGCAAGCCCACAAAATGCTCCTGCTGTAAAACCACCGATTAGCCCGTAAAACAGGTTCCAAAAAATCTGATTACGCATTGCAATCAGTTCCTGCGGATTGAATGGTTGTTGTAAACCTTCTGCGAAAGTAGCCTGCGATTGGATATGGCGCATCTGTTTCTGCACCTCTTCTTTTTGAGGTCGCTTCCGCAGGACAAGGAAAGGAAGACCAATAAGGAAAGGAACTACATCCCCCACCCACCAGCCTAAATGAGCAAAAGCAACTACCTTCAATGCGTTTTCTTTCCCCCCTAATAATGTGGCAAAGACAATCTCACGAATTCCCTCGCCACCGACAGAAGGTCCTAAAACAGTCCCATAAATCATCAACGGACTTGCAAACAATACATCCCATAAACTGGTTTTTTCAGAACGCAACGCCATCATTGTGCCGAAATACATAAAACAGGCACTTAAATGGACAAATAAACCACATAATATTGCCAGCAATAAATACTTCCGATGTCCCGCATAAGCAGTTGCAGAGCTTCCTAAACGATTTAAAATATTTTTTATTTTTCCCGGCATTGGAATAGCATACAAAATAACCTGAATAATATAAGGCTGAAGCAATAGAGATAAGAAAAAAAGCACCGCAAGCCCCAAAATCACTAAGATAATTATAAGAAATAATACATTAAACCGTAATAAACGAAACCCGAGTGGAAAAGTCAAAAATACAAGCGTTGTTAGCGATATAAAACCAATAATCTTTTCAATAAATATCACGGTCGCACAACGAACAACATCGCCCGTATATCTTACAGAATCATAAAGACGATAGCCATCTAAACCGATGGTACTGGGAAGGAAAATACCGATGGTTCTGCCTATAAACCAACTTTGAGTCATATAACCAAACGGCATGTATAAATTCTGTCCATTTAATAGAATTTTCCATCGGACAACACCACTCATAATCCCGGCAAGGCGTATAAATAACGCAAACAAAATCCACGGCAACGCATGCGATAGATTTAACGACCGAATTTCATTAATGAGAGCAGCGGGTTTTACACCACCAAATGTATCCTGAGGTAAACCAAAAATTTCAGGCCAAAAAAGAAGCACAAAAAGACCTACAGTAACACCGACCTTTAATAGGGTAGATATAATTCGCCTCATGAAACGGAATTTCCTTTACACCTAAACTTTAATCAGAATATAAAAAAGTATTAAAGAATTCTAAATTGAATAACTATAGGATATAGATAACACCGTGTTTAGAACTTAATTGATTTTTCTTTAACACATATACCAAACGCATAAACCACCAATAAGGTGCTACCTATGACCCGATATATACAACGACTTATTCCTTAGAAACTAAAATATGATTATGAAATATCAAAGGATACGAAATCAATAGAGCAAATACTTTAAGAGTGTCGAAAAACTGTGCTATTTTCATAACCATATATATTGCTTTGATTAGCCTTTACTCTGTTCCTGTCTTGGGATTTAAGATATTTCCTTACCTTCAGAATGTTATCAGAGTTTTTGTATTCCTCTTTTAGATTACCAAACTCTTTGTTAGCTAATAGATATTCTATTTCAATCCATCTTTCATTATCTTCTGTTTGAAACTTTGGAAAGTCATATCTATCATCAAATGTTATTCCATCTTCATAAAAAATTCTTAAAGATGTTATAATATTTGACTTCCCTGCATTATTAGTTCCGACAAGTACAGTATAATCACAGAAATCTAATTATACATCTTTTATTGATCGAAAATTATGAATTGTTATTGTTTTTATCTTCATTCTTATATCTCAAATAAATTTTTACTTCTTTCGAACAACATTTCCGATGCAGATGGAGTGATTTAACATTTTTTACTTTACACCTGCACCATCTTAGGGAATCGTTTTGTTTCGTGATTCAATTATTCTGTGTTTCGCTTAAATGCCAAATTGTTTTGTGTCAACCCACTCCATTTCTAGAAGTGACCAAAAATCCTGTGCTAGTTTGTTAAGGACATAATCATACGGTAACCATCCATATCCGCCGTCACCCCAGTTTGTTCCCCAAGAATTACGGATTAATATAGCCCCAATAGTCTCCTTGTTACACTTCAGATTCTTGATCTTCATATTATCGTCGTAACCTACTGCGACGACGGCATGCCCCCACTGTAACTCCTCATCTGGACAAGGGTAAGGAATTCCACCTTTGACATTCGACTGACTGAATGATGGAAAACCATAGAACCCAAACATTGATGGAATACCCGCAGCAAGGTACTGTTTTACACTGGCAAGTACTGTGGTAGGGGGGATATTCATGCCCAAAGGATCGTGGCAGAAGTACTTAATAGCTTCGTAGTTATCAGCTACAGCATAGACAAAAGCTGGAGGTTCTTTATCAAAGTCTGCTGTAACATAGGGTAAATACTTCTCCGCAGGTACACCGCAGAGAACTAAAGCACCCATAACATTCCGCAGATATGCACCAGTATCACCAGTAACACCCATTAAATTCCGAGTGGTCTTATATAGAAAGAGTCGAGATCCTTCAATGTGTGTACCAAATGCTCGTCTTTCAAAATATTCAACGACACCTATAGCAGCATGTGCAGTACACGAGCCTAAATCACCTTGATTTTGAATTGAAGAACACCACTGCCTTAAATCAAATTTATGTGGAAGTTTTTGTTCTTTTGTTTGGAGTATACCCAATTTCTTTGCCATCTTCACAATTTCGGGGTGTTCCCTGGTATAGTCACGCAGATCTGGCAGTGGTGGTAACCACCCTGTGCCAACTATTTCTCCTGTGTCAGGAATAACTACTTTCTTATACATAGAATACATTTTACTTTTCCTCCTTTCGTTTTTTAAATTTAGAAGGACTCTTTTAAGGTAATGATCTTTCCTATCCACGAAAGACATTACCTTTTAACACATCCTAAATTACCTTCAAATAATACTACCTCCTTTCAATTTACAAAATAAAATTTTGTTTTATGGCATCATTATAAAACTATCTTTTGCTTAACAAAAATTCAGGCAAGTACTATAAGGAAAATTTTTCTGCTGTATTATGCGCTGTTGTAGACATTAAATACGATTTTATCCTTATTTTATCATTTAATATCATCAAAACTTCGCCACTTTTTCTCTCTAATTAGTTCAATTATTTCCTTTTGTTTTTCTTTTTCGACTTTACGCCAAATTTCCCAGAGTTTGATTACAGCATCAGGTATCGCTTTTATTATATCTTCAATATTAATAGGCACAGAAATTCTAGGTCTAGATACACGAGATGCACATACCTCTTTAATATATTTATCGAAATTTTCCGTTTTTTCTTTTGCTTCATTAAGTAATATGTTATAACGGTCCGATGGTTTACCACCTAACTGTAAATCTTCTATCAAAGTATCTATCCATGTATTACATTTTATTTGTGCATCTATATAGAGGTCGTATGCTTTCCTATATTCACTAGTCTCATATTCATAATACTTTTTTACCATCTTGACTCTTTCTTCGCATCCAGAACGCCACTCTCCAATCAGAGATAGCCCATTTTTTGCTTCCGGAGGAAGACCACTATTTGAAGTAATACCGTGTTTACATCCCACTGAGACAAAAAATAAAAGCACAAAAGTCAAAAATACTATGTTTTTTAAATTCATAAAAAACTCCTCTGCCTGCAATAAGCAGATAACTCGTTTGTATGCAAACATGGTTCGTATATACCATCCTTCCTTTGAAATAATGTTTTTCATATTTTACCTCCTTTCGTAGTGAACACTGATAGAAAATAAGGAATAAATTTATAATGTTTATTATATTAACATACTACGATTTTTTTGTCAATTACCCCCTTTCTCTCTTTCCAGCAAAGTTTTGCATAATGGCTGGTAAATATACGAAGTTGTTACCAAAGGAAACAATGTCCCGAAGGATACAGGTGTCAGCCCATGGCGTATTATTGTATTATCAAAAATAGATTATCTATTATTCTGCAACACCTTTACTGTTAAATTATTCCATTTAACTAAATCATCAAAGGTGTGATTTCCAGATAGTTTAAGATCTTCCAATTTTTTCGATTTAGTATAGATGTATCTTCTATAGTTTGTACCAATACCCATGAAGGGAACTGGGAACATTTTCATTAGTATTATATTTGAGTTTGGAGATAAATCCATGAACCACCCATCATCTCTAGGGAATAATATTTGGTAAGATTCTAAAGCATTTGGTATTTCCTCTGGGGGAATCCCGGTTTTTTGGGATAAATTTTTATATTCTTCTTCTTTATAATCCTTTAGGATAAATCCTCCAAATATCCACATAAACCATTGCCAGAAAATAGGATATCTGTGAAAATATTGATTTTTTGAAATCTCCTCTAAACCTTGTTTGAACGAAGATGGTAATTTGTTAAATAACATTTTTTTATTACTTCCTATATCTTTTATTTTATTTTCAATTCCAGCTTTTTTATATAGTTGGCAGTCAATTGCATTTTTTAGAATAGCCAATCTCGCTCTATGTTCTATAAATGTGGATATTTGAATATCATTGTAAGTGCAATTATAGTAAGTATTTTTATAAATTTTTTCTGGTAACTCCTCATATTCTCCATCAAAAGTATTCCCTATAAGTTCGTTTCCACATTTAGCTGAGATAAGCGGAAATTCTTGAAAGGCAGAATATAATTCAGATACTTTTTGGACAATACTTTCAGTAAAAAATATCCCGCTGTTTACTTTAAAGTAATAATCATCTAAAGATTTAAAACATTTTCTATCTGGATTAGATTTTTTCTTATGGTTTAATTTTTTCAATAAATTACGTTCAACCCAATAAGAGAATCTCCAATTTGAAATGTCTACATCTTCAATAGTGCTATTATTCAAGAGTTCAGATAATGCTTCCTTAGATTTGTTTAAATCTGAAATTGGTATTAACTCTATGTTTAGTTTTTTTGCTTTCTCTTTATAAAAATCCATCTTAGTTATTTCTTTTTCTTTATTAACAACAAATAGTCCTTGAGAAATATTCAAATAGTTCATCCAACCATAAACTTTAAATAAATCTGAAAATCCCCAATCTCCTGATTTTACTTCAACAAGTTTAATCTCAGGTGGACACGAATAATAACTTGTAGTAATAATATCTAATTCCAAAACTTCTTCAGTTCCTTTTTCAATGATATTTCTTTCAATGTAATATCCAACTGATTGAAAACAAGCTGAAATGTATTCTTCAAACTCCTTTCCCTTCGGCAAATCAGGTAAACTAACAGATGCCATTTTTTACCTCATTTGTATTTACTATTTCCAATAATATTTTTTGTATTTATGAGTAAATGCAAGTGATAGCAAGTAATACGAGAAGCATATTCTCCCAAATTATTTAACCCGACACCATTATCCCTTTTCTTCGCCTAAATTTATTGATGATTGATATGTGAATAATACCAAAACCTCCGCATTCATAATCAAACTCTACTGTTTTCTTTTTATCTCCTCTTTATATTTTTCATCATATATGTGAATTATGCCATATAATTACCAAATTTAATTTTCTTCTTTACTCTGAGCGACTATTGTTTCCAGCTGATTTCTCTCTTCTTTTGGACTATTTATATATAAAAGCAGTAAATTTGCATGAGATCTATAATAAATCGCTCCTAATAGACATATTATCGCAAAAGATTGATATTTAAGAATTGAACCGCAGCACAAATTGTATTCTAAAAGAGGTAGTATTATTACTACTGCAAACAAAACAATCAGAGGATTTTTGTCGTTGTACATGAAACGGTTAATTATAGATAGAACCCAAAAACAAAAAACTATAATGAAAAACGCAATGAAACAAGCTTTTATTAAGAACACAGACATTAAACCACAAAAGAATCTGCTCATTACAAAATGGATCTCCGAATGAATTAATATAAAATCTTTCCCAACTTTTTTCACAAACTCTTTGTAAGGTATGAATGGAGCATCACAAGCAAGAGTTGATTTTTCCATAAAATATTGATTTGAATTATCTTTTTTACTCCGTCGGAAAAACGAAAAAAGCCAGGCAATACACTTACATTTGTATAAATTATTTTCTGTAGACAGATTATTAATAGACATAGGGCATATAGGAAAATAATTGAAGAAGTAATTTACAATTAATTCTCCTGATAAAGAAAGTAATTCCCCTAATACAAAAAAAAGAAACCACCTTTCTGTTCCATGTTGATCAAGGTAATCTTTAATATCAACCATTGAATTAATTTCATTGACGATGCATATATGAGCAAATACTCCTACTACGATAGGTGGCAACAATCTGAGGAAAGGAAATTTTAATAATTCTTTTATATAATCCATAATTTTTCTCCCTAATTATATTATATGGTCCTTCACTTTAATATTATATTATTAATTGCGAATTTTTGAAAAAATAAAATCATAAACCTACAAAATACTCTTTCATTATAAAAATAAACATAATGTATCTAAGCTAATTCTTTATTTATAATGTTTACAACTTTAATTATTGCTTGCATAATCTAAAATTCTTACGGATATTGTACTAGTAAGCAATACATTTATATTAAGATTAGATTTATCTATTACCAAGTTACTTAATATCGCCGTATCTAAATTCCCAACAAGAAATACCCCTTTTTCTATCTCTACTCCATTGCCATTTATTTTACTATTAATCATTTCAATCTTTTTATCAATTAATTTACATAAATCTTTATCTATATTTGTCATTTTATCGTTCATGTCATGAAGTAAAAACTTATCTTCATTATTACATAACCATAACCATAGCCATAGGTCAAGAATCGGATACTTTTTATGTGTATAAAATCTAGTACTTTCTATCTTTAAAAGTTTTGTCTTAGAATCAATAATAGGTTTGCCTTCATAGTAAAGGTTCCAGTTACAACAAGGTAATAAGAATATATTTGGTTTAAATCCAATATTTATTTTTAATGTAATACCAGTATTAGTACCAAAAAGCGAAAGAGAATTTGCTTGTAACAATGAATATTTTGAAATTTTAGAATTTATTTTGGGTATTAATTCTTCTGAAAATTCTTTGCTTAAATCTTTGTTTTTTACACTTATAAAACCTACAATGGAACATATATTATTAATTAATTCATCTTGCACAAATTTTGGTATTTCTAAATTGCCCTTATATGAAGGTTTTTCATTAAAATGTAAGTTTAAGGTTCCATTTAATCGTAAGTGAAAGCGACAGAAATTTTCTTGCCGGAATAAATTATTATATTTCATTATAGTAGGCTTACATACTAGATATAAATTTTCACTTTTGTCTATTTCTATAGGTTCAGAGCATTTTTTTATTAATTTATTTAATCCATTATAAAAAGATTCTTCAATTATTACTTTTATCTTTTCCGATACTTTTGGAATAAATCTGTCTTCTAAAATACCAGAGAATAATTTCCTAACACACGCTATATCCATTCCAAGAATTTCTAAATCTGCTTTTAATACAGTTGAGTTTTTTTCTATTGTAGATAATAGCATCTTATTATTTATTATTTGTGGTAAAAACTCTACATTTAATCTGCCTTCAATAGTTCCTTCCTGTGCTTTAGTTATCCCCTTTGCAAAAATTTGTAATGTAATTTTTATTCCTTCTTTCGAAAAGGTTATCTCACTTTCTTTTCTTTTAACTTTTACTTTCACACCCTGTACTAAATATTCATCAAGTATATTTTTTTGCACAAGGTCATTTAATTCCATCTTTAATTTTTCAATAGGAATATCTATATGAAACCTCTGAACAAATAGGGTTTTTAGTTTTTGGATTAAACTGTAAAATGATTATACCGTTTTTGGAGAGAAAAAATCGCTTTGGGAAGGAAAAATCTTTTTCTATAACCAATAATTAAGT
>Ga0067045_1029207_pt1 | contig 22905 bp, 18 predicted proteins | sample TerdegcTABiofilm_FD_59184 | JGI IMG/M metagenome (GOLD analysis project Ga0067045, IMG submission 59184) | Combined Assembly of (Gp0054472, Gp0054536) Wastewater bioreactor microbial communities from Singapore -Terephthalate degrading...
GGAGGGGGAGTGCCACACGACCCAAAAACGACCTCATGCGTAGGCCACAGACGCTTGCATGAGAACATTACAGGGTCCACACGACCCACACGTCATCGTAGACCGTGGATTCTGGCTGGCATGTATGATTGCATTGGGCGTAGAAAATGGCACACTGCGCTTCTCTACATCCTTTTAGCCTCAAAGCGCGGTGCAGGATTCTAGCAGAACTGTCGGCCCTTAATTGATTGGGACGGTGTGGGTGTGTTTCCAAGAGTCGAGAGATCAGCCATTCGCCGGAGTGTTGACGAGCCTCCAGATAGGGGAATAGTCTGCAATCGGGCCTTGTTCTACGGACTTCTGTTCATCCTTTTCTTTGCTATAGCAGTTCTGATCCACCTTCCGGGTTTCGACGCGCCCATGGTCTACGATTCGGACGCCTTTATAGCGAAGTCCTCTGAGATATTTGAGAGTCGAGATCTGTTCAAAGTCATCGGTATTGTGCCGGCTCGACCTGCCTTCATGATGAGCCTGTACGCGAACTACCTGTTCTCGGGGTTTTCACCTCTGTGGTTCAGGCTGTACAATGCGGCGGTGCTTGCCGCTGTCGGTATGCTCCTTGCGCTCGTGAGCGAGACGGTTATGGGAATCCCTGGCGTGGGGCCGGGGACCGATGCCACCGAGAGGCGAGCAGTGGGCGCGTTTCTGGGGCTGGTCTTTATAGTCCATCCCCTGCAAAGCCTGGTAGTGTTGTACATCTGGCAGCGCGAAGCCATCATGGCTTGCATGTTCTATCTAGCGGCTTTGGCGGCGTATTTGGCCGGTCGCGTTCAGTTGTGCCGTAGCACGGCATGGTACGCGTGCACGGGGGGCTTCTTCTTGTGCGGCATGCTCACCAAAGAGAATGTTATCACTCTGCCTCTCATTCTCGTCCTTGCGGAGGTGACGCTCCTGCAAAGTCAAGGCAGACAGTTGCTTCGCAGAGCAGCGATCATAGCTTGCCTCGCGATTCCCGTGTGTATAGCGTACGTGCTCATCATCCACAGTCTGCATGGACCGCACAGCGCACATCCCGAGGGGATTCTCAATCGCCTCCTGTCGCATTATCAGGGAGTCGGGCTGAGCTGGGTTCAGGTGGCTTTGACCGAGAGTCGGGTATTTTTCTCATACCTCGGAATGATAGTGTTCCCATTTGTGTGGAAGGTGCACCTCATAGAGCCCATGACCTATTCGCTTTCCCTATTCGATCCGCCGATCACGGCGCTCGCCTTCCTGGGTGCGATGGGACTAGTGGCGATAGCGGTAGCCCTCGCTCGAAGGAACCCCCTTTGGTCTTTTGGGATTCTCTTCTTTTTCATTGTCCTGATACCTGAGTCCTTCCTCGTTCCGCAGTACCTGTATTTCGGGTATCGTGCCATTCTCCCCATGGCCGGCTTGCTCCTGATCGGATGCAGCACGATCACGGTTGTGCGTTGGGTACAATCATGTATCCCCCAAAGATCTGCCTGGGTAGCTGGAGCGGTTGTTTTTGTGGTGCCCTGCTCGTGCCTGGCCGCGATTACCTGGTGGCAGGCGCAGAGATGGAGTCCGGTGGAATTCTGGAGAGATGCCTTTTACAGGCTGCCTCCGTTTTCTTCGAGAGTTGAGCACATCCCTTTCCTGGACGTGCTCAGCGGGTTCGCGGCTCAAATGTCGGACCCCACCGTGTATCGGGCTCACCGCACGACTTATGAAAATGCATTGCAGCTCAGCATTCGGCCTGATGCGAGCCCCCTGTCCACCCCTCTCTTGCCCCCGCGAAACGCGTACGAGCTCAACCGCAACAAGAGAGTGGCCAGGGTAGCGTTCACGCTTGGTCTCACCGCAATTTCGCAGGGACGAAAGCCGGAAGGGATTCGATTACTCGAGTACGCTCTACTGCACGATTCCCAGAATGTTGCCATCCGCTCGGCGCTATCGGAGAGCCGTTGACCCGTAAGCATTCACTTGTGCGCGGCGGACAGAACAAAATCGTCAATGATTTCTGCTAATCGATCCTCTCCTCCCGCTCAAGAGTGAATGCTTACGGTGACCTTGAAATCAGCGCTTGAAGTTCGAGTGGTCCTCTGCTATGGTTGGTAGTCGACCACACGTTTGAAACTTCAACACCTTTTGGGCTGTTTCACATGTCACGTCCCGGCTCGCTGAACGAGCGCGGGTCTCCTTTCATGATCAGGACGGGGAGCGATTCCTTTCCACTTTGAGCTGACGATCGTGCTTCGCACCCAAACCGAGCTTTGGTCGAAGTCTTACGATGGTGAGGCGGCTGTTCAGCAGGCTGCTGGTGTGCGGGCGATTTGCGCTAGAGATACGGTATAAGGGAGAAAGGAGTGGGATTCATGAATAGCGGGAGAAGCATTGCTTTACGTTTGTTCTCGGTCGCTGTGGTACTTGCCCTGGGCTGTTTTAGTACCATGGCCGCTGCAGCTCCATCGTTCAAGATCGGCTATTGTATCTCTTTGTCCGGTGTCTATAAGTCGCTCGGGATTGACCTGAGGGACGGCCTTAACCTGTACACTCATCTTCGACACCAGAAAATGTAAAGTCCTATTGAATCAGCTACCTACAAGCGCGCGAAAAGAGTTTGGCACTACAGTAGGCGCATCTGAACCGGTTCGGAGGAACGATGGTCCGCGGGCACGGGACCAACGAGCGTGACCGTCTCGGGTGGGCGCACTCCTGCCGCCTGGAAGGCCTGGTAGCTTGACCCCACCATGCTCGTGCGAAGTCGATAGCGCATGCCCTCGAGGTCCACGATCACGCTGTGGACCTGTCCCAGGTCTCGCATCAGATCCGGCCAAGAGATCTCCACCTTCTTCTCGTCCAGGCGACGCTGGAGATCCACTTCCAGACGAAGAGCGAGGAAGCTCGCGGCGATGTGGCCGATGGCGTTGTAAGGGCATCGATGGTAGATCGGCCGAACCTCCAGCGTGGACTTCTGCTCCCGGAACGTGCGCTCCACCCTCCACAGGCTCTTGTAGGTGAGGGCTACCTCGGCCGGGGGAAGAGAGGTGTTGGTGGTCAAGACGAACTTGCCGTCAAGCCTCGCATCGGCTTCCACCGCGTCGCGGTTGATGGACACGCTCTTCTTGTCCATCTTGATGAACCTCGCGAACCCGCGGTTACCCACCAAGGACTTGGCTCCGTCCTTGGCGATGATGCCTTCCAGCTTCACGATGATCGCTTCCCGAGCAGCCTTGTCCTTCCTGGCCTCGATGGGGTTACGGCACACGACGTAGCGCCGATCTCCCACCCGGACTTCCTTCACGTCAAGGTTGTCGCCGACGGTGTGGTAGCGCCCGGCCCTTGCGAGGACTTCCTCGTTCACCTCCTTCTGACGCCGCATCCGACATCCCAGGATGTAGTCGAACGGGGCCTCGGCGTCTTGCGCAAGGAGCTTGATGCTGTCCTTGGAGATCATGCCCCGGTCCGCAACCACCACCACGTTACGGATGGACAGGCGCTTGCGCAGCCGCTTCACCATCTTCTCCATGGCACGCACGTCAGCGGTGTTACCGGGGAACACCTCCCATGCCACAGGCCAGCCCGTGGCGTTGACCACCACACAGAGGACCAACTGCGGCAGATCCGGCCTGTGATCTCGGGAGTGACCGCGGCGGAAGAGCTCGTTCTCCTCGTCTCGGTACACGTACACGCTCGTGGTGTCGATGAACATCAGGTCGAAGTCCTGGGTGAACAGGTTCCGGTCCTGCCAGGAGAGCTCCTTCTCGATCCCTCCGCGGACCTCGGCGAGGAAGGTTGCGGTACGGTAGAAGTGCTGGAGGGCCAGCTCCTGGAAGCCTGGCGCTTCCACCGTAGTCACCCACTGAGAGCCGCCTAAGTCGGAGCCCGGCTCACAGAGCCGTTGCAAGGCCATGGCGAAGCTTACCCGCTCCACGTCGAACCCGAACTTGCGATCCCGAGAGAGCTTCCGGATGATCTCGGAAAGACCTTGGTTCTCCCACAAGCGACCGAAGACCAGTGCCGGGCCCCACTGACGGGACCTCTGGGCCTCGATCTCCGGTGACCGGTTGCCTTCGACGACGCGAAGGGTGTGGCTGTACTTGGCGAGACTCCGCATGAGACCGTCGATCTCTCCGCTTGCGAGGAGCCTGTCGGCGCGCCCCAGGGTTGCGATCACTTCCTGACGGACCTTCTGGCCTTCCCGGTAGGACCGCACGATCTGGAGGTACTCATACTCGGCACCGTTTCGGACACTACGCTTCTTTCGGATGAACATGGCGGCATGATGCCCTGTATTTGCGAGAGAATCAAGAGGATTATCGCCGCCCCCCGGGGCTTTTCGGCACTACATTTTCCTCTCCATTTTTCGGGCGGTACTCGTCATTCCAATGCATTACAGAGATGCTCACAAATGGGGCAGCGTGATTTCAATGGGTTAGAACTGTGCCAAAGCCGCACGCTGTCGAAGATGAGCCAAGGGTGGCTGGAAAAGTCGCGGCGAGACGCCGGCGCTACGGGGAATTCGCGCCGGAGATCCCAATTGTACGGGCGGGTTTCAAACCCGCCCCGCGGCCATTCTCCACGAGTGCCACCACGATCAGGTCAACCGCGTTCCCGTGAATACGTCACCGTACTGGTGCAATCGTCTTCTTACCGGTGGCGCCTTCAGAATTCTTCGTCGCCAGGAGAAAACCGATCCCTGGAAAAAGATGCGAGCATCTTCTTGAAAACCCGCTCGTTTAGTATCATGCCCCTTATGATTCCTGACGAGCGTGCGTACCGATTCTCGATGAACGCTTCGAGCATGAGATCCCGCTTATCGCGCAGCCGAATCACCCCGACCATTGTCAGTGTTTCTCCCGGTGGAGCCATGGTGTTCAGGTCGGGAAATTCGGTTCCTGTAAGAATGGGAAAAAGTCGGCGGCCTTTGAGGACCTTGAGCATCATGAACGTGCCCAATTGAGCCACCGCCTCCATCTGGAGATGTCCCCCGAACAGCGGCATGCCGACGAAATGGTCCTTTAAAATAGGATTTTGCTCCGGCGTAGGAACGGTGAACCGGCCGAATCCCATCATCCCGTCCGTAACCTGACCTTCCTCCATGACTACTCGATCCACAAAGAGGAAATTGGAGCCGTACATGCTCAGGGTTTCACGAACATCCTCTTTGTCGTAGTAAACCCACCTTCGCTTCGGACCGGGTATGTGGGGTTTTTGAGGCCTCGGCTTCGCCAAGGCAATCCTTGATTGGCCCGTGAGGTCCCTATAATAGACCTGTCGGACGTCGCCAGGCTCAAATCGGCGTTTTGCCAAAAATTCGCGGGCCACAATTACTCCGCACGCCTCCCGGACAAAATCGGAGACTATTTCAACGGATTTCCGGAGCAGGGGGAACGTGTTCTGGTTTCTCATCCTGCCAAAGAGATCGCGAACCATCTGTGACAATTGGGCGGCATCTGTTTCAGCGGTGATGGTTGACCACTTCACGTCGAAAAATTCCCGCAGATCGTTCACAAGCTCCGGAAACCTGTCCAGCTCGGAAAGTGCTTTTTTCATGCGGTTGTAAGCAGGCGCGATGTCAGCCGAAACAGAAGCTTGATGCTGCAGCTCCTGAAGATAGTTCCACAGAACTGCGAGCTCGATTCCCGTAAAAAACTGGGACGATTGAGTCCACGCTTCAGGCAGCGCCATGACGAGGGTGGACTTCCCTTGTTTCGCTGCCCGCTCTGCAAGCTTCTCAAGGTGTCTCTTGGTCGGAGAGATGAAATAGGGTAGCGTTCCGCGGTAGGTCAGGGCCATGTAGGTCGTGGAATCGTCAGTAATCCTCGGAAATGCCTTCATCAGGTCATCGAACGAGGAGGCGTTCACGTAGTACACGTTCCGCTTGACAGCGGTTGCCATGTGGTTGAACGTCTCCTTGCCCTTAAGTATGTCGCTTACAGCCTTCATTACGGATGGTTGTCGGGGAAAGCCCCCGGCAACTGCATGGACAACTGCATCGAGCTTCTCGACGCCGCGATGCACGAGATCGTCTTCAATCCGGGATAAAGATTGGAACACCCGTCCCCGGTTCTCGAAATCGAATCTCAGAGGCTCGCTCAGAAGCACTGTGCCAATATCATCAAAAAAGGCCTTTTCCCGAGGGTCCTCGGGCACCAGGGATGTCCCGAATACTCTGGCGCCGGCTTGAACCGAGGCCTGGGCGATTGAGGCTCCGTATCCGCCGGCTCGGGCCCCGACAACCAGGATGTTTTTTCCTTCGAACATGAAGCGCACCTACGGTGGGGATGTGGCAGTTGCCACGCGAAGTAATCAGAATACACCACAAAATTCGGGTAGTCAACGCGGTGGGCCGCGACTGTTGCGGGAAACCTCGGGCGTGGGGAATTCCCTTGACATTGCCGTTCGTTTGCGTGAGGCTTCACGTCGAACTGTTTTGGTGCCTCGATTTACGATTTGGAGCGATTTGGAGATGGCGTGGACCGAAGAAAAAGAACGAGCTGCCAGAGAAATTCTCGAGTTGTTGTACGCAAGTAGGCTGATCAGGACTTTCTACCGTGACAAGCCTGACGGCTGGACCCTTGTGTCCGGGCTCTACAGCCCCCTCTATATTCAACTCCGTCCGCTCGCTTCCTTTCCCCGCGTTTTCGAGCGAACGTGCCGAGCCATGGCGTCGATGGTGAAAGAGGAAGCTCCCCGCATTACCAAGCTGGTGGGGATAGCGATGGCCGGGATACCGATAGCTGCCGGTATGGCACTGACCGGAGGAATTCCGGCTGGCTTCACCCGGAAGATGGACAACGTGAAGACTGTCGAATCCTTGAGGCAAGCGGTAACCTCCTACGGGGAGCACGCTCTCATCGAAGGAGAGCTGGTCTCGGGAGACAACATAGCTCTGGTAGACGACCTCGTCACTCGCTTCGACAGCAAAGATCTGGCCAGAGAGCAGGTGCGGTACGAAGTAGCACGGAGGGGGCTTGAGCACGTTTCGTGCGATACTGTGGCGGTAGTTCTGGATCGGGAGCAGGGTGGCCAGGAGGCTGCGGCAAGGAGCGGAGTCGTGCTATTGAGCTTGATTCCCTTCAAGAGCGTCGGACTGCCGCTGCTTAAGCCTGTCATGCACCCGATCGAGTGGGAGACGATCAGCCGCTACCTGGAGAATCCGGAAGAATTCCAGGACCAACAAACGCGGGATCGAGTCGCGCGGCTTGCGCAGGTGTAGCAGGCTCCGTTCCTCGCCCGCTCACTTCCCGGGGGGTGGAGTGCACGCGCCCCCGCAAACGCTCCTCCGCAGTGCCTTGTTGAGCTCCAGACGGCGTCCCGTCACCAAGGTTGCCGGATTCTTAACTCTTTCCACGTGGGAACGAAGGCTCGTCAGGCCAGTCCACGAGATCCCGGTCTGAATCGGACCATCGTACGCAGGGAGGGATTCAAGCAGCTTCAGCCTGTCGCCGGTTCGATGCCACATAATGAGGCTCTTCAAAGGAGCCGGACTGTTCATTTTCATGCCCCGACTGACAAAGCCGTTTCCCGTAACGAATCCCTGTTGGAATATGAAATTAGGCCACTTCCATGCGTGCGGAAAAACGTACCATCCGTTCAGCGTGGGGTCATCATAAAGCATACGGAGAAGGGCTTTCATCCCCATCCAACCGCGAAATACCACGGCCCTGCCGTATCGCGAATCCAGATCGAGAAAGAGGAAGCCCGTTCCTGAGGCCACTGCCGGCGCCTGTCGAAGCAAATCTCTGCAAAGGCTGGCTCTGGACTTGGCCGCAATTTGCCACTCCGAAATCATGTCCGCATGGAACGAAGCGTACAGACCGATGACCGATGCTGCTATCACGGCTGCACCTTTTCGGACGGTCTCGGTTTTCCACGCGCCGAATAACAGCCCCAGCAGGATCGCTAGGCCGAAGCTTCCGGCAGAATAGATCCTGCTGGACCAGTTGAAGTTGAACCACGAGGAATTACCGACCGGGAGCAGCCCCCATTTCAGCAACACGGTGTCTTTGAGCTCCGGAGGTACCGATCCATACCCAGCCATTTGATAGGGAAGCATTCCCAGGAAGAATATACTGAGTCCCACCAGTGCCAGGTACCGGTTGCTGCCTTCATACCATGCCTTCGATTCGTGCGACATGGCCCCCCGAATAGTGAAGAGAACCCATGCTGCCCAAACTGCGGCGCCGAGTCCGACCAGCAAGGGGAAGTGATCGCGGGAGATATGGATGAGAGGCTCCGCCAGATAGAACGGCAAGAGAGCCGGGTATCCCCATATCAGATCCCACAGCGGCAAGAGATTCCTGTGCCCCACTGCTCCCCCGTTCAGCATGGCGAAGCGCAAGCTCATGGCCAGGGCGAAGCTCCCAACCACCCCTATCGCGAGGCGAACTGCGAACGCTCTTCCCAGAAGCCGAGAACGTCCGCTAGCATACAAGGGCGCCACGAGGAGAGGGACCGTGAAGATAAGCATGCTGGGTGCCTCGTACGTCAGGAATGCCAACTGGTAAAAGGCTACCGGAAGCAGCAGCCCGGCCCAGCTTCCGGATTTGGCTGCCCACCGCTGGAAGCTCCATACACTGCACCAGAAGAGGAGCAGGCTCAGTCGGGAATTATCAGTCGTCGTGACGTAGGTCAGGCACAAGAGGGTTGGGAGAAAGAAAGAAAAAAGAATAGCCCCGAGGGCTACGGTTTTCCGGCCGGGAAACGCCGTCATCAGGCACAGTCCCATGAGGAGGGACGTTGCGGCAAGCAAAACAAGCGAAAGAAAATGAAAAACTACCTTGTTGAATCCAAACAGGTGAAAGGCGACGAGCCAGAAGACCCCTTCTATTGGTCTCAAGGACTCTCGGGCGCATTCCCACACCGACTTGGGGAATGTGTTCCAGTAGCCCCAACTGAATATCCACCAGTCATCGCCCTCGAACCCGATGTCGCCCGTGGCGAGCGTGACCAAGATGCAGTATGCCAGGAGCCCTGAGGCGGTCAAACCCAGGACCGGTCCGAATGATGGGCTCCTCTCTATCGAAGGCCCGGTAGGTGCAGCTTCACGGGTGATCATTTGTATCCACTGGAATCGTGCCGAGCAAAATAAAATGAGGTGATCAGGTCGTGGGGAGTTGGCGTCGCAACTGCCTTGCCCGCTCTTGAAGGTCTACCACTTTGTCGGTCTCATCAACGATCTCCTTCCCGAGGAGTGTTTCGATGAGGTCCTCGAGAGTGACCAGGCCCGCGACACCGCCGAATTCATCCACTACGACTGCGATATGCTTCCGGGTTCTCAGGAAGCTCGTGAGAAGGGCCAGAGAGTCTCTGGTTGCCGGTACGAAGGAAATGGGCTTTGCAATGGTCCTGATGGGCCTATCCGGGCTCGACAGTGATTTTGCCGAAAAAAGATCATGGATAATGATGTATCCAATGACGTTCTCATGGTCGTCTTCGTAGATGGGAATCCGTGTGAACCCCTTTCCCTCAACCGCCTTGATTGCCTCCTGAATCGAGATCTTCGCATCCAGCGTGAACATGACCGTCCGCGGGGTCATGATGTCGCGAACAGCCTTGTTCTCGAGCCCGATAATGTTGTGCACAAGCACGCTCTCATCCTGGGTGATTTGGCCCTCGAGCGCTCCCATGCGAACTGCTGCGAGGATTTCCTCTTCCGTCATGTACGGTTGCTTCTTCCCTTTGGCGAAAAGATTGGCAAATGCTTGAGTGACGACGATCAACGGGTAGAGACCGTACCGCATAACCGTCAGCGGCCACACAATAAAAGGCCACACGACACGCCAGTGAACAGCTCCCAGGGTTTTCGGCATGATCTCGCCGAAAAAGAGGATCAGGAGTGTGAAAACAACGGAAAACAAAGGGAGGGATTCCGATCCTAGCGCAATGGACGCATAAAAACCGGCGACCGTCGCACCGGCGGTATTGGCCACAGTGTTGAGAACAAGTATTGCCGCTATGGGCACAGCGATGTTCTTTCGCATCTCCAGGAACTGACGTGCTCGCCGTGGCTTTTCTCCCGCTGCAATCGAGGCTTCGAGCGTTCCTGTCTGGGTAGAAAACAGCGTTGACTCAAACAGGGAGCAGTGTGCGGAAATAAACACTGTCAACAACACTACCAGCACCAGTAGTAGCATCTGGCAACTCCTCGTTCATAGCCGGCATCCAGAAAAGCGGCGGAGATGGACGTCTGAAATACTGGAGGGAAATGCACGGGGGCCGGAAGCCCCCGTAGGGGCCGGATCACGATAAGGTCCGAGGACAAAGCTTTTCCAATCTCAATCCAATGTCTGAAGCATCGTAATAGGAATCTGCTTGCTTCAGTCGAACGACTCCATATCCCTTCTGTCTGTAACGCTCGTCATCGTGCATGACCGTTGCCTTCGGGATAAATTTGAGCTGATAACCTGCGTCGAAAAGTCGCCGCGAAAAGGACACGTCCTCCCCCTGGTAGAATCCGAGATCTTCGTTCCACGAATGCTCGAGAAATATGTAGTCTTTGTAAATCCCGTACCCCCCTGTGACGTATTGACACTTGTCGAAGGTCTCGTGGTACGGTCTCAAAAAGGTGTAGTTTTCGATTATATTGACCCAGTCACAGTATCGCGAAAGATCCGGATTCAGAATAATTCCAGTGGCCACATCGAAGTCGTCCTGAACTTCGTCTACTGCCGCAGCCCAGCCCGGATGGAGAAGGAAGTCGTCATCCAGGCTCACGAACTTGTTAAACCGGGCGTTCTTTGCCAGGGTGTTCCTCATTGCTCCCAGACGGCCTTCCGCTGCCGCGCTCTCCATGGGAAACTTGTTGATCCAATCTTCCGTCAGGTCGCCTACACAGCCCGCAGCAAGGATCTCGAAACGCCTGTGAGGCAAGGGCTGGTTCTCGATGCTTTCAATCAGCTTGCGAAGTTTCTCGGGCCGCTTCCCGTTCGTAATGATACCGAAGCTGTATCCTTCGGGTTTTACCGACTCCCTCCGACTGCGGGGAGTATTTTGATGGAGTGTCTTCCCGAAATCGCTGAGAAGCTCGATCCTCCGTCTCAACGTGAGTATCTCGAGTCTGTGGATGGCGGCAATATTCTCCTGCATCTCATTGCGAAGAATATCGATCTCTCTTTGAATGAGGGTGAACGGGCCTCCGTTCGAGCTACTGAGCTCTTTCCGGAGGCACGCAATTTCTTCTTTGAGAGCCTTTATTTCGGCTTCCTCGCGGGAAGGCTTACCGTTCTTCACCAAGGACTTGAGCTTCTGAACCAGAGTTCGCCCGCTCATTTGTTCACCTCCCAGGTGCGCACAAAAAATACTATCCGCGCCCGTACATACACCATTTGCATCGAAGGGACAAGGTCCCACCACGGATTCCATTAAACGTCACAGCTCTCATCATCTTCCATTCACAGATCCGGATTCCCCACAAATAAAAATGATATGAAGCTGTGGCAAAAAGTTCAACAAAAAAACCGCGGAGGCGTGGGAGACTTTCCAAAGCATGCAGACCGCCGCCCTGCGCCGGTCTTCTACAGCTATTTCCTGGGAGAGGCTCCGAACGTCAGTGAGGGAGTGCCACCCCGCGAAAGCGCCAACCGTCTTTTCTGCACGCCACCGAGGAGCCTGTCGCTTAACCTCAGATCGGGGCAGAATCGTGCTACCAACGTCGTTGCAATCTGACCGGCTTCATGAGGTCATGCTCCTATGAGCCAGACATACTAAGCCTTTTGGTCGAGACCAAGATTCGTCCGGCTCAGAGCCGAAGCAACTCGTGTTGCGATTCATGGAGAGCATCGCGTCACGCAACAGCCTCCTAGCGCCAAATCCCGTGCAGAGTACTCACTCACGGCCGCTTATTCCCGCCCATCTGGCTCCCGACGCAAGAGCCAGGAGTCAAGGAATGCGAACAGCTTCAGCCGGTCGGAGCATCTCACTCGCCTGGAGGTAGCCATCTGTTCGCGAACGTCATCGAACACGCGCCTGACCAGCCGATCTCGCTCTCTTTCCGAGAGTCCGTAACGCGTGCAGAACCGATCGCAGGTTTCCGGAAGCAAGAATATGCCGTCTTCGGAGGCTCCATCAAACTGAAACTCCCAGTACAGGGCCCGCACTTCAGCACACTCCTGATCCGTTAGGCTGGGATTGCACGCTTTGAGATTGCGATTGCTGATCTCAATAGCTGCATCGAGCTGGGCGTTGTAGTTGCGCACTGAAGTTTGGGCTCCTGCCTCCAGCAGACGGTACCGGTACAAAATGCGGGGGATCATCTCGGTGTTCGATTTTGTGGAAAGCCTTGACCAGAGGTCATAATCCTGAGCATAGCGCAACCTCTCATCATACATGCCCGCGGCAACTGCTGCCCGCTTGCGCATCATGACAGAGCCATGCCCATAATTGTTGTGGAACTGAAGCCTCCATAACCGGTATACGGCATCGGTAAACGGTTCCTTGCGTTCCAGCAGATTGCCGTGAGCGTCAATCACCTCGAAAAAGGAGCCAACCAGATCTAGCTCATCATTATCTTTGAACGCGGCCAATTGAACAGCCAGCCGATCGGGTAGACACACATCGTCCGCGTCCATCCGCGCCACAAGCTCACCCGAGGCCAAAGATAGTCCCCGATTGAGCGACCTCGTGAGACCCATGTTTTCTTGCCGGATGAATCGGATGCGTGGGTCGTTGTACCCACTGATCACCTCGCCAACCGGCTCCGTCGAGCCATCATCGATGATGAGGAATTCAAAATCCCCCAGTGTTTGCGCAAGGACACTCTCAATGGCCTCACAGAGAAAATCGATGCCGTTGAACACTGACATCAGGACCGTGATTCTGGAATTCGCCATAGTCATCACGATATTACCGACTGGAGATCACGGATTGGTTCCGCACGGTCTCTCGCAGGAGGTCTGCCTCCATCCTACCGATTTTTTCCAAGGAATAGTGCTCCAGGACGTAATCCCTGGCTCTCTTTCCCATTTCATTGCAAAGATCCTGATTTGAGAGCAATTCGCTAACGGCTGACCGGATACTCACCGGATCCGGCTTGCAGAGCCAACCGGTCTCCCCGGGGCGCACGATCTCCCGTATCCCTGGTGAATCGGCTCCCAACACCGCCGATCCGCTAGACATCGCCTCTATCAGGGCTTTGGGGTGGCCTTCGTACAGCGAAGGGAGCACAAAGAGAGATGCTCGATTCAAATACTCGGGCAGGCGAGAATTGGGCACATTGCCTTCCCACACGATCCGGCCGTGAGAATTTCCAAAGCGTTCCTGAAGCAGAGCTCTCTGACGTCCTTCTCCTATCAGAACCAGTTTCGTGTTCAGCGGCTCGATAGCCTCTATGAGCGATGCCAAATTCTTCTCCGGCGCGATTCTCCCGACAAAGAGAATGGCCCCTTTTTCTCGTTTCCCTTGAGAAGGACTGAAAAGATCCGTGTCCACATAGTTGGGGATCACCCGGATCTTCGAAGCAGCCTGAGGAATTCTCGCTATGACATCAGCTTTCATAGGCTGTGTGGTCACGACCACTCTGTCAGCGGCGCGGAAGACAAGCTCTTCTACTCGGCGAGCTTCCCGGGCCTGGGGAGAGTCGTGTCCGAGCTCCCGAGCCGCGTTATGTGACCACAAGTACCCGCATCGGGCCACCAGAGGCTTCCCCATAGCTCGTGCCGCTGCAAGGGCCGTCTCGGCACCGTACATCTGGTTCGTCTTAACGATGTCTGCGTGTTCGAGGACATCCGCATGCAGCGAGATCAACTCACGCTCGTAGTCTTCCAAGGGCATGGATGATTGGTTACATAGTATCCGTATGCCATGCAATTGCCCGGCGAAGCTCAGCTCCGAACGGTCCCCGTATGTCACGAATGAGATTTCGAATCCGGAATCCCTGAGAAAACGATAGAGAGCCACCTCTCGCTCTAGCATGCCGACCATGCTCCACGTTCTCAGTGACACGCCGCGGGTGAAAAAGAGGACGACATGCGGACTCATTGGATCACGTCCTCGACCAATGCGAGATACTTCCTTGCCACATCCTCCAGCCGCGGCACAACTATGAGCCGTTGAACAGATTCGTATTCTTTGACGAGGGTCTCCAATGCGGGGATGATCTCATCCTCCGTGGTGAACGGCAGGCCCCCCAATCCGACGAGCTCGGGATGCCCTCCATCATTGAAATAGAGCGCAGGCAACCCGCACGCAAGCGCTTCAATCAAGGCGTTCGAGCACGGATCGTTTCGACTTGCGGTGATGTAGATGTGATGGTCGCGAAGGATTCGTCCCAGCTCTTCTGAAGGAACCGGGTCTATGTGTTGAATGCGACGGAATTGCTCGGATGCATTGCCCACAAAGGTGTACTCGAATCGATCCCAGTCCAGATGCTCTTCAATCCATTTGTACGTTGGGCCTCCCTTCCTGGGATTGTTGGACCAACTTGTTGATATAAGGCGGATTTTCTCTCCAGGATTGCATCGTGCTCGGCCGCGGTCATGGAACGCCTCCGGATCGACCGCGTTGTGGACTATGGTGGGCCGTACGGGCTTGTACCCCAACTCCACAATGCGCTGGTGGGTCCACGCCGACTGCAGGACCGTCGCTGAGGCAAATCTCTCATTGAGCATGTAGCAGAGCTCATCCTTTTCGCGGTCGAATCCACGAATCAGATGAATCGGCCCATCAATCCTGTGAATCACGTTTATCCTGTGGGACTGGCTGAATTCGAGAAACTGATCCACGTTGAAGTGAATGGAATTGAGAATATGGGCGTCAACATCTTCACTGAGCTCGTTCTCTCTCACGTCTACACCCAAAGCGACGAGGCCTTTGCGCAGTGCCAGCATGAACTGGTTTCCCCCTCCATACGGGGGCTCGAAAAATGTGTGCCAGAGACTCACGACAGGTCTGCTACGTTTGGGCCCGCTCCGTCTGGCTCGTTCGATCGGATCGGATTGCGCGGCGGGCTTCACGCGCGAACGCGTCGGGGGGATATTTCTCCATGAGTCATAAATGCTCCGCAACCGAGGAATCGCAGATTCAGGAGTGTGGCATGCCAATACCCTTTGATAATGGGCCTCTCGCATTGCTTTCAGGCTGCCGGAGCGGGCGTCCTGGATGACGAGCTTCATGGCCTCCCAGGGAAATCGAAAAATCGCCCCTTCTTCCAGCACGTCCGGAGCAAGTCCCACAGGTGTGCTGATAACCGCGCACCCAGATGCCGCAGCCTCCATGACCGCATGAGGGCCCCCCTCGGAACGGCTGGCGACCACGTACACGTCGATAACGTTGTACAGGGCATTGAGGGTCTCACGGGGGAGAGAATTGATCGAAATGTCATCATCATCAATTGGATCGCCCACGAAGGTGTACGGAATTTCTGCCCGAGTAAGCTCTCGTCGCAACCAGTGCCGCCGAGGCCCTGCCAACACCGTGTGAAAGTCCAAGCCTTCCCTCTTGAGACCTATCAGGATTTCCAGCAAGACGTCCGGTCCCTTCACCAGCTTGGGACTGTACACGTCGGAGCCTTCGCTGTCCCGCTGGAAGCTCCCGATAAGATAGGAGTTGCTCGGAAGATTCCACTGCTTTCGCAAAGATGTCATTGCCTCATCAGAGGAGCTCAATTTTCTGAAGATCCCGCAGTCTACCAGATAGGGAACGGCCACCGAGTCCACCCCGAGGCTCGAGAGCTGTCGGGCTGCCTGGGAGGTGCGAGTGACCCATCGTCCCACAAGCTCCATGGCATGACTGTGTTGAGGGACGGCCAGGTAACGAAACGGTTCGCCGGGTACGTGACAGATGATGCGTTTCCCTTCCAACAGAGGCTCCGGTATTAGCATCAGTCCTTCCCACCAGACCGAGTGCACCACGTCGCAGGCCTCAACCTCCGAGAACTCAACCATGCCTTCCAGAGCAAGCCGGGTCAGACGAAGATCTTCGTCCACAGCCCACCCGATTCCGTCGCCGCCTGTGAGAAAAACCTTAGGCTTGGTCATGACTTGATGGCCTCTATTCCGAATCCCGTCGTAAAAGAGCGGAGAATGCCGCTGTCACCCTCGTGCACACAGCCATCCCACTGAAGGGCTCGGGATTTTGCCGCACCCAAAGTTGCTCCAACAAGATTACGTACCCACTGCTTCCTGAGCACTCCCTGGTGTGACCTGCTGTACGTGACGTCCCGGATCATGTCCACCAGCACGCTCCAAAAAAGCCCCTGCTTCTCGATCGATATCTCGGTAAAACCGGCGCGCTCAAGCACTCTTCTCCAGTATCGGTCGGTATATCTCCCGTAATCCTCCGGATCGCCGTGGATACGGTTGAGAAACGGCACGCAGATCAGTACCGTGCCCTTCCTTCTGGTCACCCTGTGGATTTCCGTCACCACATGAACCGGGTCGGGGACGTGCTCGAGGAGCTCGGAGCAGATCACCGCGTCAAACAGCCCTTCCGGGAAGGGGAGTGCAGCGGCATCTGCCTGCACATGGGGGAGCTTTGCGACCGACAAGTTCGCGTAGATTACATGAATGTTGTAGCGATCTATGTTGAAGATCCCACGTTTGCCAACCCTGTTTCCACCCAGATCCAATACGAGGGATCCCTGGGAGATTCCAGGTATGTGCCGGAGGTGGAAATCATCCACAAAATGGCGGCGCAGAGAGTATCCCAGGTCCCTGGCCTGGGGTTTTGCGATGGGAGAGAATTTCCGATACGTCATGATGCCATGCTTTCGTGCAGGTCGTACCAAGGAACGGGTCCTATTCCTCAACCCAAACACTGTCATTGGGAGGGGCGCGGAGCCATGCGTCGGCGGGACAATCTTATCCTCCATGCGCCGTGCGTGAAGACCGGAAGATCTCGTCAGCAATTCTCATCCACCCATCCACCGTTACACCTCGTGTGTACTCTCCATCGGATTTTCTCAGCCCTCTGCCAAGGTGCAGAAATATGACATTTCCCTCGTCGTCGAACGCTCGATCCACCTGAAGATTCTTCAAGGGGGAACCGGGGGCGATCGAGGAAGCCAACTCGGGCTCCCAGATAGTGTTGGGGCACGCATGGACCCCATAGCCTGCCCGCCGAAGCTCGACGGTTACGCGGTCACCTACGTCCAACGCCGGCAACTCCGGGAAAAAGTCGAGGCCGAGAGCGGTGAAGATATGAAAATCTACTATGAATCCAAGAACATGGAGGACTCCCTCGGGGGTTCTGGTCCTATCCATTCGAGCTCCCGCCGCAGCGACTCCTGGGACCATCTTGGATAGCAGGAACGACAGCCACCCTTCGCGGCACGGCATGACGTCCATGTGCATCGTCATGAAATAACGAGTTTCGGGATCCACGATTCGCGCCGCAAGCTCCAGTCCCACGGCATTCGCGTAACTGCCCCACTGTCTTTGGCCCGCGCCCAATAGTGCCCCGGAATCCGGTGCCCTGGCTTCTGGTGGAAGAGGCTCGGTCCTATTCAGGATGACATTCAAGCCGGGCCGCCGGAGCAGCCATTCCGTTCTCTCCCGAGGGGAATTATTGTCCACGACCCAGAGCTCATATTTCTCAGGCGTAAAGAATTCCACCGCGCGGACACACACCTTGAGGATGTCCTCTGCAGCCGAACCGGTCAGGTGCGACACGATGACGAGACGGGGGGCCTCTGGGGGTTGGGAGTGCTTCTTCAGTACTTCGACCCGGTACGTCGTTCCATCCAGAGAGATTTCTCTTGGCTCCAACATTCCTCCAGAGCGGGCCTGCTCGGGAAAATCTTGTTCAATAGGTCGTTCACACATTACCGCGTGCCCGATACGCGAGCGTCCCCCTTTGCTAGACCGCTCGCGATCTCATCTTCGTCAACTGGGATCAGCTCCCATGCGCACTTTCCTGCGACTATCCCTCTCGCGCGAAGCTTGCCAACCACGGCAAAAGAAACGACGCCGGCTATGCGCTCCATCGTCTCAAACGATGTCGCGTTGCGCACGGCAAAATGAACTTCATATGCGCCGTTCGCAAGGCGGTTCTCAGGATACCACGCTCGCATGAGATACCTGCCGCAGTCGCCCTTTTCGACCAGTCCGTCCTCTTCGGAAATATTCCATTTGCACAGTATCCCGGCTGCATTCAGAATTCCGAGGGAAAACATAGGACGCTCGAGCTTCCGGTTCAATCTGAGGTCAACCTCGATCCCGAACGGCGCGCCCGCTGGGACTTCCGTCAAGGTATTGCCTGCACGATCGTAGAGCCGCGCACCGAAGATGTTGACTTCCTCGCTCGTTATCCTGCTTCGAACCCGATGCTCCAGTCGCTGTTGCTCCGAACGGAACACGAGTGTCTCGTACGCATTGATGGCCTCGAGAGCCGTGCCGTCTGCAAGGAGTTGCCCTTGTTCCAGTAGTATCCCCCTCTTGGCCACGAATTGGAGCGTTTCCAGACTGTGGCTGACCAGAAGCACCGTTGCGCCGCTTTCGCGCATCTCTTTGACGCGAGCGAGGCTCTTGTTCTGAAACTTGAGATCCCCCACGGAAAAGGTCTCGTCGATGAGCGTCACATCGCTTTCTACGTTGACAGCTACGCCGAATCCGAGCCTGGCAAGCATACCGCTGGAATACATCCGCACCGGCTTGTCGAACCACTGTCCCAGATCGGTGAAATCCTCTATGGCAGGGAGTGCCCTCTCTACCTCGCTCCTTGTTAGCCCCATGATGGCCCCGAGGAGACGAACATTTTCACGGCCGGTCAACTCCATGTTAAGACCGGCATTGAGCTCGATCATAGGGAAGATCCGACCCAGAATCTCGACCCGTCCCTTCGTGGGAGCAGTAACTCCTGCCAGTACCTTGAGCAAGGTACTCTTTCCGGCCCCGTTCCTGCCGACAATCCCCACGGTTTCGCCCCGTCTAATTTCCAGGGTGAGGTCTTTCAGAGCCCAAAGACCGTCCTCTTCCGGGTTCTTTCTCTTAAGACGACTTATGCCCTTGCGAAGCGCTTCAGGGATGGGAAATCCGTACCGTTTCCATAAGCCCTCGATTCGAATCGTCACATCACCAGACATACGCCCTCACAAAACGTCCGCGAAGTACGCGGAGAGCCGTCGAAACAACGGCCAGCATAGAGCGAGCAGTATCATAGTCATGACCGCTGAGGCAACCAAAGGTTCCAGCGGAGGAGAGGCATTTCTTAGCAAGACGCTGCGAAATCCCTCAATAATCCCTACCATCGGATTGAGCATATACAGGGCTCTCCATTTTTCCGGAACGGAGCTCATGGGATAAATGACCGGTGTGACGAAGAGCCAGGCCTGCGTCAGAAACGGCGTGGCAAACGTGAAATCTCTTCTGAAAGTACCCAAGCTGGCCAGGAGCAGCCCGATTGCGAAAGCAGCGGTAGTCATGATGCAGATTAACACCGGCAACCATAGCAACGCGAGTCCGACGTGGACCGCAAACCATGCCATCAAGACGGCCAGCACGATACCGGACATTGCGAAATCGAAAAGAGCAGTGCACACCGCTGCGAGAGGAAAGACCTCACGCGGGAGCGCGATTTTCTTGATCACTTCCGCGTTGGTTATAATGCTGGGTCCGCAGGCGGACAAAGAATTGGCAAAGAATGTCCATGGCACGAGCGCGGCATAACTGAAGAGCACGTACGGAATTCCATCGCTCGGGATATTCACAAACCCGCGCAGCATGTTGAAGAGCAGCATCAGGATCAAGGGTTGCAGAAACGCCCACCACATGCCCAGAGAAGATCTGCGATACCTGCTGGTAACATCGCGTACTACCAGTGCCCATAACAGTGACAGGAATCGGGATACCTCCCTGCCGCTCTGTCCCATGTTGACGTACACGGCCGTACTCATGTCCCCTCTCTGCTGACTCCCTGAAATTTCATGGAAATGATACTCCCGTTGCCCATGGATTCACAATTGTCCGAAATCGCGCTCTGCACTTCTCCGGGGCTTTTGCCATTAATCCAGACCCTTGAGGGCCTCCTGTTCCATCTCCTCTTCTCGCGCCCTCTTCTTTTCAAAGACGGACAGGATCAAAATTCCTACTTCATAAAAGAGAAGCATGGGAATGGCCATGAGCGATTGATTGACGATGTCGGGCGTGGGGGTCAGCATGGCGCCGATGATGAACGCGAGAACAATGAAATACCGTCTTCCCTTCCTGAGCATATCGCTGTGCACAACTCCCAGCAGGCCCAGGAGCACGATCACGATGGGAGTCTCGAACACCGCGCCGAATGCCAGCATCAAGATCATGACCAAGGACACGTAATCTCTGATTGAAAGCATGGGCTTGAGCGCTTCGGTTTGAAAGCCCAAGAAGAATTTGAACGCCGCAGGGAATACCAGGAAGTATGCGAACGCTCCCCCCGCGTAGAAGAGGATGACCCCAAAAGATATGAAAGGAAAAGCGAGCTTCCGTTCCCTCTCGTACAATCCGGGACGAACGAACAGCCACATCTGATAAATTACAAAGGGCAAGACCAGGAACACCCCTGCCACGAAAGCGGCCTTCAAATACATGAAGAAAGGGTCTGGGAGCCCCGTAAACACGAGCGTAGAGCCTTGCGGAAGCAACTTGATGACTGGGCCTGCTATGATGTCGAAGAGCCGCTCTTTGAAAGCGAAGCAGACGCCAAAACCGACAACTATAGCCAGCACGGCTCTCAAAAGGCGCTTGCGTAGCTCCTCGAGGTGCTCGATGAAGGACATTCTCGCTTCGTCGGTGGTCACTACGATCCTTCTTTCCAATTCGCCATGGACCTATATGGAGCGCATCACAATCAGGTCCTGCCCCGCTTCCTAAACTGAGTCATGGACGGCCAGGCGAGAGTACTGGCAGCGCTCTATTGTCGCGTTGGCCATGTGTCCGGAGCTTCGCAGGCACTGTTGGGAAATCTCGACATCTCCTATTAGCACATCTCCATCGAAGGCTCACTGGCTTTCACCTGTGATGACTGCCACGCAGATTCAATGCGTGGCTCTATAGATTACTCTCTCGCCGTCGAACCTGCAAGAACCGCCGCCGTCGCTCCTGCCTCTTTTGGAGAGCGGTGCATGGCGGCTTGCCGTTCAGGATCCGGTCGCGTCACGGTCTTGACGGCAAACCTATTTATGTTATCACAAGTTCGTCAGCGTGGCTCACTACTCGTGGAGGAAGATCCGCAAATTGAACCGGTCCGCGCGTGGCCGTCCGTCAAAAGAGATGTTTCCGGAACCTCTTTTTTTGAGTACAATAGGTGCACATGGATAATCGGGAGCGCGCCAACATGCTCGACTGTAGTGCCGGCGGCCACGGAGTTGCTCAAAACCAAGGAGCGGATCCAACCGTAGACCGCGCTCATAGCGACAAGGAAGGAATCTTGGGCTGGTGTCGTAGAAAGGCGGTCGATTACTTCGTCTCTCCGTTGCTCAAGTCGAGTCATCCGCCTTGGTATGACGCGCGGGGGGTTTCCGTTGGACTGGCTGTTGGGTTCGCCGTGCCCGTAGGAGCACAGGTCGCAGTCCTGGGTGTGCTAAGGACCGTGCTGAGGTTCAATTTCGTTTCAGCGGTGGCCTTTTCGTTCGTAAGCAATCCTTTCAACATGATACCACTGTATTATGGGTATTACCTGCTTGGAAGCTGGGTCATCGGAAAACATCCCCACATGGATTTTTGTCTTTTTCAAAAACTCATGAGCCCCATTGTCGAGTCTGGATATTTCTGGGAGGCCTTGGGCTCATTCCTTGAGCTGAGCAGGGAGATCCTTACAGCATGGTTCGTTGCAGCAGCAATATTGGCAACGGTATCTTCAGTGCTGGGGTACGTGATCACCCACAGAATCCAGATGGCTCGAGCAAAGCGGCGAATAGGAAAATTGGAGGAACGGTACGAGAGGATTCTTCAGGAATTCGATGAGAAGAATTAAGGGGGCGGATGCATGGAAGGTCCGATAATCACCTGACGGCACCATTTCGAAATCAGTAGCATTGAAATGCTTCCCTCAATGACTTCAGGCAGGGAGCAAATACAGACGGTAACCGGGCCAGCGCCCCGCAGGCTGGAGAGCCTCAAACGACGCAAAGCACACAAGCAACGGAATGAAGATTCATGTGGCTAGTTCATCTGAGAGTTTCTGACAAGACCTCCTTTGCGGTTGAACTGACGGCCCATGACGAGCGTTCGTTTCGATTGGCGATTCGGAGGGCTATGTTTGAGTACCGCGCTCACTTTTTGCCACCGCCTGGGCAACCGATGAGATATGACAGGCCGATACCGGAGCCTGATCTCCAGATAAAGAATCCGAGAACTGGCGAGTGGGTGAGCGCATCGTACGGTTGCCCCAGCGGGAGGCGCAGCTATTGTCTTCCTACGGATGTGGTGGAGCTTACCTGCCACGCGCAGGAGCACTGGAAACGCGTCTTGGAGGCCCTAGAGTGCATGAATTGGTTCAACCGGATGTTCGGGAACGTTTCCAGGAGGCTTCTTTCCGCGGGAGAGCCCATGAAGAGGCATTTGAGAGTAGTTCAACCGGTTCGTAAGGAAACCGACACCTGACGACGTCACATTCCCGCCTTCCAAGCGACTGCCGAATCGACCAACACAGTAGAAGCATGGGAGGGGCGCCACGCAGCGAACGCGACGACTTCCTGGCGAGTTGACCCGACATTGAGTGCGCCCTCTCGACACCGTGGCCCCGACGACGATGTCTGTGGGCAGGGAATGGCGCGCAAAGAAGCCGCGTCTGTAGCTTACTTGATCAATTCGAGATGCGGTCCCCCGGAAATATCTCACGGACGCCCCTATTAGGACCCTACTTTGAGTGAAAAGCACGCAGCAGCGTTGAAGAGTCAAGATTTTTCGCGATAGATTCCTCGCGATTATCGCGGCTTATGGATATTTATCTCGCGCCCAAGAATTATTTTTTCGCGCTAGGGACGTTTTTTTGGTGAAATTTAGC
>Ga0067045_1029206_pt1 | contig 22904 bp, 22 predicted proteins | sample TerdegcTABiofilm_FD_59184 | JGI IMG/M metagenome (GOLD analysis project Ga0067045, IMG submission 59184) | Combined Assembly of (Gp0054472, Gp0054536) Wastewater bioreactor microbial communities from Singapore -Terephthalate degrading...
AACCGGCCGAAGCCGCCGGCTGCTTATAATGCTCGATCTGACTGCATTGCGGGTGTAGTTCAATGGTAGAACGGGAGCTTCCCAAGCTCTTAACGTGGGTTCGATTCCCATCACCCGCTCCAGATGGTTGCAACGCGTAGCAACGCCGGAAGTCGCGTCAAGTTGCATCAATAACTTACCGCGATCGAACTGGCTGCAAATACAGCACAAAAAGACGTCACACGTCGCTTTTCGTAGACTCTACTCCCCAGAAGTTACGCAGGGGACTACGCATGGCAAGCATCCGGCAGCATGGGGAGAAATGGCGCGCGCAGGTATATGTCCGTGGGGTGCGTGAATCGGCGGTGTTCCGCACTCAACGCGAAGCCAAGGCCTGGGCTGCGGCGCGTGAGTTGGCCCTCAAAACCCCAGCCGATTTGCGCTATACCGTCGATGATCTGCTGACGCGGTACAAGTCAGAGGTGTCCGCTCGCAAAGAGGGGGCCAGGATGGAGACTCTGCGCATCGATGCGACGCTGCGTGATCATCCTCAGTTTGCTGCTCGCAGACTCGCAGACGTGTGCAGCGCCGATATCATCGCGTGGCGGGACAGGCGGCTGCAGTCCGTATCCCCGGCCACAGTGCACCGCGAGTCGCACATCCTACGGGCTGCCTTCAACCTGGCCCGCCTTGAATGGGGGTGGCTCAAGCACAACCCTTGGGAAGGCGTGCGTATCCCTGCGGCATCGCCACCGCGTACGCGACTATTCCACTGGCGGGAAATCCGGCGCATCGTGCGCAATTGCGGTTATGCGCCGGGCACTGCGCCACAAACGAAGACGCAGGAAGTGGCTCTGGCGTTGCTGCTGGCGCTACGCACGGGCATGCGCGCGCAGGAAGTGCTGAGCCTCGGTCGTGACAACATCGACGTGACTCGGCGAATCGCCAGGGTGGAGCACAAGATGCAGTATCAAACCGGAGCGCCCAGGCTTGTGCCGCTGTCTGGCCGTGCGATGAGACTTCTCGCCCCCGTGCTTCAAAGGGAGCAGATTTTCACCCTCTCTGCGCACAGCCTCGATGCGCTATTCCGCAAGGTGCGTGACCGGCTGATGCTGCACGACTTGCACTTTCACGACTCTCGCGCGACCGCCCTCACCCACTTGGCCAGGCGCGTGCCCGTTGAAGTGTTGGCCAAGATCAGCGGGCACAAGAACATTGCCATGCTGGTCAATGTCTACTACCGCGAGCGCCCTGAGGAAATCGCCGCGCGGTTGAGATAGTCTGGGCGTTGTAAACGCGGCTTTTTGAGCCACTGCTAAAAGCTCAAGCAGACGCCGCCAGACTACGCCGGCGCCTGCGCGCAGATCAAACGCTGGGTCTACGCCAGCGGGCGCGCGCAGCCCGGTCTGGCCACGCGCGGCTATGGCCTGCAAGGCGCGGGCTTCAAGGGCGATGTGCGCAAGGTTATCATCTTCGAATGAGCGCGGCGTACTGGTATCGTCTGCATTTCAGCCTTCGTCTATACGAATCAGACGGCAATGCCTTTCAGCGGCTGATTTCGGACATCCTGCACGCGCGCTTCCCAGGTTTTATCGCCGTCTCGCCGGCCGGGTGTCTTGGCGACAGCGGCAACGACGGTTTCGTGCCGCAGCAGGGCTGGTACTTTCAGGTCTACGGCCCGCAGGCGGGATCAAACTGGCGGCCTGCCGCGGTGGTGCGCAAGGCGGGCCAAGATTTTGCCAAGCTGCGCCAGCACTATCCCGATCTGCGCCGCTACAGCTTCGTCTTCAATGATCGCTACCTCGGGGCGCCCAAAGATCTGCTCGATGCGTTGCGGGGCTTGCAGGCGCAGACGGGGGTGACTTGCGACGTTGTCTCTGGACGTGATCTGACCGACTGGTTCATGGCGTTACCCGAGGGCAGGCGTCAAGACATTTTGCGCGGCATTCCGGTCGAGCCTCCCGAGTGGGTCGATCCGCGCGCGGTCGGCGAGGTTCTGTCCAGCCTGGCCGACGCCGAGGCCCGATTCGACCCTGCGCGCTCGCGCGCGCCGGATTTCGATGAGAAAATCCGCTTCAATGGCTTGCCGGCTTTCGTTGCCGACCGCCTGCGCGCGATGTCGTACCAGTGCGGCAGCGTGGAGGAGTTCCTGTCGCTGCGTGGGCAGCATCTGGCGCAGGCCATCGCGCAGGAGCTGCGCCAGCTCTACGCGCAAAGCCTGGAAAAATTTGCCGATGACCTCGACGGCCAGCCGGCGCTGCGCTACGTGTGGCTGGTGGAGCAACTAATCCCCCCGCAGGCGCGCGCGCACCCGCATAGCCTCAAGGCCTATCGGGAGGCCGCCGAGGTGGTGCTGGCCAAATACTTCGAGAGCTGCGACATCTATGCACAACCTAGCCCTGGCGGTGGCGCCGCATGAGCACGTAGGCTTTGCCGACAGCCTGGTCGGGCTGGCGGGCTGGCTGCGCGTGCAGCTTGCGCAAGGGCCGCGCTCGCTCGACGAGCTGTTTGCGGCCGTCTCGCGCGAAGACAGCGACTGGCCGCGGCGGCCCCGCTTCGAACAGGTGGCGCTGGCCGTGACGCTGCTGGCGGCCATCGGCGCCGCGCGACTGGTTCGGGACGACCGCATCGCGCTCACGTCGCCATGAAGCTCCTCGCGCTGGAATGCGATCGCAATACCTTCAAGCCGCTGCGGTTCCGGCCTGAAGGGCTGTCGGTGATCGTTGGCGACGCCAGCGACCGCGAAGGCAGCGCCAACGGCGTAGGCAAGACCTTGGCGCTCAAGCTCGTGCACCATTGCCTGGGAGCGCGGCGCGATCCCTTGCTAGCCCAAGGCGTGGGCGACTGGCGCTTTGCACTGGAGTTTGAGCTTGCCGATCAGACGCACCGCATCGAGCGCAACGGCGACGGCTCGGACATCACCCTCGATGGACAGTCGATCGCGGAGTCCGCGCTGCGCTCCTGGCTCGATCGTCATGGCCCCTTCGTGCTGCCGCAGGAGCCGGGCTTCAGTTTCCGCGCGCTGTACGCGCGCTTTGCCCGGCGCGCGCGCGAGGACCGTGCCGACCCCATCAAACTGGATCAGGAAAAAGCGCACGAGGCGCTGGCGCGCGCGCTCTACCTGCTTGGCGCCGACATCACGCTCGTGCTGCGCAAGGCGCAGCGGCGCGAGCGCATCAATGCCATCGAAAGCGCGCGCAAGCTGCTCAGACAAAGTGACACGCGCCTGCGCGAGCTGCTGCGCACCGGCATGGATGCGCGGGCCCAGATCGCCGAGTTGAGCGAGCGCATCGAAGGCGTGCGCCGACGGCTTGAAACCATGCGGGTGGCCGACGATTACGAGCGGGTGCGGCAAGAAGCCGATGCGCTCACCCGGCAGCTGCGGCAGCGGGAGGCCCGCCTGGCGCAGATCGACTTTCAGCTGGCGGGCATCGAGCAGGCCTTGCAGCGGCGCGCCGACATCGATCGGGAGGCGCTGCTGGCGTTCTATCGCGGGCTGGAACGCGTGTTCAGGCCCGAGGCCCTGGCCGACTTCGAGGCGGTGGAGTCGTTTCACCGCTCGCTGGCCGAGCAGCGCCACCGCCGCTTATCGCGCGACCGCCTCGGGCTACAGGACGAGCGAAGCCGCATTGAAGACGAGCGCGCCCAGCTGGCACGGCAGCGCGATGAACGGTTGGCCTACCTGGGCAGCCACCACGCGCTGGACGACTACCAGGCGGTGGCGGCCGAGCTGGCGCGCATGGAGGCCGACCTAGCTCTGCTGCAGCGCTACCGCAGCGCAGACGAGGCTTGGGATGCGGAAATGCTGGAGCTGCGCCAGGCGCTGGCCGAAGACGACCGGCTGGCCGCCGACTATGTGGCCGAGCAACCGCTGGCCTGGGCCGACCGGCGCTTTCGCGAACTCATCCACGCCTTGTATCCGCGCGAGGCTGCCGGCATCGTGCTCGGCAACAACACCGGGGACAACAAGCTGCGTTACGACCTCAAGGTCCAGGTGGAAGGGCAAGGCTCTGACGGCATCAACGCCGCGCGCATCCTGGTCTTCGATTGGCTGGTGTTCCGCCACGGCGCGCATCATGCAATGCGCCACCTCTGGCACGATAACGGATTGTTCGACCCCATCGACCCTAACCAGCGCACCGCATGGCTGAGTCGGGTTCGGGCGGAACTGACCGGCAGCGGCATGCAATATATTTTGTCGATAAACACGGAAAACTACGCCTCGACCCGCGAGCTGCTGGGCGAGGCCGGCGCCTGGCTGGATGAAGCGGTGATCGTCCGGCTTCGCGGCGATGCCGATGCCCACAAGCTGTTGGGCGCGCGCATCGGGGTAGTCGAGCCATCGCCATGATCGGCATCACCCTCGACGACCGCGAAGTGCGCGAAGCGCTGTCCCGCCTGCAGCGGCGCTTGTCGGACATGCTGGCCGAGGCGGGAGCTTCGGCTGTTGTAAACGCGGCCTGGATCATGGCGAGGGATAAGCTGGCAGGATCATCGTGCGATTCACCAGAACATTGAATGCATAGCCTGGTCGGATAACCAGTGTCGGCTGGATGTTCAGGTTGCGGTTGAGCAGATTGGTGCCGACGTTGTTGAGCTGCTCCGCAGCCGCCGCTGCCGCCTGCTGGCTTGCCGACGGGGTGTTGAGGGCCCCTGAGTTCTGCGGCTGGCTGAGCTGGGCGCCGACGCCGAGTAGGCTCATCAGAATGGCGCTTCCGAACACTCTGAAGTAGTGGTTGTCGACTTGATCATGGAAGCCAGCCTGACCTTTGCCGTCGGTGCCTTCCATGCCGCGCAGGTCGATCGTGGCCCCGTTCGGAAAAATCAATCTGTTCCATGCAACCAGCACGCGACTTTGGCCGTAGGCCACTTCACTGCTGTACTCGCCAATCAGGCGGGTGCCTTGGGGGATCACAACCACCGACGGGTTGAGGCTGTCGTACACGGTCTGCCGTACCTGGGCACTGATGGTGCCAGGCAGATCGCTGTCGATGCCGGTGAGCATGACGGCAGGGATGACGCTGCCCGCGAACAGTTCGTGGTGGGCAAGGGGCGGCTGCACTGCGGCGGCCAGGTAGCCGCCGCTGCCCTTGGCTTGGGCGGCGTCGAGAAACTTTCTGTTTTCTTCCTGGGACGACTGTTGTGCTGCGCCAGCACCTCCCTGCAAGGCGGCCAGGGATTTCTGTAAGGCTTGCTCCTGTTCGCCCGGATTGGTGGCAGCGCCAAACGCCAGACGTCGCAGCGCTTCAGCCGTGTCGCTGCCAACCTGTGCGTGAGTGGCGCCGTCGCCTGGCTGCCGCCCGAGGCTGCTCGGCGATTCCAGTCCCACCTTCGAGAGGTGTGCGCTCTGATCCGCGAGGACGGCCCCTTCCAACTCCTTGTAATGTTGTTCCTCCAGCCACTGGTGATACTTTTGCGCTGGCGTGAGCTGCTGCGGGTTGTTGGACGTGGCAATGGTGGCGCCCGGTGTCTGCAGCGCCTTGCCGGGGGTGCTGGCTGCCACTGCGGTAGTCTTGATGGGGCTAGACGCCTGAGGCGTAGGTTCGGCAGCCTTCGCTGCGGTTCGCTGCATCGCCGCGATGTCGGGGCTGGTCTGACCGACCATCTGTCCGCTGTCCTCGCTCCCCTGCGGCGTAGATGACTTGTTGCCCGCCGTGAGGATACCGATGATCATGCCCCCGGCGACGACGCCGCCAGCGACGAAAGCCACCTTCTTGAAGTTCTTGCTCAGCCGGGCACCGCCTTCGCGTGGCGTGCCTTTGACGCTGAGCCCCTTTTTCTTCCCGGCGGTTGCGCCGTCGACGTCCTGCGCAAGCAGGCTGGTGTTGACTTCGGGGGCGTTAGACTGACTGGTGTCTGTCATCATGGCCTCCTCAGCGCGCCCACCAGCCGGCGTTCATCTGCTCGTGGTGGCAAGTGGTGCTGCGTGCGCTCTTGCCGACGCCGACGACGAGCTTGAATTTCTGCGGCAGGCCGTCGATCACGAAGTAGTCATGCACGAGGCGGCTGTTGAGCAGTTCGGTGGTGCCGTTGGTGACGTTGAATACCGCTGGGGCGTCGGTGTAGCGCATCTTGCCGGGCATTTGCAGATAGGTGTGTCCACCGCCGGAGAACACGCGGATAGGCAGCAGGTCGTTGTTTTCGAGGTCAGAGTGGCCGTCGTCGAGCTTGCACGAGTAGTTGAAGTCCAGCGTCGATGGGTCGATATTGCCCAGCGGGGCGACGACCTCCTGCTTCTTGGCAGTGACCTTCGCTTCTTCTGCTGCACGCTGCTCGGCAGCCTGCCTCTCCATGTTGATGACCAGTTGCTGCGGGTCGTAGAAGCCGATCTGCGGCACATAACTGTGCTTGTCGCTGACTAGGGTCATGTAGTAGATGCGGCCGGCGTCAGTGGTAACCGCTAGGTTGGTCGTCAAGCCCGCGGCCGTGGGTTTGACCACGACGACCGGGGTCTTGCCGGCATCGGCGGTCTGGACGAGCCAGCGCACGCTGTCGCCGATGGACAGATTGGTGATGTGCTCGCCAGGGAGCAGGTTGATCACGCAGATGTGCAGCGGCGCGCAGGTGATGACCGGTTTGCTCTGGCCGTAGGCATACATCACCATGCCGTTGGTACCGACCAGGCTGGGCGCGTTGCCACTATCGAGCCAGGTTTGCGCTGCTGCCGAAGTTGCCCGCCAGGACAGCGGGATCGGCGCCTTGAGGTCATAGATTTGATGGCTGGTCTGCAGAGGAATCGAGGTGGTGATCTTGGCTTCGGTACCTGGCTGCGATGCGGCAGGTTCTGGAGTACCCGCTTGCGCGCTGATTGCCACGGCCGCCAAGGCCAGAGCGATAAGGGTTTTGGTTGGAGTCATGATTGATCCTCCTAGTCTTGCATGATGGAGTTGACGAAATCGGGGCGAAGGACGCGGGGACGGATCAGCAGACCTATGGTGAACAGGATGGGGCCGACCACACCGAGCGTGACTGCGTAGGGTTCTGGATCGAAACGCAAGATCAAGGGCATAAGCCCCCAGATCACGGGCACACAGGCGAGGAAGGCGATCCCAACGGTTTCAAGAATGAAGGCGAGCAGGTTCTGATTGGTGAGTCTGGCGTGCGCAGCGTCGTGCCGGCGTGTTGCTGAAACTTTCATGACGTGCCACCCATGATCTGCGTCCATGTCACGTTCTTGATGAACAGACCCAGCGGGTTGTCGAGCATGACCTGCGGGTTGTCGGCCAGTTTGGGATCGAGGCCAGTGGTGATGTTGGCTCGCCAGTGCTCGACCGGCTTGGGCTGCCCGCTCTCGTAGCGCCGCTCATCCCACCCGACCTGCCAGGTGTCTTTGCTGACGGGCAGAACGCTGGTGATGGTGACGTTGGTCGTGAAGTCGCCGAAGGGCGGATGCGCGGCGTACCAGGTATTCAGGTAAGACGCTGCATTCACGCCCGCCATCGCATAGACCTTGGCGATGAGCGCCTTCTGTGCCACGGGGTCAGGGATGACGGTGCGCGCGTTCCATACCCAGTTGGCGACTTGCGCCTCGATGATGCGCTGGCTGACGGCGCTGCCACTAGAAGGTTGCGCCATCGCCACCGGGTTGCCCATCTTGTCAATGGCGACGACGAAGGGCTGAATCTTGCTCTGCCCGCCGACATAGGCAATGCCGGCGACGGCAATTGCTGCAACGGCCAGGCTGGCGAAGGCGGCCAGTCGCCAGTTTTTCGCGCGGGCGAGCGCGTCTCCATAGCGCTCATCCCACTCGCGCCTGGCATTGAGGTAGGGGTTGGCTTCTGCCATTCCAGTCTCCAGGGTTGTGGCGCCTGACATTGGCGCCCTACCCTGACTCTGCGAGGTGGGTCCCGTTGCCCGCGGGCGCCTCGCCTGGTGGCCGTGCAAGCCTCGCTTTGCGGGTTGCTTTACGGTCGCCGTTTCTCGATGGCGATGGACGCGATTAGCGTAAGCGTGAAGAACACGGCCCAGATCAACAGAGCTGGAACTGAGTTGAAGCCCCCTTCCCAAAGGGACGCGAGCCAGACGGCATTGATGACCTGCAGCAGCAGGATCACCAAACCTTTGCGGTCGCGGCGCATGGCTGTCGCAATGCCTGCGCCCACTTCGTCGGTCACCTGCCGGCGGAGGCGATTTTTGTCATCGGCCATGTCAATGCTCCGTGTGACCCAGGCGGATTTGGATGCCGCTACCGCCACCGCCCTCGTGACGAGCGATGTCATCCTTGGTTTCAATGACTTTGCCAAGGTTGTCTTTCAACGCATCAAAGGGGTCGCGGTCTGAATCATTGCCTGCCTTCCCTTCGCCTGGCGGCGGGTTCTCGCCGGTTGGCGCTCCTAGAGCATCGACAGGGCCTTTCGCCGCCACCGAAGGGCCTGTCTGCTCTGCACTGGCTGCGGGGGCTGCCTTGGCGGTGGACGCGCCTGCCGACACCGGCGTCGCCCCTGGACCACCTGCCGTGGACAAACGTGGCCCGATAGGCGAGCTGGCCGGGCCGGAAACGCCCTTCCCCGCCATCATGGCCTGCGCGGCTTGCCCTACGCCCGCTGCGCCACGAGGCAGGGCGGCTCCCCCGATGGAACCACCACCCCCGCCCGTTGGCGTGTTGCGCGACGCGCTGCCGCCACCACCAGGCCCGGCGTCCGTCGCCCCAGCCGTTCCGCCAGTGGGCTTGCCCGCGCCTGCGCTCGCACCCGTGACCTGCCCGAGCGCGGCCAGCTTCTCCGCTCCCGCGATAGCGCCACCTGCCCCCTGCGCGCCGCCGCCCCCGCCAGCGCCGACCAGCGCGGCCATTTTGTCAAGGCCCTTCATTGCAGTTGCGTAGCCGGCGACGCCAGCTGCGCCTGCCGCAGCGATACCGCCGGCAATGGCTGCGGCGCCACCAGCAACATTGCCCAGTGACATATTGGGCGAACCATTCATCAAACTACTGGCCAGACCCGGAACTTGCATGCCGATGACGCCGTAGATCAGCATGCTGACGCCCACCGTCAGCAGATCGGTAGGCGGCAGCGACTTTCCGGTGTATTGCGCGATGTAGGCGAGTTCGCTGTTGATGAGGTTCTGGCCCAGGCCGATGATGGCGTAGATCATCAGCAGCTTGATGCCCACGCTGACCAGATAGCCGATGTATTTCTCACCGAAGCTGCTGGTCAGGCCGGAACCCGTGAATCCCAGCATCACCAGGCCGGCGCCGCCGACCAGATAGGTCTCGATCAGCGTCATCAACAGCTGCAGGGCGACCAGGCCGAAGCCGATCAGGGCCAGCAGCGAGGTGACGGCGATGATGATGGCCAGGAACAGGTTGCTGCCGATGTTCAACAAACCGCCCTGCGCCTTGTTGTAGACCTCGTAGAGCTGATGCACCACGGAGAAGGCCATCGACATCACACCGGACGGCGATGCTGTTGCGGCGCTCGAACCGCCGATGGCCTGTCCCATGTCCATGAAGCTCGATGTGATCAGCGGCATCCACGTCGGCGCGTATTTGACGATGGTGTAGAAAAAGGCGATGGAGGCGATCTTCAGCGTGGCCCCGGCAATGAAATCGGCTAGATCGTTCTTCTTGAGCACCTGCTTGATCCCCCACCAGGACAGATCCATGGCGGCCAGCGCCGTAAAAATCTTGAAGGCATAGCCCTGAGCCGTGGTCATCCAGCCGGTGGTCGCGGCTTGAAACTGCGAGCTGATGGTGTCGAGGTAGCCCTGGCCCCCTGGGCCGCCCGTCGGGGTGGGCGCCGGGGCGGCGTGGGCGGTGGCCGCCACCGCGAGCAGGAGCATCAACCCGGCTGCAACGGCCCATTGCACGCGGGTTGGGAGGGCATGGCGCGACGCTACTGTGGTGACGGTTCGCATCATCATCCCCCTTCAGAACGCGCCTGGGTCAGTATGCGCGTTCAGGATCGGCGTCACGCTGTTGGACTGGTTCACCTGCGTATGCGCCTGCATGGCCATGTAGTTCAGCATGGCCTGATTGCCGGCCTGGATGTCCGACTGCAGACTCTGCAGCTGATTGACCATCAGTCCCGCGATCTGGTTGCCAGCCTGCAACACCTGCATCCGACCGGCGGCGGACTGGCTGGCATCCTGAATTTGCTGGAGCGCCGATTGCGTGGTCTGGAAGTTTTGCGCGTTGAGCCCATACTGCTGGAGGACGCCGGAGATTTGGCTGTCGAGATCGCCCGTCCACTTCTGCAGGCTGGCGTTGTAGTTGGCCAGCACGCTGTCGGGCTTACCGAACTGCTGCTGCACGGCGGCCACCGTGTTCTGCGCGGCGTAGCTCAGCCCCTTGGCCTGCCCGACGAGCTGCACGAGCTGCTGAAGCTGGCCCGAGATGTTCGGCCACAACTGCATCGGCAGGTTCTTGAGGTTCAGCGCCTGGTTGTACAGGCTCTGGAAGCCCTGCTGGACCTGCTGGATGGCGTTGTTCAACTGCTCGACCATCGTCAGTTCTTGTGTGATCTGCTCGGGCAGGGTCGCCCCGGCGATGGCGCCGGAAGCATGGGCGTTGGGAATGGCCGCGAACCCGGCCAGAGCCAGGGCGACTGCGATCAGGGATTTGTTCATCGTCTTCATGGTTCACCTCACTTGGCCGCGACAGCGGCGTTGATCGATTGCATCGTGGCGTTGAACGAGTTTTGCGCCGACTGGTTCGCCGCGTCATTCATCGCCTTGGCCTGCCCCGTGGTGTCGGCCTGCACGGCGGCTGCCGACTGGTTCTGGCGGTCTTCGTCCTGTTGCAGCCGGTCGCTGTACAGGGATGCGAAGCCCGCGTTCTCGTCGGCCTGCTGGCCCGCGATGCCTGCCGCGCCCTGCCAGGCTTGTTGCGCGCCGTAGCTGGGGGCGGCGGCAGCGTTGGCTAGGTCGGTCTGCTGGATCGAGCGGGCGGCTTTTTCCCGTTTGGAATACAACTGCCCTGACGACCAGTCCTGCGCGCCCTGCCAGGTGGCGTCGGTGTTGTCCTGCGCGTCCTTGACCTGCTGCTGGTTCTGGCTCGAACCGACGGACTGGTAGCTGGTGTCGTTGGTCACGGTGTAGGGGGTCGGGCCGACCGAGGTTGGCAGGGTGGCCGAGGTCTGCTGCTGTACCCCGGTCATCTGCCCGATCTGGTTCTGGATGCTGTCAAACGAGGATTTGGCCGCCTGCGTGCCTGCGGCGATATAGGTTGCGGCCAGTGCCGGGGCTGCGGCCATCTGCGCGGCGTACAGGCTGTTGGCCGTGGACTGCGCGGCGGCGTTCACGCCCCACCAGTAGGCGGCGCAGCCGGGGTTCCAGCCCGAACAGGCGGCGGCATTCTGCGCGGCATGGACCGCCGTGATGTTGGCGGTCTGCTCACCCATTGCCATGCCCGCCATCGCGGCCTGCGGGGCGGCGGCTGCGGCCAGATAGCCGATGTTCGAGGTCTCGGAGGCGACCGACGAGGCAACCTGTCCCTGTTGCACACCCGTTTGCTGCTGGATGCTGGACAGGCCCTGCTGCGCCTGGGCGTTGCCCGCAGAAGCGGCCTGCGCCGCCGTTTCGTTCTTGGCCTGCGGCACGTCGCTATTCATCAGCGTGTCGTAGCTCGATTGCTGCGTTTGCGCGGACTGCTGGGCCAGCGCGCCCTGCTCGTTGGACAGGGCGGATTGCTGGTCACTTACCGACTGGGCGTGGTTCGCCGCGTCGAGCCAGGCTTGATAGGCGTCGCCGTCCTGCTGCGCGCGGCTGGACCAGTACGCGGCTTGACCCGCCGCAGCCTGCGCCTGCTGCGCGTACTGGTCGGCAGTCGTCTGGTCTGTGGCCGAGTCAGCGGCGGCCTGTGCAGCCGCTGCCTGCGACTGGTAGTAGGCGGCGTTCGACAGGTCGGACTGCCACACGCCGTACATCTGCTGCGCGTTCTGGCTGTCCTGCTGCGCGATGTCGCCCGCCGTTGCAGCCGCGCCGCTGTAGGCCGATTGCAGCGTCTTGGCCGTGCCGGCGGTGTAGGTCGAACCGAGGTTGGTCGTGCTGTCGGACTGGATGGCCGACTGGCCGTCGGCTTGCGCCAGCAGCGGCAGGGCCGCCAGCGTGGCGGCAAGAAGGGTCTTTTTCATCGGTAACTCTCCCACAGTTGTGCGGCATCAAACTGGCCGCGTTCGCGCAGCCACTGGGCGGGCCACGCATTGCCAAGGGTGTCGCGCAGTTCACGGATGCGCGCGATGTCGGTTTTGCCGCTGGCCCCGACGAAGGCGAGCTCGGGAGCGGTCAGGCCGAGATCGAACAGGCGGCGGCCGTCGGGGTGCATGACGTAGTACTGGCGCTTCGGGGTGGCAAAGGCCAGAATCTGGATTTGCCGGGCGTTGAGGCCGACGGCCTCGTACAGCGGTTTGATGTTCTCGGTCTCGGCCTCGGGGTTGGGCAGAAAGATCTTGGTCGGGCAGGACTCGAAAATCACGTCGGCAATGCCCGAGCGGGTGAGGTCGGTCAGCGACTGGGTGGCGAACACGACTGCCGTGTTGGCCTTGCGCAGCACTTTGAGCCACTCCCGGATCTTGGCCTTGAACGCGGGATGGCTGAGCATGATCCAGGCTTCATCAAGGATCAGCAGCGTGGGCTGGCCCTTGAAGCGCTGCTCGATGCGGTGGAACAGATAGGTCAGCACCGGCAGCACGAGCTTGTCGCCCTTGTTCATCAGGTGCTCCATCTCGAAGACCTGGAACACGTCTTGCCCGAGGCTGTCGGTTTCGGCGTCGAGCAGATGGCCGGCCATGCCGCGCAGGGTGTAGGCCTGCAGGGCTTCGCGCAGACTCTGATCCTGCAGCAGCACGAGAAAGTTGGTCAGGGTGCGCTGCGCCATGTTCTCGGTCGAGGCACCGAGCTGGGTGATCGCGCGGAACAGTTCCTGGCGGTGGTGGGGCAGCATCCTGACGCCCTGCAGCTCGCACAACTGCTCCAGCCACTCGGCGGCCCAGGCGCGCTCAGCAGGTTCATCGACCCGGCCCAGGGGACAGAAGGCGAGGTCGCCATGCTCGCCGGCGATGTCATAGTGCTCGCCGCCTGCGGCCCAGCACAACGGCAGCATCGAATAGCCTTTGTCGAAGGCGAAGACCTGCGCGCCGAGGTAGCGAAACTGTTGCGCAGCGATGAGCGCCAGCAAGGTACTCTTGCCCGCGCCGGTCGGGCCGAGGATGGCGCTGTGGCCAAGGTCGCCCGCATGCAGACAAAGGGCGAAAGGCGTCCCGCCGTCTGTCTTGGCCTGAAGCAGCGGCGGGCTGTTCGGCGGATAGAACGGACACGGATTGCGTTCGGGCCCGGCCCAGACCGCGGTCAGCGGCAACAGGTGTGCCAGGTTGAGGGTGTGGATGATGGGACGACGCACGTTGGCGGCGGTGTTGCCGGGTAGCGTGCCCAGGTAGGCTTCGACCGCGTTGACATCCTCCACACGGGCGCCGAAACCGCGGTTCTCGATGAGTTTGACCATCTCGCGCGTGGTTTCGTCCAGCACCTCCAGGTCTTCGTGCGACAGCAGCAGCACGCTGGTGTAGTAGCCGAATAGCACCATGCCGCTGGATGCTTCGGCCAGCGCTTGCACGGCGTCGGTCGCCATGCGATCGGCGTCGGCGTTGATGTGTGTGGCCTGACCGCCAGCGTTCTCGCGCAGCAGGTTCATCATGCTTTTGCGCTTCTGCGCCCACTTGCTGCGATATTTGTTCAGGATCTTCTCGGCCTGACCGGGATCGAGGTAAATGAAGCGGCTGCTCCAGCGGTAGGCCACGGGCAGCCTGGAAAGCGCGTCCAGGATGCCGGGGAAGCTGTCCGGCGGCAGGCCCGTCAGGGCGATGCAGGAGATGCTGCGTCGCCCGATCCGGGGAACGAAGCCGGTGGTGAAGTCATGCTGCCCGAGCACGGCGTCCAGATACATCGGCACCTGCGCCAGTCGGAACGGCCTGCGATCAGGGATCAGGCTGACGCACTGCTCCAGATGGGCGAGGATCGGGCTGGTCAGAATCCCAGTGCGCGGATCGATGCTGTCCTGGAGACGGCGCACGTCGAGCAAGGTGGACAGCCGCGATTCCAGCTCCCGGATTTGCTCCTTGAAGCGCTCCAGATTGCGGCTGGCCGTCGCCCTGACGCGACCTTCGACAAACAGATCGGCGGTCTTGCTCGCGGCGTCGGGCATGGGGAACCAGGTCACCGTCAGGACGAAGCGGCTGCGGTAGCCGACGAAGCGACGCTCGTGACTGTTGCGGCGCACATCGTCGATCAGCCGTGTGGTGCGGTCAGGAAAGGCGCCTTGCGCTGGATATCCCGGCGCAGGGGAACGCACGGCGTCGCAGTGGATCACCCAGCCGTCGCCAAGTTTCAAGGCCGCGTTGACACGGGCCGCCATGGCACCGAGTTCTTCCTGGGTGGACGAATCGAGGTCGGGGCCACGGTATTCCCATGCGACCATAAGCCCGCCGCTTTTGGTCAGCACGATGCCGTCGTCCACCAGCGCCGCCCAGGGCAGCAGATCGGGCAGACCGTAGGCGCCCGCGCGAAATTCCCTGAGCGAGATCACGACCGCACCTCACGGGGTTTAGCGAATGGCGTGGCCTGAGCCGGGTAATAGCGGCGGTACTTCAGCGAGCGGCTGCCGGTCTTCGACAGCAGCGGGTCATAGGCAGCGGCGCGGGACAAGGCCCACTGGCCCATCATCCAGAGCGCGACGCCGACGATGGCGGCCCAAAGCTTGGCCAAGGAGAAAATGAAGATGCCCGCGATGATCGCCAGCAGTAGCACCAGTTGCCGCTCGCCACCCATCATTAGGATGGGACGATTGAGAGATTCGTGGATGGGGGTTTTGGTGTCGTTCATTGCACAACTCCTGTCACGCGGTCAGTGAATTCGGTCAGGTCTGCCGTGTAGCGCAGCGCCGCGACGATCTGCGGCAGCTCCCAACCCTGTTCGACCAGGGCCTGCACGACGGCGAGCAGGACTTCGGGCAGTTGAGGGCGGGGAGTCGCCTCCCCGCCGCGCCCGGCTTCGGATTGGGCGGGATGCATCATGGGCGTCAGAACACCATGGCGCCGGTCAGTCCGAGCACTTGAAGGAACTTGTTGCCCAGTACGATGAACGCCACGCCGAGCACGACGTAAAGCGCTTTCTTGGCGATGCCGCCGAGTTCTTCTCCGAAGACCAGGGCCGCTCCTGCGGCAAGGAAGGCAATGACGCTAATGGCCGTGGCCACCGGGCCGGTGAGGTCGTTCTGCAGGGTGCTGACCGCGCTGTCCCACGGCAGACCGCCCGCGCCAGTGGCGAAGGCATCGGCCATCGTGGCGGCGAACACGGCGGATGCCAGGAGCATGCGGCGCACCACGGCAGCGCGCAGGCGATGATGGATGGTGAGGAGTTTGAGATGTTTCATGATGCGGCCTTTCGAGGTTGAAGCGGGAACCAGACATTGGCGCCCTACCCTGACTCTGCGGGGTGGGGACAGTTGGGGTCAGCGAGCGATCCGGCGGATTTCGATGCGGGTAATCGGGCCCCAGTAGCGGCTGTCGAAGCTCTGGGCGGCCAGCGCTGGGCGGGCACCGCTGCCGTACACCCAGAATTGATCCGGGCCGAGGGTGAAGCTGCCCCTTTCGTATGGCAGGCGCACCTGCGGGTAGATCGGAGAGCCCGGGAGCTGGCCGCTGTACGGCAAGGGTTTTCCGTTGATGCTCACGCTCTGCGGCGTGACAGTGATACGGTCGCCGGGGATGCCCACGATCTGCTTGAACATGGGCATGCCGCCGCCTGGGCAGTCGCCCTTCATGTAGAAGGGGAAGGACTGTGGCGTCACCGTGGGCGGAGGACAGAATTCGGCCCGTTCGCCGCGGGTGATCGGAGCGCCGGGTGCGAGTGGGGTGAGCCGGTAGAGCCCAAGTGGCTCACTCTCCGTCCAGTTGATGCGCCAGCCACACCACCAGAAGACATTGACGGCCAGCGCCGTTGCCGCCAAGGCGGCGAGCGGAACCACCGCGCGCTCCCAGCGGGGGCGCGGGCGGCTTGCCAGGAATTGCTCGATGGCGTAGGGGACGCTCATTCCAGCCTCCCTGTCGATGCCGCGGCCCCGAGCTTGATGCGCTCAGCCAGTGCCGCGTCCTGGTAATACTTGATCTTCTGGCAATACACCGGGGCGTGACCCGCGACGAAGACCAGTTCGTCGTCGGGTGGCAGGCGCATGCACTCGTCAGGGGTCAGCAGCGGACGCTGGACGATCTGCTCGTTGGTGTTGACGTTCTGCAGCACCACGGCCAGGCGGTTGCCGCTGTATTGCCGCTGGGTGTGGCTGACGGTGGCCTGACCGGCCATCTTGCTCAGCAACTCGGCCGTCTCGATCTTGTTCGGGGCGTAGGCCACGCGGATGTGGCAGTTGCTGATGATGGATTCGTCCTTGCCATAGGCGGCAAAGAGCTGGCTCAGGTCCTGCACGATCAGCAGCGCCTTGAGGCCGTAACCCGCAATGAAGGCCAAGGCTTCCTGAAAAATGTCCAGCTTGCCCAAGCTGGGGAATTCATCGAGCAGCAGAAGCAGGCGGTGTGGATAGCGGCTCTTGCTGGCTCCGCCGGCATCGAAGTCCATGCCTTCGGTGAGGCGCCGCACCACCTGGTTGATGACCAGACGCAGCAGAGGCTTGAGACGGTCTTTGTCGCTGGGCGGCACGACCAGGTACAGAGCTGTCTTGCGCGCCTCGGGCTTGCCGTTCACGTCGTCCCCGCCCATGATGCTTTCCAGGGTGAAGTCGGATGTACGGGTGTTGTCTGCGACGATGGGGTCGCGGTAGAGGGAGAGAAAGGACAGCGCCGTGGACAGGACGCCCGAGGCCTCGTTCGGCGCCTTGTTCAGGAAGGACTGGCTGGCCTGCGCCACGGCGGCCCAGCCGGTGCGGGCATGCGGATCGCTGCTCTGGGCGCCTTTCTCCAGCGCGACGTCGCGGATATAGGTCATCACGGCCTGCGAACCTTCCATCGGTTCCGCGTCCTCGGCCTGGTTGCGTGCCGCAGCTTCCTTGGCGATGTCGCGGATCGGCCCGCCGTCGGAGAGGATGGCTTGCACGGTATGCAGGCAGCGCAGGCGCGCGTCCGGCCCCTTCGCGTCCCAGTAAAGGAGTACAAACAGAACCACGCCGGTCATCAGGTCGAAACCGGTCTTGGCCCAGTGGTCGTTTAGCCCCTTGCCGTCGGGATCGACGATCATGGTGGCGATGTTCTGCACGTCCTTGACCAGGTTGCCGTCCATGCGGATTTCCTGCAGGGGGTTGAAGCGGGCGGAATCCGGCGAGGTGGGATCGAACTTGATGGCGCGGTGGCCCAGCACCTTCTCGCGGAAGCCGCTGGTCAGTGCCCAGTTCTCGCCCTTGATGTCGTGCACCAGAACGGACTGATCCCAGGACAGCAGCGTCGGGATGACGATGCCCACGCCCTTGCCGGAGCGGGTCGGTGCGAACACCATCATGTGCTCCGGCCCTTTGTGCCGCAGATAACGCACATGCTGGCCATCGTTCCAGGCGCCAAACAGCACCCCGCCCTTGTTCTTGTCGTCGGGCAGGATGCCCGCTGCCGCCACTTCAGAATGGGTCGCCCAGTGGGCCGAACCGTGCAGGTCGTTGCGTTCGGCATCGGCCTTGCGCGAGCGACGGTAGGCGATGCCCACGGGCAGCACCAGGGAGAGGAATCCCCCGACGCCCATGATGAGATGGGCGCGCTCCAGGATGTTCAGGACGGCCTGACCGTACTCGATGCGGTTGTACTTGAAGGTCCAGATCAGGATGTCGAACGGAGCGTAGAGCCACGGCGGGATCATCGGCTTGCCCAGAGCCGGTGTGAAGCCGAAGGCCCAGGCGGCGTATTCGGTGGCTGCCCAGGTGGATAGCAGCACGATCATGATGAACAGGCCAAGGCCTGTCCAAACGAAGCGGGTGATGTCTTTCTGGGCCTTGGGGATGTGATAGATGGCTTCGGATGCGGCTGTCATGGTCGGGCTGCCTCAAGATGTTGGGGAGTGGCCCGTGACGTGGGCCAGGCGGCGCGCGCCCCGGCAAGGAAGACGCGTAGAGGAATCCGGTCGCGCGCTGCGGCTGTTTTGCGCCACCTGCCGCTGGGCGCGCGGCTCAGCGTTCCATCGTTGCCGCTTTGCGGTTGGTCTGGCGCAGGCGGGGGCGTGCCGCGCGCTCGGGTTTGTCGCCGGCGGACTGCTCAGTGGCTTTGTCGGCCTCGGGTTCCGCAGCTCGCGGTTTGTCCTTGTTGACCGCCCTCTGCGCCTCCTCAGCCTGCTTGGCGACGTGGTATTCGGAGGACTTTTCGTTGTCGCCGGCCTGGACGAAGTTCGCGATGGCTTGTTCGTAGGGGCCGGGGACCCGATCAGCACCCTCGAAGCGCGCTTCTTCGCGGTCCATCAAGCGCGACCAGGCCGCATCCTTTTCTTGATCAGACAGTGAAGTGGCAGGGCTTTGAGTTCGTTCATCTCTTTCCTGCCGGCTTGGAATGACCCGAACTCTCTCTTTCTCGTCGTAAATCCGGGTGCCGGTATACCCATTGATGTCCACGTGCACCTTCCCGTCTTTCAGGAAGCGCACGTCATTGACCATGTCGGCAAAAACTGCGTGACCAGGGATGTTCTCGACGATCCGGTCGCCCGCTTTGAGATCGGCAGCCGTCTTGGCAGCAAGCTCTGCCGCCCTGGCTGACGCCTGCCGCTCCCGCGTCACCTGCAGGCTCTGCTCCTTGGCCAGCACATAATCCACCGCCTTTCCCGCCTCGGCTGCCGCTCGGAAGATTTCGTTCTTGTCGTTTTTGAGCACTTTGGCCCAGTCCTGAACGTAGGCAATGTGGCGTTGGGCATCATGAGGGATGCCCGTCTGTGCCGCCATGAACATGCTGAACATCTCAGCTCGCAATTCCTCCTTGGCGTAGCCTTCGGAGCCGAAGCGGTGGCCACCGGTAATGCCTTCGCGGTTCAGACGATGCGCTGCGCCCGTGGCATGACCGATCTCGTGTAGCAGTGTGCCGTAGTAGCGGGCTGCGCCGTCGTCCACATCTGGGGCGGAATTGAAGGCACCGCGTGGCGGCAATGACACTTCATCGCGCTTGGACGAGTAGAAGGCATGCTTGGGGTGTTCGGCGAACTTGAGTCCGTCCTTCTCCATCGCCGCCTTGACGGACTCGCCGCGCGCCACGGGGTCGAAGTTGGGCGCCGGAGCCAAAGGCTCGATCTTCAGGCCTTCGCACTGGGCGACGTTGAACACGGTGTGCACGCGGGCCGTCCAGTTGTCCAGCTCGCGGGCCTTTGCCCAGGACAGCTCCACCCTGCCCTGCCGTGATTCCTGTTCCACACGCAGGTCGGACGTTTTCACGCGAAGGGTGGCGGCGCGGTCGGTTGGCATACCCACCTGGACAATCCCGTCTTTTTCGCCGAACACGCGCACGCGCATGCCGTTGAGTGTGACGCTCACGTCCTTGCGCTCGTAGAAGGGTTGTTCCTTCCAGAGTTCGACAGGTATGCCGTGCTCGCCCTTTTTGACGCGGCCTCCCAGTGCATTGATCTGTTGCAAAGTACCGTAGCGCGGGTCGGTAAATCCGCGCTCAGCCTGTTCCAGCATCAACATCAGACGGTTGCCGCCGCGATATTCGCGTCCAGTTTGCATATTGCGCGGCAGGCCCACGTTCAGCTCAGTCCAGGGCTTGTTCCAGGGAATCTTCCTCTGCTCCAGGGACTGCACCAATTTGTCGGTCAACTCCTGCCGCAGGTCGCGCTGCAGCTTCGCCGGGGAATTGGCCTGCTCCTTCTTGTTGGGCTCAGTCATGATCGGCCTCCATGTCGGTGCCGACTTCGATGTCGGCGCCGTACTGGGTCTCTGCCGTGGCGCGGTCGGGCGCCTCCAGGATGACGAATTCGAGGGCGCCATCATGCGTATCGACGGCTGGGGATTCGGGTGTTTGCGCTGCGGGTGTTTGCATGACGTACTCCGTTTGAATGAACCGTGTAGGGCGCAGGTTTCTTGCGCCCTACCCTGACTCTGCGGGCTGGGGACAAATGCTCAGCCTCCCAGGCCCATGTCCCGACTGGGCTGCCTCTGGCGTGGCCTGACGGGTGCGCGCTGGGGTGCCTCGACTTCGCGCTCTTCGGCGCGCTCTTGCATGACGATTTCGCGCTCGACCGCCCTTTCCTGCGCCTTGTCTTGCGTGCGCTCGTGCGCCTTGACCTGCTCCTGGCGCTTTTCCATCTCCTCGTCGATGTTGCGGGTGCGCAGTTGCTGTTGCAGTTGTTCACGCTCAGCGTTGATCTTGGCCCACATGCGCTCGGTGACGCGCTCTCCCAGCGGCGTGAGGTGATCCTTTTCGTCAATCAAGCGGGTCTGCTCGTCGTGTCCCTGGAGTAGAGCGCGCTGATCGGGGGTCAGGGGCTGGTAGCGAGAGGCGCGGTCGAGGGCGTCGAAACCATGGATGTCCAGCTTGCCGAGCAATGCCTCGGCCTGCATGGCCTGGGCGTCGACGGTGTAGGTACGGCTGTCGCCGCCGCGCTCCGGCTTGGCTGCCTCGACACTGCCGAGCCCAACGGCGGAGTCGGTCAGACGGATATCCATACCGAGCTCATCGCCTTGCATGGCTTGCAACCGCCCAAGCTGCCAGGTCTTTTGCAATTCAGGGTTCTGCACTTTCAGACCCATGCGCCCTGCCAACTCGGCAGCCCGCTCTTGAAATTCCCGGCTGCCGGTGAGCAGTAAGCCCTTGCCCATGTCGAACTTCTGTTCGGCCAGGCGCAAGGCAGCCTCGATTTCCCGGTCATCGACCTGATAGAGATCGACACGCTCGCCGCGGTCGCTCATCACCCGCTCGCCGTCTCTGGCGTAGTGCACCGATTTGGGCGGGCCGTCCTCGATGTCATACGTCAGGCCGTCGAGGACTTCCGGCTCTACAGCCGCGGCACGCTGGCCACGGATGGCTTCCTGGGCGGGGTCGCGCAGTTTCTCCTGCTCAAGCATGCGTGCGGCCACAGCGTCGCGCTCGGCGTGCGGCTCCAGGAACTCGCGCAGGCTAAGCACCGGGGGCAAGCTGCTGGCCAGCGTCTTGCGCTCGGCCACCTGCGTCTTTTGCAGATGCTCGACCTGCTTGGCGATCTGAAATGCTTCCAGTGCCTGGTCGCGTGCGCCCGTCTTCTCCGCCTGGACGCGCCGCTGTTCGATTTCGGCAAACAGCGCTTCGCGCTCGGCCTGGTGCTTCTGATTCAAGTCCTGCCAGGCTTTGGCACGGATTTCCCGCGCCGGTTGCGCGGCCTCGCGCCAGGCGTTCAGCAGCGCAGCTTCGCGCCATCGCGGGTCGTCACCCTGCTCTGGTTGCGACTGCTGTGCGGCTTGCGGCGCCTCGGACTCTCGTTTTTCCACGGCATCAGGCGTCGGCTTGGCCTCGACCTCGTCGCGCGCGGCGTTGAGTTCGGCAAAGGGGTCGGAACGCGCCGCGTCCGGCTGTGGATTTCTTTCTTCGGGCGACGACCGTTGTTGCTGTCGATCGACGGGTTCTTTGTCAGGTTGCACCATATGCTTCTCCTGCTTGGGGTGGGGAGCGATGGACAAGGGCTTGCGTCCTTGCCCGGTGGAGAGCGCTAGGCCAGGATGGCTGCGCTGGAATGTCCACGGCGGGACAGCGCGATCCAGGGTGCTTCGGATCGCGTCCGGCCCGCTATCGCGGAGCTGGTCGCGTGCGTCGTAGCCGGGAGGCGTGACGCCGCTTGGGTGCTCAGGAAGCGCAATGTCGGCTCGGGAGCCACCCAGGATGCGGGCGGCCTTCAAGGCGTAGCTCTGCCCCTTGTGGCAGGCGCGCTCGCCGTCGTTGTCGGCGTAGAGAGTCACCCTTCCTTGCAACTGGTCGCGCAGCGCAGCTGCGACTTCGGACAGGTTTTGCGCAGACAACGCGGCAATGACCGGCAGTCCTGTAGCCTGGTAGATCGCCAACGCGGTGCCGATGCCCTCGCACATCACGACATGCGGCGCACCTTTGGCGGTCTCGAAGGCGCGTAGCGGAGCTTCGGCATCTTGGCCATCGATCGGGATGACGGCGAAGGCGGCTTTCGTCGGCGTGCCGACAACGAATCGCTTCTCGGCCGACTGACCCGGAGCCGCCCAGGCGATTCGCTGCATGCCGACCCAGCCCGGCTCGCCATCGGTGAACTTGAGCATCGGGACAAGCAGCTGGGCGTTGTGCTGCCGCAGACCGGCGGTGGGAAGCTGTGGGTTTTGGAGGTAGGGGAAACCTCGCGGATCGCGGCTCGCCTCCCAACGAGCGATGCTGTCGCGGGTGGCCTCTTCCTGCCGGCGCGCCTGCTCGGCTTGCCAGGCACGCTGCTCGGCGTCGGCCTTTTGTTGTTCCTCCGGGGTTCTGACACGTGTCTGTTCCGGACGGAAGGCAATCGGCTTGCCCTCCGCCTTGAAGTTGGTCACCCAGCCTGTGCCGTTGTCGCGCAGCAGATAGGCCGCATCGTTCCTGCCGTTGGGCCGATCGCCTACATCGGCGCGATGGATACGGCCATCGGCGCGCAATCGCTGCGGGTCGATGTGCACGTCATGCAGGCGGGCGAAGTCGATGAACTGGGTTGTTACGTCCATGCATAGCCTCTGCTGGGTGGGTCTGGATGGAAGTCAGGCGAGGCGATCGATGTGAAACCCGCCGCTGGCTGACCAGCCGCGCACGGCCGCCACTTCCTCGACCTTGCGACCATCGGCCGTCCGCTTGATCGACACGACGACGTTGACCGCTTCGGCGATCAGTTCCGGGTTGGGCGGCACGCCGGCCTCCTGGATGAGTTGGCCGATGCGGATCAGCGCGGCGCTGGCGTCGTTGGCGTGGACAGTGCCGACCCCGCCTGGGTGGCCCGTATTCCAAGCCTTGAGCAGGGCCAGGGCGCTGCCGTCGCGCACCTCGCCGACCACGATGCGATCGGGGCGCAGGCGCATG
>Ga0067045_1029208_pt1 | contig 22892 bp, 24 predicted proteins | sample TerdegcTABiofilm_FD_59184 | JGI IMG/M metagenome (GOLD analysis project Ga0067045, IMG submission 59184) | Combined Assembly of (Gp0054472, Gp0054536) Wastewater bioreactor microbial communities from Singapore -Terephthalate degrading...
TCCTGGGATCAGTGGCTGTAGAGCTTTGTTATGTAGCGGATGGGACCTACGATGCTTTCCTGGATATCCGTGGTAATTTAAGGATAGTGGATGTGGCGGCTGCCAAACTAATAGTGGAAGAAGCCGCAGGACTGGTAACTGATGAACATAACCAGCCATTAAATGGTAAATTAAATGTTTTAGAGAGAACCTCCATAATTGCTTCTGGCAACAGTGAAGTTCACCAGGAATTAATTAGACTCATAGGGGGAATATAATATGAAAATAGGTGTTGTAAGCCGTCTAGATATGGAAGAATCCATACAACTGACTGAAAAAATAGTTGACTACCTCATGGAGAAAAATGTGGAAACTGTACTGGATAAATCAGTAGCAGAACACTTAGATAAATACCATAACATTGCAACTCCCCTGGAAGAAATGGATACCGATATTATCATAGCCGTGGGTGGGGACGGGACCATTTTAAGAACCCAAAGTTTCATATGTTCCAAAAACATACCATTATTCGGTATCAACATGGGTACCGTGGGATTTTTAACTGAAATAGATCCTGAACTGGTTTTTAAATCCTTAGAACAGGTTTTAGCTGGTAAATATTTTGTGGAAAAAAGAACTCAACTCCAGATCCAGCACAATCATAAGTTACACACCGCACTAAACGAGGTAGTAATCATGACCCGTAAACCAGCTAAAATGCTGCATGTAGAGATAAGTGTGGATGAAGAGGTGGCAGAAGAACTAAGGGCGGATGGATTGATCATAGCCACACCCAGCGGTTCCACCGCTTATTCCATGTCGGCTGGCGGGCCAATAGTAGATCCCCGTGTATCAGCATTTACAATAGTCCCCATTTGCCCGTTTAAATTAGGATCCCGACCAATGGTAGTGTCGGATAACAGTGAAATAAAGGTTAGGTTACTGCGAGAAGGTAAAAAGGCCATGGCAGTTATTGATGGCCAAATAGAAGAAGAGATAAACTACATGGACGAAATAATATTTCGTAAATCAGATGATTATGCTCGTTTTGTAAGACTAACCAAGGACTTTTACCGGAAAGTAAGGGAAAAACTCGTTCAAGGCGGAATATGCGAATAACGGATGAAAATATGCAGGATAAGGTATTAATTGTGGACACGACCCATGGGGGGGTTAAACTGGCCACTGAGTTTTCTAAACTAAACTGTGAGGTTTATGCGTGGGACATCTACCACACCCTTAGTGAGGAGCAGAAGAAACAACTCCAGATTGAGAATGTTAAATTGGTGGATGAAAGTTTCTTTCTAGGGGGAAATAAGGCATTAGTAGTGGCTCCCATTCACAGCAACTTAAAATATTCCGTGGACATGACCCACCACGATGCAGTTGTATATCTACTGAAGGAAGAGATAAAAATCCCTATGATTGAAGTTACAGGGGTTAAAGGGAAAACCACCGTTGTACACATGCTACGGGAGATCTTTAAAGATACCAATCCACTTATTTTAACCAGTTTAGGTGTAGAAATTAAGGATAAGCTATTAGAAAGAAATATAAGCATAACCCCTGCGAGTATCATAACTGCGTGGGAACTGGGCCAGAAATACAACCCTGGAATTTATATATGGGAAACTTCCCTGGGCGGGACAGGACTAGCCCAGGTAGGAGTTCTAACCAACATAGCCGAGGATTATTCCATAGCTTCCGGAACGAAAACAGCCAGCCAGGCCAAGGAACAGATTTTTAAAGATGAACTGGTGGCCTGTGACTATGATTCCTACCAGAAATATTACACCCAACATGAAAAGAAAACCAACACCTTCGGTTTAACTGAAGGCAACGTTAAAGCTAGAGATATCAAATACGGACTTACAAAAACTTCCTTTAGGGTAGAGGTCCAGGGGCTTAAAACAGTTTCTGGTGAAATTCTAGATGACAACTTTGAGGTTATAACCTTTGCACCGGCCCCATATCATGTAGAGAATGTCCTCTCCACTATATGTGCCTCGTTGACCTGTGGAAAATCTGTTGAATCTGTAAAATCCGGGCTTGAGAATTTTCATGGTTTGAAGGGGAGAACAACCATCAAACATGAGGGCAATACAACTTTGATTGAGGAGATAAATCCCGGCATAAATGTGACAGCCGTCAAAAGAGCCATAGGGATGGTAGAGCATCTTCCCAGGAGTGCAGTGATTTTTGGAGGTCAATATGGGGTTACCTGCGAAGAAATTGATGAGGAATCTGTTTCCCGGGTGTTAGACGAATTAAGTATGGATATAGGACTTATACTCACCGATGAACTGGGGGCGTCCGTTAAAGATAGGATAACTAGAAATTTAAACTACTGGGAAGAATGCAATGATGCAGTTGAATATGCAAGAGCAAAAGGATACCAGAACGTTTTACTGATTTACAGGTCGAATTTACTGGACTTAGAATATAGATGATATAGTATAAAAAAATATTCAAATATGTACAAATGTTAAATCCTAAAACTTGATTATTATTAAAAATACACGGTTAAATCCTAAATTGTTCAATTATTAAATACACTTTTTTAAGAGTTTAACGATACATAATAACTTGATTCAAATTTACATGTAAGAAATTACCCTAACTATGGGAGGATGACATCTTGAAAGCAGGTACCAGGGGAAGCAGACTGGCAGTGGTGCAGACTGAATACATAATAAAAGAGTTATCTGAAATCACCAGTGAAGAAGTAGAAGTGGAGATAATTAAGACCACCGGAGATAAGATCAATGATTCCCAGCTTTACAATATGGATGTTAAGGGAATATTCACCAAGGAACTGGATAAAGCAGTTTTAGAGGGAGAAGTTGATTTTGCAGTCCACAGCCTCAAAGACCTCCCCACAGAACTGGTAGAAGGTCTGGAGGTGGTTTCAGTGCCCCCCAGAGAATCTCCCAGAGAAGCGCTGATATCACCATATGCCTGGGACGAGATCCCCGAAGGAGCGATGTTAGGCACCAGCAGTCTAAGAAGAGAAGCTTTTATTAACTACCACCTAAAGAATGTAAAAATAAAGTCAATACGAGGAAATGTAGAAACACGTATAAACAAAGTTATAAATGGGGAATATCAGGGCATAATATTAGCTGAAGCCGGGCTCAAAAGACTCGGACTTGAAGAACATATTAAACAGGTGTTTCCTGTAGAATATTTTACTCCAGCAGCTGGTCAGGGAGCACTGGCCATAGTGGCTAGAGAAGATAACGAATTTAAGGATATACTCGAAAAATTAAATCACACACCATCGGCCCAGGAAGTTAAAGCTGAAAAAACTGTTTTAGAAGAATTAGGCGGGGGTTGTCAGTGGCCTCTGGGTGCGAATGCACGTGCAGAAGGAGATAAGCTTCATCTGTACACTATTCTACTCACCAGGGATGGTGAAGTGATATCAGAAGTTAATTTAAGTGGTCCACTATTTGATGCCCAGAAGATGGGTGAAAAAGCGGCTAAAATTATCAAGGAGGATAGCTAGTGAGAAGTGTTAATGTTGGCGTTATTGGGGTGGGTGCCATGGGCCAGAATCACGTGCGTGTCTATTCCAAAATAAAAAATGCTAACCTCCTGGCTATATCTGATTTAATGAAAGGAACCCTGGCCGAGGTTTCCAAGGAATATCACACGGTAGGATACGTTGATTATGGTAACGTTCTGGAAATGCCCGAAATAGAAGCAGTAAGCGTCTGTGTACCCACCACCTATCATTACGAGGTGGTGATGAGTGCCATTCGAGAGGGAAAACATGTACTGGTGGAAAAACCCATAGCATTCACCCTGGACGAGGCCAAGGAAATGGTGGACGCTGCAGAGGATGCCGGGGTTAAACTGGCAACTGGACACGTGGAAAGATTCAATCCAGCGGTACTCGAGGCTAAAAGACTTATAGATAAGGGAGTTATCGGTGAGGTTGTATCCGCCTCTGCAAAGAGGGTCGGACCCTTCCCGCCGAGGATAAAGGATGTGGGAGTTACCATCGACCTGGCAATCCATGAAGTAGACATAATGTTCTATCTCTTTGACAGTCCAGTATCCAGGGTTTATGCTAATATGGGAAGTAGACTGGAGAAATGTGAATTCGAAGACCATGCCGAGTTGATGATGAAATTTGAAAGCGGGACCGTCGGTGTACTGGAGACGAACTGGCTCACACCCTATAAGAAGAGACAGTTAGAGATAATTGGTGTGGATGGTATAATATCTATAGACTACATAGATCAGACGGTGCAGGTATACGGGAAAAACGCCCAAAAAGTCAATGTAGCCCATAAAGAACCTCTAAAGGAAGAATTAAATTCATTTTTATCATGCATAGTCAAAGACGAAGAGCCGAAAATCACAGGCGAAGACGGAATACACGCCCTGAAGGTTGTACTGGCCGCTATGAAATCCGCAAAATCCAAGACCCCCATAAATATGAATGAAGTTTGATCAATAAGGATGTGTTATATATGAATGAAAAACTCATAGAAGAGGCACATGAACTTAGAAGCAGAGGCTTCACCACTGGAGAAATCGCAGATGAACTGAACGTATCCAAAGACACAGCAAGATGGCTGATCCTTGGAAGTGTAAAGGGTAAAGGAAAAGAACAGGAAAAAGCACCCCTGGACATAGCGATAAACTGGAAGAGCCTGGGCGGAAGCTCGGTGAGGATGAACTTCGTCTCCGCCGCCCTGGCAGACATGGCCCTGGAACACGGCGAACCAGAAGTAATCGTGGGAATCGCAGTCAGTGGAATACCCTTCGCCACCATGATGGCCGACATAATAAAAGCCGACATATCCATATTCCACCCCACAAAAACCCGTAAAGAAGAAGACGCCAAGGGAACAGTAAGCAGCAACTTCGCCACCGTGGAAGGACGCCGGATAGTAATCGTAGACGATGTAATCACCAGCGGAAGGACCATAACCGAAGCCATAAAAGCCTTTAAAGACTTAGGTGCCGAACCTATTGCCGTAGTTGTCCTGATAGATAAAAAGGGAATAAATTCGGTGGAAGGAGTGCCTGTAGAGTCCCTGATTGGAGTTAGTAGGTTAGGGTGAATTCTTTTTTCCATTAATTAATTTTTTTAAGATTCTCTATTTTTTCTGGCTTGTATTAGTATTGAAGCCGTATCCTATTTTTACAGATTTTAATATTACTATTATACTTCTCACCTGCTCTTGGCCAATCCTCACTTATTTTAACCATCATAATTTCTTCCTGGAGGGATGGTGTATGGTAGGTATAAAACCACAGAAAAAGTCGGGTATTAAAAAGCCCAGAAGTAGTGAACTGCTCATAATCCCTACAGAGAAGCTTTTAAACTGGTATAAATATGAGAGGGAGGTGTGAAACGTGGTTGAACATTGTTTAGCATGTGGACATAAGAAAACAGATTACAAGTCCCTGTTGGTTGGTATGTACTTCGTTTGTGCTTGGGTATTTGCCATCGAAGTACTGATGATGATTTTACAAAACAAGATACTATGAGATGATGGATAGAAGAGAGTACAGGACCAGAATCCGGGAAGTCACTCCAGAACTCAAACATAAGCACCAGATGGAGATGGTGGAAGAGGCTTGGAAGCTGTTTAACTGGATGCATAATGAGATGAAAAAGCAGGATAGGTTGAATGATTATTAATTTTTCATAAGAAAGCTTTAAGGAGATGTAATATGTCAAAAAACTGAGAAAAAAACTGTAAGTGTTAGAAGACATAAAAGGGCCAAACCTCGTGGTAAAGGTAAATCTGTAGATGTCAAGGGTCATCGTAGAACTCCACCAGATTAATTGCGGAAATCAGAGTTGTTTAAATAACTATTAATTACTCCAAGTCTTAAGCTGCTCTTCTTTACTTTTTAAGTTAAAAGCCAAGATGGTCATGACGATAGCAGCAATTCCTATGAATATAAATGCAAATTCGTAGCCAATTAATTTTCCAGCATATGACCCTATGAATGCTCCAATTAGGGCTCCACCTATTAATTGTCCTATGCTGGTTATGATGTTCAGGATTCCCTGACCAGATGCCCTTTCCTCTGGAGGGCTTTCCAGGAGCATGATGTAGCGGGGAGGAGATCCTATCGCTGTGCTCATACCCACACCAATCAGTACTCCGCTGAATATGAATATAAACAAGGATTTGGAGGATAATCCAAGGATAAATAGGCCTATTACCATGGTGGAAATTCCCAGGGACATTATATTTCTGGAGCCAAACTTATCCAGGAGTCTCCCGACAATTGGGCCGCCGATGGCCATGGTCACTACTATGGGTAGTAACATCAGGCTGGCTTCTGAAGTGGTGAAGGATAGGGCGGTGATTACAAAGGCAGGGACAAATACGGTGGAAGCCTGCACCAGACCGGTGCCGAACATTATGCTGTTTACCAGTTTAACTTCCCTGCTTTTTAAGAGATCAATTGGAATTAAGGGGTCGGGAGCATCTATTTCTATCTTCCAGAGTATGGGGAATAACAGTAAACTGATGATGAGGAAGGGTAATACGTTTATGGAAAGTAAACTCGCCAGAAAATGGTAGGCATCTATTTGGTTGATACCATATGATAGTAGGGTGACCAGGAGTCCCAGAACAATCAGGCCCTGCCAGTCGAAATTGAACTCGTGGTTTTTCTCACCTTTAGGGAACACATACAAGCATGCCAGGGCAACGACTATGGATATGGGGATGTTGATTATAAAAAGCCACTGCCAGGAATAGTTAAGCAGTAATGCACCTAATATTGGTCCTAGAACAAAGGATAAACCCCATACTGAACTTAATATTCCCAGTGCTCCGCCCCTCTTTTCTGGTGGGAAGATATCCCCGATATAGGCATTGGCCACTGGAAATATGCCTCCCGCACCCATTCCCTGGATTGCCCTTCCAATTAGCAGCATTTCAAATGAAGCGGATGTTACAGTAATATATGAACCTACACCAAATAATATGATGTCCAATATATAAATGAACTTTTTACCATAAATATCGGATAATTTGGCCATTAAAGGCGTGCCAATGATATAAAACAGGATGTATATGGTGAAGATCCAGGATAGGATCCTTTCGTTCATCCCGAAATATGATTGTATGGCGGGGAGTGCCGGGCCTACAATCCCCATATCAACGGCTCCCATGAAAACACCAATGAAAAGCAGGAATAATATGGTGTTCGGGCTTCTTTTATCCATAAAAAACACGGTTAAAGTATCTAATTTATATAAAAACAAATCTAGTTTATATTAAAACATTATATAAAAATAGCTATCACCACAATCAAATTAGGGGAGTAAGTTAAAATGGCTGATTGGAAAATTATCTGTTTATCTGGTCTGGTAAGTGCGGTTCTTTCATTTCTTTTGTATCTAGTTTATTTTCCATTATTCATTTTAGGCCCCCTCGTTGGAGGATTCTTAGCATCCTATTTCAGTAAAGTTTACGAAGAGTATGCTGGAATGGACCGCAAGGATGGGGCTATAATGGGGTTGCTTTCTGGTATTATTGGGAGCTTAATTTTAAATTTACTTTTGATCTTTGGATTGGGAGCAATAGATAATATCATTGGCTGGATATCTACTGGAATGGGGACAATAGCTGATGTTATTATAGCTGGTTATGTTATCTTCCAATTATCGGTAATTGCCTGCATGATTTTGGGGGCGTTTGGGGGAGTTGTAGGAGTCATCGTCAAGAAGTAGTTTTTTAAGCTAAAATTAGATATTAAAACGATTATATTAACAAAAAAAGAAGTAAATAAAATTTTTTAAATAAAAAATCCAATAGCACGGCTCCCTTTTTACATTTTAGATTTCATCATGTCGCGCACTTTTTTGGCGTATTCTAGTTTAACTTCTAGGATGGCTATTTTTTTATCCATCATTAGGGCGGCCATCTGCTTCATGTCTTCTTTGCTCATATCCTCCATCATCTTTTCTTTCATCATCATTCTCATTCCGCCCATATGTTCTCTTCCATGCCACATACTAATCACCTGTTTTTTTACTTTTCTATTTTTAGGGTCTTTGTTTACAGATAGAACTCAGATTTAATAGGCATACACCTTAATCCACTTCTTCCATTAAACACCCTAAACCTACTTAATGCACGCTATTGTAGTATAGTTTCCTTGATAGATAAAATTTACTATACTTAAATAACATTTCAGTTTAAAAAGGGGAAAATTTAAAAAAAATCAGGAAATCAGTTACTTTTTACTTCATCCCGGAATATCAACGTCTTTGAATTTTTCTGCACAGGATAATCCTTTTGTTCTTCAGTAGGTCATGGGAACTTCGTGTACTAGAATTTCCACTGCTTGTGCTGGTACTCCTAAATCTGTAAAAACTTTGGTAATGTTTTTTATTATGTAGTCGATTTTTTCTTCTTCGAAACTTTCCAAACATTTGACATGAACTATTATCAACAATATGCCCGAATCTCTTATAAAGGAAAAATTAATATATGTTATTAAATTTAAATGATAATCGTATTATGGTAAATTACCATAACATTATGTAAAAATACCATAATATGATGGTGGAAAATATTATGATTAATAGTAATGATGTGGATATTGTAGTTAAACTAATAGAAAAACAGGGAGAACCTATTAGCATTAATCGTTTATCCAATGAATTGGACATTGATTATAAAAGCACCTATAATATCGTAAAAAGATTTGAAAAAGAGAATCTGATCTCTTTAGAAAGATTTGGTAATAATTACAATTGTATTTTGAACAAAAAAGTTCATCCTACCATATTTGAAGCAGAATACAAGAGAAGAAAAGAATTTTTAAAAAAAGGGAAATTTAAAGTCCTTCATCGAAAATTGAGTGATCTTTATTTTCCTTTTATAGCTTTGATTTTTGGTTCATATGCTAAAGGAAATGAAACTAAAACTTCAGATATTGATTTGATGGTAATATGTGAAAAAAATAGAGAAAATGATATTGATCGGATTATTTCATTGTTTCCATTAGATATTCATTTAGTATCCTTTAATTTTGAAGAATTTAATTCTATGGCTAAAAGTAAGGAATTTACTGTCGTGGCAGAAGCATTAAGAAATAATATAATCCTTATTGGAATTGAAGATTTTTATAGGATGTTAGAAAATGTTGACTGAAAAAGAAATAAAAGAAGCTGAAAGTAATGTTCGTACATACTTAGCCAATGAGGAATTAAAGAAAAAGAAATCAAATAGATTCACAATTAATGCACTTATAAATAATTCGGATGAAAGTTTAAATGTTGCTAAATATTTATATGATGAAAATATATCCCCTCTTTGGGTTATAGTATGTTCTTACTATTCTATGTTTTATATGGCAAATGCTATACTTTCTAAGTTGGGATATAAAGTTGGAGATCACAATCCTCATAAAATCACAAGTGATGCCTTAATTGTTTTCGTTAGAAATAAACTTAAAAAGAAATTTCTAGAAGATTATGATGATGCATTAGCTGAAGCAATCGAATTAGGAAGGTTATCAGACGAAATTATTCACAATCTTGAACTTGAAAGGCGAAAAAGATCTAAATTTCAATATAAAATGACTAAAGAAGTATTAAAAGGTCAAGCCAAAACATCGTTAGATAGGGCAAAAGATTTTGTAGTTCAAATTGAACAATTAATTGATGAAATTAAATGAGAAGTTTAATTTCCATTTATTTTGAGTATGAAATAAAAATAAATTTTAGTGGAATTAGTCCTTATCCCACCCCGGAATATCAACGTCTTTGAATTTTTCTGCACAGGATAACCCTTCTGTTCCCCAATGGGTCATGGGAACTTCGTGTACTAAAATTTCCACAGCGTGTGCTGGTACTCCTAAATCTGTAAAAACTTTGGTAATGTTTTTTATTATGTAGTCGATTTTTTCTTCTTCGAAACCTTTCCAAACATTGACATGAACTACAGGCATCTTTTTCACATCCTCAAGATTTGTCGATATGTTATATTTGTGAAAGCTTCAATATACTAATTTCAAAATAATGAAGCCAGTTGGGTAAAACATTCCGTCCATTCAAATGTTCAGTATGGTCAAATCTTCGAATGTGTCAGTGGAAAATTTAGCTATAATTTAATCTATTTGAACCATATTAGGAATGGAAAAGGTTAATTTTTATTTTTAAAAAGTTACCCATGCTTATAATATGATTTACCGATACATTTATAGGTAATATTGAACAAGTATTATATAGGTAAATCAAATGTAAACATGGGGGAATATAAAATATATAAATCCGTTTTAGCAGTTGTAGCTATCTTAGTCTTGGTTGTGTTGGTATCTGGTTGTACTAGTCCCGACGTTAATAATTCAACGAATACTAAACAGAGTACTGGGCCTTATAGTGTTGATAACTCGACATTTCAAATGCCTGAAGGATGGATTCAGGTAGACTCCGGTGTGACAGATGCTATTGAATTTAAAAGGGGTGAGGATACCCATATCAGGATAGAGGAACTCACTAAACCAGAATACGATTCTAATTATGCCAATGTCTCAAAGCAACGTTCAAACTCCAATGTTACAGAGGAAACCAAAAACATGTCCGGTGTGGAAGTCAGGATAGTAAGAACAACTGACAACACCAATGGAAATATAAATGATTATTATTTCTTCGTAAAGGATGGAAAATACTATCAAATAACAGCATGGGACAACACCGGTAATGCAGGAGTCAGAAACGATATAGATAACGCGGTAAACACCATCATAAGCACACTCGGATCGGTAACACAAGATTCACAGACAAATTCAGGTAATAACACTGATGGTACGAACACAGACCAAACCAACGATAATAGCAACGATAATGGCAATGGTAATGTCAACGGTAATGGTAATGGAAATACCAATCCTGGAGATAACCATAACCATGATGGTGGAGGAGACCAGACATGCCCTACCTGTGGAGGAGCTGGAGTGGTGCCTGTAAATCCAAATGATCCAAATACCACATGGAAAACATGCCCCACCTGTGGTGGAGATGGCCTGATTTAACAACTTCTTTTAAATCTTTTCTTTACTATTTTTTAATGCCATCGTCATATTTATCTGTTAAAAGCGACCAATAGAAATTTTAAGTAAACTGAATGGATTCTGATTTGATGAATGAGAAGGATTTCAACTGGATAAAAAGCACAGAATTGGATGAAAGTGGTCTTCAAAGTGCTTATGATATCATCGATGTTCTGATTTTATATCTGTCTGTGGCTAATAATCCAGATTTACCGGATAATTTAAGGGCTTTTTTTAATGAAATGGTGGAAAGTTACTTGGAACATAACCATACCTCTTTAGAGGAAATTTACGAGAAACATTTTCGTGAATAGAATCTGAAATTAAACATAATTTTTCTACCTGCATCTAGAATTCCTATTTTTTCTCTCGTTTGGATGCGCATTAAGGGGGAGGGTTATTTAAAACCGTTCACTTATGTCGGGGTAGTTTTAGCTTTGTTGGTGTTTATAAAGATATTTAACACCTTTTTTTAACCAATTTATCCTCCTTTATATAGGGATGTGCTTAAAAATTAGGTTAACATTACTACTGGTCCGGTAACATTAAATTTAAAATTCTTTTAATTCATCTAATAGCACCTATTTACAGCTAAATTTATATCATTATTTGGATATAATATGAGTAGGAATTTTAAAAAAGGGGGTGTTTTTTAGGTGAAAATTATCAAAGATCTGGAGATAACCAGAGACGACCTGGGTGAGATAAAAGGTTTTGTCGACGAAGTTATAACCGAAATCAAGGAAGATGCCATTCCCCTACTCATAGACGAATTTAGAAATGAGTTTAAAAGATAAAAAAACCATCGTAAAAGTGGATTATTTTATTTTAGGAATGGTGAAATAGAAGGTTGAACCTTTTCCTTTTTCTGATTCCACCCAGATACGGCCACCGTGCCTTTGAACTATTTTTTTACAGATAGAAAGGCCGATACCTGTTCCCTCATATTCCTGCCGAGTATGCAGCCTGGTAAACACGTTAAATATCCTTTTCTGGTTTAAGGGACTGATACCTATTCCATTGTCACTGATACTAATTTTCCAATCATCCTCCAATTCTTCTGTATCTAAATGGATTTTCGGACTCCTGTTGCCACGGAACTTGATTGCATTGGATAGCAGGTTCTGGAACAACTGACTGATTTGTGTTGGGTCGGCCATCACCATGGGTAAGGTATTATGGGTTATTAAAACATCATTTTCTTCAATAAAAGAGTTCAACATGGTTAAAACATCATTTAAAACTGTTTCTAAATTTGTTTCCTTAAATTCCTCTGCTTTTGTATTTAATCGTGAAAATGCTAAAAGATCATCTATTAAATCCTTCATCCGCTGGGCACCATCTATTATAAAATCTATATATTCATCGGCATCTTCATCCAACTGGCCTTTGTACCGTTTCTCCAGGAGTTGGGTGAAACTGGATACCATTCTAAGAGGTTCCTGCAGGTCATGGGAGGCCACGTAGGCGAACTGTTCTAGATCAGCGTTGGAATTTTCTAATTTACGAACTGTTTCTTCCAGAATATTTTTGGTACGGTTTAACTCTAAATTCGAGATTTGAAGTTTCTCTCTAAGCCGGTGTTCCTTTTCCAGGAGTTCCTGCATATATTTTTCTGACTTTTTAAGTTCTGCTATATCCTGGACTATGGCTATGCTACCGATAATTTTAGTGTTGGAATCCTTTATGGGAACCGCCGAGATAAGATGGGTACCGTGGGTTCCGTCTGGTTTTTCAATTTCCACAACTACTTCCTTCAGACTTTTACCATTCAGTGCCTGGATAAGGGGCAGCTCTTCAGGAGGAATTTCTTCTCCCGTATCTGCCCACCACCTTTTAAACGTTTTATATTCCGCTAGTGAATGGACTTCAGCACCGAAAATTTGGGTGGCGATATCATTTACCAGGACTATCTCACCGTTTTCATCGATGATCCATAGTCCAACCGGTAAATTGTCAATAACTGTTTGAAGACGGCCACGATGTTTATCCGCCTTTTTAAGCGCTTCTTCCATCTTTTCCTGTCTATTTTCCAGTAGGCTCCAATCTCCTCTACTTTTTATCAAAAAGAACTGATGCTTGATCACAGTATCAATAAATTCATGGGAAATGTAATAATTATACAGAGAATAGCTGCACAGGGCAATTATCTTATAATTACCGATGATTTTTCCCATCTCTTCTTCGTAGTCTACAAAACTAGTCAAATCTTCTTCACGAACCCAGGAAGTGTTTCCGGAAATCCTTAAACCATCGTAGCCATAATTTGAGGCTTTATCCAGTTTTTCCATCCAGCTCCTTTTCACCTTCCCTGGATCAAAAACCCCGTTTTTAACATACCATTCATTGTAGGGTTTGATTTCAATCTGCCCCTCCGTTTCGAAATCTCCGTAGTTGGGTAGGGCTTTCCGTAACTCTTCACGGGCATCCTCTGCACTTAAGGGTGGAGAGGTGATCCATATGCAAAATTCGTTATTTTCAAGGCCGGCCTTAAAATAGGGTACCAGTATATCAATTAAGTCTTCCCTGGTCTGGTACAACTGGCAGAAATGGGTTCCCCAGGGGATATTACCAGTTACATCAATGCCTGAATATCTCACTACATCTTCCACTATTTCAAACCACACTACTTTTACTATAAGATAATGGTTAGATATAAAAGGGGTTATGAATCACTCTAAAAAAAAGTTTGTTGTGATTAACTTAAATTATACCCGGTACCTTAAAATTGCCGCAATACCACCAAACGCCTTCAAGAGTTGCATTCCTTCCTCGGTTTCGGTGGATATGATCTCCACTTCTGATCCCACTTCCTCGGCCATATCCACGAAGTCGTCTATCAGATCCCGGCCTTCTTCGGTTTTCATCTTCTCACCACAGGTGGGGCAGTCTAATTCAGCTTCTTCAACCTCTTTTTTGAAGGTCTTTTCTGTCTGGCCTTGGCAGGATGAGCAGTGGAAGATCAACCTCTTCTTCCTTAGATCTTCAGATAGGAGTAATATTTCAACTGCTCCTATTTTCAGGTTGCGCCTTACTTCGGCCTCCCCGTAGGATGCCAGGCCATTTTCATCCACCAGTTCATGGAGGAATCTCTGTACCAATTTTTTTTCCCGCATCACATCTATTTCAGTTAATACGTCCATGGATTTGTCCAGCACTTCCCGTATACCGAATTCCCCGGTGTAGGAGGTGTCCACTGTGGTGATGATCTTCTGCTTAATTTCATGGTGAAGGTAATCTCCCTCCACAAATTCCTCCTTGGTGTGACCCGGGCCGCCCACTATGACACCCTTGAGGTCGGGTATGGCCAGGAAGGCTTCATTCATATGCTCACCTATCCTCTTTTTAAACTCATGGGCTGCCAAGTCGATGAGTCTGTCGAACCTTCTCTGGGACTGTCCACCGGCTTTATGCTTACCAGGCACTCCACTGCTAAGGTGCTTAACTATGTCGATTCTTTTACCTCTCAAAATAGCTATGGTGGCTTCTTTACGGTCGATAACTGCCAGTCCGTAGATGTCCTTTTCAGCCAGGATTTCCTGGAGGGGTTCCAGGTAGAATTCACTGTTACAGTGGTAAATATAGGTCTGCACAGTTTCCGGAGGTTCGAAAACGTAGGTCTCCATCTTCTCGGTCCCGGGACCTCCTTTGGGGATCATCCCCACAAATAAGACCAGGCCCTTCTCCGGTGGTCTGGGAAAGAGCTTCATACGCTGCATTATAACTTCAATTGCAGACTGTACATTCTTCTTAGTTGATTTGCTTTTGATATTGGCGCTTTGACTCAGCTCCTCCCTCATGTGCTTTACCACATCACTGATCTGCTTATCTGGAGGTATGTAAACTGAAACAAGCTCTGTCCCCCGGCCACGTTTTTGTGAGAGCTCTTCCAGGGTTCTTTTAACCTCATAAAGTTCCTTTGATGATACTTCTGACAATGGAGATCACTCCTGAATGAATTTTTTTACGTACTAAAATTGTGAAATATTTAAACAGTTTATTTAAAGTCATTTATTCTGATTATAAAAAATCAACAATTCCTATTTAATATTAAGTTTATATTGAATTTATATTTGATGGCAACCGTTCATGGTACAGAAGTATTTGTGCTGAGTTCATTGCCATACGTCTGAATTTATCATTAAAATCAGATCACTTCCTTTTCCATTACGAGTTTTACCTTAGATTCCCCAAGATGGTGGGTTTTTGCCCACTTTCTTTCTTTTCTGGTGAGTAGACCAATAAATGCGGCAAAAAACAGTGGCACAAGGTAAAAACAGTGTAACCAATACTCTAATGACTTGGATAGAGTGGTGGTTATCTTTCTTGAGTCATGCCAGGTTCCAGATATTACTATTGGGAAAAAAGCCACTGTAGATAATAAAACTACTATTAGGGGTGCTGTTAGTGAGAATGCAGTTATACCTGTTAAATAAAGGACGAAAATTATGTAACCAATCATAACGAAGCTGTTTAGAATAATAGTGGATAAGTAGTATAGGGCATCTAATTTTTTAAACAGTGATATATCTGACCTTATGATGGAAGTAAAATATACAAAAAGGGTTTCCAGATTACCCATAGCCCATCTGATCCTCTGTCTAAAGAAAGGCTTCCAGTAAGGCACTGCTTCCTGATAAACCACTGCTTCTCCACAGTATCTGATCTTCCAACCATTTATCATCAGTTTTATGCTCATGTTCAGATCTTCGGTTATGGCATAGCCATCCCAACCCTTTAAAGCTTCAACAGCATCCCTTCTGGTTATCTGTCCATTACCACCTAAAAAAGCCGCTCCATTTACCCGATCACGTGCTTTTAGGAGAACGTCTCCAAAAACAGAGAATTCAACTTCTTGCATGGAGGTTAAGAGGTTTTCATCTTTATTGTACATTTTAACCCTGGATTGAACCCCCGCCACACCTTCTTCATTTACGTAGGGTATTATGATGTTAAGAAAATCAGGTTCAACAATGGCATCAGCATCGAAAACAGCAATGATCTCCCCGATTGACATATTAAGACCGTCATTTAATACATAGCCTTTGCCCTTCCCAGCCCGTGGAGGTTTGCGTGTTACCACCTTTAAAAAGCTAAATTGATCCTCTAATTCTTGAAGTAACGATGCAGTGTTATCGGTAGAACCATCATCGACGACTATAATTTCATAATTTCTTTCACCATCCTTTACGTACTCTAAATTAGCCAGGGAATATACACAACTTTTAATGGTGTTTTGTTCATTATGAGCAGGAATCACTATACTTACAAATGGTTTTTCTTCTTTTTGAAGAGGTTTAGATTTTTTAAATGAACTGAAAATGGTGAGGAATAGTCCATATGCTGCAGAAATAAATAATAAATATTCTAGCCAGGTCATATTCCATGTAATTATTCCATAAGCTACTAGAGACAAGATTATGGCGGATACAATAATAACTCCAGCTTTTTCTATTTTAAATTCTTCCTCTTTTGTTGTTAGCTTTTCTACTACATCTTTGATCTTTAACTGATCTGCTTGATGTTTGTGCAGAGCCATTTCTATGGTTGTTTTAAGTTCTTCTTCCTGGTATGGTTTGATTATATAACCATAAGGGGATGTTAACTTGGCTCTTTCCAATACTTTCCCATCAGCATAAGCTGTAAGATACACTACAGGAATATCCAAATCCTTAATGGATTCAGCAACATTTATACCATTTACATCCCCTTTCAGCATTATATCGGTAAGTATTAAATCTGGACTGATTTTACGGGCATTTTTAATGGCCTGACTTCCAGAATCCACCACATCTACAACTTCATATCCCAATTCCCTTAATTTACTAGCTATGTCCATAGCAGTTATGCTTTCGTCTTCCACAATCATGATTTTGGGTTTTGAACCGTCGTATGATTTACCCTGCTTTTTGATGGTTTCCACATCTTTTTTCAGGAGGATATCTTCTTTAACTTTTTCCATCCGTTTTTGATCGCTTAGATGTTTATTTAAGGCGATTTCTACGCTTGTTTTAAGTTCTTTTTCCTGGTATGGTTTGACTATGTAACCATAGGAGGGTTTTTGAGTGGCCTGCGTAACGGTTTCTTCGTCTGTGTAAGCTGTGAGATAAACCACAGGTATATTCAGGGTCATAATTTTCTGTGCGGCTTCTATTCCATTCATTTCCCCCTTAAGCATTATATCCATCAAAATCAGGTCAGGCCGCAGTTTGGCAGCTAATCTAACTGCTTCTTCTCCTGTGGAGACTATTGCTGGTACTGTGTAACCCATCTCTTCCAGTTTTTGGTGGATATTTAAAGCAGTGATTGCTTCATCTTCAACCAGTAAAATGGTCTTCTTTTCCATGAATATCCTCTTTGTACCGATGTAAATATTTATATAAATTTTATTTATATTTAAATTCTTTAAAACAGCTTTAAAAAGCCGATAAAATTATTTAAAAGTAGGAAGTCAAATGTTACAGGTGGCATGAACTATTATACCATCGTTTATTACATCTAATTATATATAATATCGTATTATAGATTTAATTTTATGGTGATGAAATGAAAATCGTGGTTACCATCGGCGGATCCATACTGGTTCAAGACAATAGTTACAAAAAATTTAAAGAATATGCGGAGATAATCTCCCAGATGAACACTGAACACAAGCTCTACGTGGTGGTGGGTGGTGGCAAGCCAGCACGCGACTACATCAGCATGGCCAGAGGTTTAGGAGCATCTGAAGCTCTATGTGATGATGTGGGTATCGATGTAACCCGATTAAATGCCCGGCTACTCATCACCGCACTGGAAGATGCCGCTTACCCTAAAGTTCCACATAACTTTACAGAAGCCCTGGAATACTCACAGTCAGGGAAACTGGTGGTCATGGGAGGTACTGAACCCGCCCACAGTACAGATGCAGTGGGCAGTATTTTAGCCGAGTTTATAGGGGCTGATCTCCTTATAAACGCCACATCAGTGGATGGTCTCTACAATAAAGATCCCCAGAAATACAGTGACGCAGTTAAATTTGAGGAGATTACAGCCTCCAATATGATGGATCTCCTCTCAAATAAGGATATCAAGGCGGGGACCTATGAATTCTTTGACCATACCGCTATTGGGATCATAAAAAGATCAAAAATAAAAACGGTAGTTGTAGATGGGAACGATCCAGAAAACCTGCTTAAAGCAGTTTATGAAAAGATGGGGACCACCATTCTTCCGGAATGATTTATAAACAAAAAAAATTATTTGAAGCCAAAAATTAAAAGTACGATCAAAAAGGGGTTAATACATTAAAATCAATAAAAGGAGTTAATAATATGGCAGTAGAACCACATAAACATTGTCCCGGCTGCGGCGCACCAATACCCATGAATGAACGGTATTGTTCACCCCGATGCCAGCAGATAATTGCAGAAAACCAGAAAAAAGTTAAAAGAACCAGAAATTTTATCTACATTATATTTGCAATATTCATCATAGTCTGGCTTTATTTCATGTTAAGAGGCAGGCTGTTCTAGATAAAAAAAATTAATTTTTTTAAATTTTAAGAACCAGGCAAGTAAGATATCCCTTTTTAAGGACGTTAAGGAAGTATGATACCCATTTTAAGGAACTAGGGAGGTACGATATCTTCCAGTCCTTTCCTCATTTGTTCCCTTTTTTCTTCGTTTTTCTTCTGTCTTTCCCGCCATTCGTTAAGGAATTCCAGGGCAAGCTCGCTTATTTCACTTATAGCTGTATTTAGGGGTTCTTGAGATTTTAAGGATATTACTTCGATTTGTTCAGGGCCTTCAACATTTTTATTTATAACCACGAAGGCAATAGGTTCAACAGCAGCCCCTCCACCAGCACCAAGGCCTTGATATCCCTTTACTGGACTATCCTGGCCTGTTCCAGCACCAAAACCCATTCCAATTCGGGTTATGGGAATTAAAGTTCTTCCATCACTTTCTATTGGTTCGCCTATTACATTATCCATGCTTAAAACTTTTAAAAGCCCTTCTAAAGTTGAATTTATAGGATCTACATCGGTCACTCCAATTCCTCCATGAATGTTATGAAATAGATATGTTATATGTAATTTCTTGTAAATATATGGAGGTTTATAAAAATAAATATAATGTTTATGTAAACGTTGGGGTTAGAAATGGATTATAAAAAGTTTAAATATTCGCTGGTGAATATCAGGATGGTAATATTAAACCACTGTACTCACCTGATTCAAAGGATTTTACTGACGGGGACTGTGTGGTTGTGATGCACCTGGGATGATTACTTGAAACTCATGAAATATATTAAAGAGAAGGGTTTAAAATAAGTTCTTGATTTATTTATCTCTTAATATAAAATTTAACCGTTAATATTAATCTTAGGAAGTTCGAAATAAAAGGTAGAACCTTTTCCGAGTTCTGATTCTACCCAGATTTTCCCGTTATGCCTTTCCACAATTCTTTTACAGATGGCCAGACCTATACCCGTCCCCTCGTATTCTTCCCTGGTATGCAGCCTTTTGAAGATCCTGAATATCTGTTCCTGATACTGGGGGTCGATGCCTATTCCTTCATCTTTCACATAGAATAGCCATTGTTCTTTCTGTTCTTCTGCAGAGATATGGATCCGGGGTGGTCCTTCACCACAGAATTTAATGGCGTTGGCTATCAGGTTCTGTAGTAACTGGTTGATCTGGGAAGGGTCGGCCTTTACAACTGGCAGGGAATCATAGGAAATATGGGCTTTGTTATAAGTTATGGATGTTTTTAAATTGTTTAAAACATCATTTAAAGCAACGTCCATTATTACCGGTTCAAATTCTCTGGCCTGGGTGTTCAGCCGTGAAAATGCCAGTAGATCATCTATCAGGTCCTTCATCCGCTGAGCCCCATCTATGATGAAATCGATATAATCGTCGGCATCCTCATCCAGCTTACCTTTATAACGCCGCTTCAACAACTGGGTGAAGCTACCCACCATTCTAAGCGGTTCCTGCAGGTCGTGGGATGCCACATAGGCGAACTGTTCCAGCTCCCGGTTGGAGGTCTTTAATTTTTCAACCATATCGGTAAGATGGTTTTGAGTGATTATGAGCTCCTCATTGGCCGTCTTAAGTTCTTCGGTGGTGGCCATCAATTCTTCATTAGTAGCGCTGAGCTCCTCAGTGAGCTGTTTTTCCATTTCCAGCAGTTCTTGTTTGTGTTCTTCAGCTTTCTGTCTTTCTGTGATGTCGTGTACCATTCCCATGGATCGTATTATCTGGCCGGATTCATCCCGGAAGTGGGTGCATTTTTCCTGCACCGTGCGAACCTCACCAGTACATTTTTTTACCGCCCGATGTACGATTTCGTAGCCATCTCTGTTTTCATGTAGAGAACTGTTGTATGTTTCATCCACCTCTTTTCGATCATCAGGATGTACTCTTTCAAGGAATGCCTCGTAAGTCGCAGCAAATTCCTGTGGCTGCAGTCCAAATATTCTATACACCTCATCCGACCAAAATAGATGGTTATTTACTAAATCAAGCTCCCAACTACCGAGTTTAGCTATTTTTTGTGATCGATTTAGCATATCTTCGCTTTCTTGAAGCTTCTGGTTGAATTTAACCAGATATTCCTTCTGCTGCTCCAATGCTTTATTAGAAGCCTTAAGTTCGGCAGCAAGTTGTTGTTCATTTTCTAACAATTTCAGGTTCTGTCTCTGTGTTTTTTTACGTTTGTTGATATCTGTGACGAAAGAGTAATAATATTGGGGTGTTCCGTCTTCATTTCTAATCAGGTGCACCAACCGTTCCACTGGAACTCTGGTGCCATCCCTTCGGATATATTCCTTTTCATATCTTACCGGGCGACCGGTGGTGTTGAGTTCTTCCAGCTTTACTTGTTCTTTTTCCCAGAATTCTTCTGGTGTGAGAGTCTTGGACCGGTCAGTCTTATCGAGCTCTTCCCCAGTGTATCCTATAAGACCCTCAAATGCCTGATTAGCCATTACCAGCCGTCCATCAGGGTATTCTACACTAAAAGGTTGGGCTGAAAATTCTATGGCATTGGCGAAAAACTTTTCCCTTTCTTTAACTTTCTCTAAAGTTTCCCTGGTCTTTTTGTGTCTGGTATTTTCAACCAGCGTCCAATCACCTCCACGCTTTATCAGGGTGAATTGGTGATTGTTCACCACATCGATTATCTCGTTGGCATCACAATTCTCTAGAGGATAAGTGCACACAGCCATTATTTGTAATCTACCAATGACTTTATCCAGTTTTTCTTCATAATCAACGAAGTCATCCCAGTTTTCTTTCTCTAACCAGAAAGTATTCCCGGTAACTCTTAAACCTTCATACCCTCGATCCAAGGCTTTATCCAGTTTTTCCACCCAGCCATTTAACACCCTCCCCGAGGTGAAACCACCATCTTCAATATACCATTCATCATACGGGATGATTTCAATCTGTTTTTTATCCAGATACTCTTTTATATCTGGCCTCACTTTCCGTAGTGATTCTATAGCCTCTTCTACACCTAAAGGTTCGGAGGTGACCCACATACAAAATTCATTATTTTCTAAACCAGCTTTAAAATAAGGAACTAGGATATCAGTTAGATCTTCCTTAGTCTGATAGAACTGGCAGAAATGAGTCCCCCAAGGCACATCACCAATGATATCTACACCCGACCTTCTAAGCACACCCATGGAAAATTCTCCTGAGCTTTAAAATTTAAAAGTTCACTCATATATCTTGTTGGGTATTAAATAATGATTTCTAAAAAAATTTTTCACAAATAAAAAATCCTACTGGGTTTTAAATAAGCACATAATAATGAGAATCTAATAATTCAAATTAAAATAAAGAATAAAAAAACAGATTTCAGGCCTAAAAAAAGAAGACCTGTAAAAAAAGGAGTTTTATAAAGTTACACCCATATCCAGCTGTTCAGTGAGTTCCTTGTACCGGTTTCTGATGGTGACCTCGGTAACTCCTGCAATGTCAGCCACGTCTCTCTGGGTTTTCCTCTCCCCGAGGAGTACTGATGCAATGTATAAAGCTGCTGCAGCCACACCGGTAGGTCCCCTTCCTGATGTTAGTCCTTTTTCCATGGCTTTCTCGATTATCTCGATGGCTTTTGATTGTACTTCACCGGAGAGGTTTAATTCACTGGCGAAACGTGGTACGTAATCCACTGGTGATGTGGGAGGTAGTTTTATGTTCAATTCCCTGGTCAGGAACCGGTAGGTTCTTCCAACTTCCTTCTTGCTTACCCGGGAGACTTCTGCAATCTCGTCTAACGTACGGGGTACGTTGCATCTTCTGCATGCGGCGTATAGTGATGCAGCTACCACACCTTCTATGCTTCTGCCTCGAATGAGCTTGTTTTCCACGGCGTTCCTGTAGACCACAGAGGCTGCTTCCCTGACACTTCTGGGCAGTCCCAGCCGGGATGAGTCCCTGTCGAGTTCGCTTAAAGCGAAAGCCAGGTTTCTCTCGGTTGCACCGGATATCCTGATCTTTCTCTGCCATTTCCTGAGACGGTACCACTGGGCACGGTTTCTGGCGGGGATATCTCTACCGTAGATATCCTTGTTTCTCCAGTCGATCATGGTGGAAAGACCTTTATCGTGTATGGTGTAGGTTATAGGTGCCCCTACCCTGGTTCTTTTATCTCTTTGCTCATGGTCAAAGGCCCTCCATTCGGGACCCATGTCCACCAGGTTGTCGTCGATTACCAGACCACAGGCTCCGCAGACAATTTCTCCACGCTCGTGGTCATTTATAAGTTTTTCTGAGCCACATTCTGGGCATTTGGTTTCAATTTTTTCGATTTCTGAAACCTCTTGTCTCATATGTTCTTTTTCTGAGACTTCTGGCTTGATCTGTTCCTTAT
>Ga0067045_1003353_pt1 | contig 22886 bp, 21 predicted proteins | sample TerdegcTABiofilm_FD_59184 | JGI IMG/M metagenome (GOLD analysis project Ga0067045, IMG submission 59184) | Combined Assembly of (Gp0054472, Gp0054536) Wastewater bioreactor microbial communities from Singapore -Terephthalate degrading...
CCATTCCGAACACACAGGTAAAGTCCTCCAGCGCTGATGGTACTGGGGTGGAGACGCCCTGGGAGAGTAGGTCGCTGCCGGGTTTTAATTTTTAAAGTAGTAGCCCACCCTTAAGGGTGGGCTACTGTTGTGGTATTTATGGGCATTTCTTTTTTTTGTAAATTGAGACGGGATTGAAGGAAAAGTCATAGGCCGTGTAGAATTAACATTTAGATCAGTGCAAGGAATAAAAAACAGAAAATATTGGAACCTTTTCGATGGTCTATACGTCTAACTGATATAGCTATAATTGTGATTTTTTATTCGTATGGGGAGTGATTATATGAAGGCCAAGAAAGTTATACTATTAACAGCAATTTTATTGATTATGCTGACAGCTCGGACTGCAGAAGCAAAATCGATGGGAGAATGGACCTCTCAGCTTTCACCGCAGGGTAGTTCCTTTACTACTTTGCTGGACGGCCGCCTTGAATTCATTCTGATGGACGGGTGGAAGCTGTCAAGGAGAAATTTATTTGAATATATAATAACAAAAGATATAAACGGCGTGGAAAAGGAAATAGGCGGTATAGAAGTGCTTACCAGAGACAGGAGCAGTTCTCCCAGCAAAATATTCACCACTTTGAAGGACAGCGGGGGAAGCTATATATTAATTGAAGATAAGATGGTCGAGAAAACCAGACACAGCCAATATCATATTAAATGGATAAAGGACAAAAAGTATTATGTGGATGTGTACGTGATGAATGCAGGGGCTACTTCATACCACATAACCCTGACCACGGAATTGCAGTATTTTGAAAAAGTATATCAGCAGTTTGAAGATTTCTTGAATACGCTTGATATAAGGGAATTTCTGGTAGATACCCAAATGATGGGGTACTATAATAATGTTGACAAATACCTGGTTTATATACCCCAGGGCTGGAGTGTAGATAACAGCAAGGAATTCGCGAACACAACGTTCTCAAAACCCGGTACCGGTAAGCTGTATATCTATAAACAGGAACTGGATGGAGTAAGCCCTAATACTTACATGTGGTACAGCAACAAAAAAATATTCGAGGGTACCGGCGGAGTTCAACTCATATATCGAAGGGATATTGAAGATAACGGTGCACGTCTGGTTGAATACATGTGGCGGAGGCCTGGTATAGAAAATTATGAGGAAGATTATAACTATTACTGGGAAATAAATATAATACCCGAGAACCAGGATTATTTATATACATTTATAATGAAAACCGATAAGGAAAACATGGACGAAGCTTTCCAAGCCTATCAGGGAATTCTCAGCAGCTTTTATCCCATAGATTATAATATATATGTGAAACCCCGCAGCAATGATACCCCTGAAGAAGTTCATGAAATAAATATTGAAGGGAACAAGATGCATCTGAATATACCGAAGGACAAAACTCTGTGGGGCATATTCTCGGAACACACGCCCGGAGACTACTTGAACAGTTTAAAAGAGGTTGACAAGCTAATCGGACGAAAATTGGAATTTGTGATGACTTACTCAAGTTTTGATTCTGATTTTCCAGAGAACGATGTTAAGGAGATATACAACGACGGAAGAATTATGATGCTGACGCTTCATCCATGGTCATACGGTAATACGGACGATATACTGATACCAAAGATTATTGAAGGGAAATATGACGATTATATCAAGAGGTGGGCAGAGAAGACCAAAGAGCTGGGGGAGCCGGTTTTCATCAGGTTTGCCAACGAGATGAACGGCGATTGGGACCAATGGTGCGCCTGGTTCTACGGTAAGGACCATGACCTCTTCATAGAGGCCTGGAGGCATGTATATAACATTTTCAAGGAAGCGGGCGCCACAAACGCGTATTTTGTATGGAACCCCCATGACAGGTCCTATCCGAACTTTAAATGGAACAACCCGCACCTGTATTATCCAGGAGATGAATACGTGGACTGGATCGGATTGACGGGATACAACAACGGTACCAGCCATCCGGGGGACCAATGGAGGGAATTTGACGATATATATAATGACATATACTATGAGTACAGCAGTCTTTACCCTGAAAAACCGCTAATGATTACAGAGTTCTCGTCAAACGAGGTTGGTGGAGACAAGGAAGAGTGGATTAAGAGGACCTTTGAGAAGCTTGCACAGAAGTACCAGAGGATAAGAATTGCCGTATGGTTCAACCAGATGGACGGGAAGTGGGAGTACCCGATAAACTCTACCCCCGCTGCCAGGGAGGCCTTTGTGAACGGTATCAATAATGAGAGATATAACTTTGATGCTGTAAAATAGAGCAGGTTTTCCTGCTCTATTCTTTCATCGATTTAATTCTGTCTTTCGTTTCATGCACTATATCTACCAAAGCCATATAGGCTTTCTGCGAGCCTTTTATTACAATGGGTCTTCCAATAGAGACAAGATTAATCCTTCGTGATAAAAATCCACCGATTTTCATCATAGTGTTAACCGCTGACCCGGCATTCACAAATATAACCTCAGTATCGTTTCCGGTTAGGATAATACTAAGGTCTTCCAGCGCTTTTATCACGATCTGGGGGTAGAACTGGCGGCTTAGAGTATAAATACTATTGCCATATTCATCTATTCCTCTCGGTATGATGCTTCCATATTCACTTCTGGTAATAGTATCAAAGTATGGTATGCTTAGGAGTTCCTGCGTTGTAGCAGTTCTGTCAGATGGGAGCATACCGAGGTGGAGCGCTGAAGCTATAGCCGAAGAATGAGTTCCGCCCACGCAGTGGTAAATAATGTGCATAGCATAACCTCCGGGTGATGAATTACTAATAAGTTTTCCCCAAACCATGCAATTTAATTATTTGAGAACAGCGGCTTTTTATTTGTCAATAGGGTATGATATAATTAATATAGAATTAACAATACCGAAAGGGGCGATTGCCTATGCTTTTTAGAAACTGTGCCGGCGGGGTAGTATTCAGCAAGGATAAGGTATTGATACTCAAAAATGAAAAGGGTGAATGGGTACTGCCTAAAGGAGTAATTCGAAAAGGGAACGTTTCAGTCGAAATTGCAAAAGACAGGGTAAAAAAAGAAGCAGGGGTTGATGCCGAAGTAGTTTCGCCGGCAGGAGAAACTAGCTACGAGTTTTTCTCAATAAGCCGCCAGAAACCTGTATGTAATCAGATAACATGGTTTATAATGGAGACGAACGATGAAGATACTGAAATAAATAAAGAAGAAGGTTTTACAGTTGGGGGCTTTTTTCCGATAGATGAGGCAATCGATAAAATTACATATAGCCAGGACAAATCACTCGTTAGATTGTCCTACAGAAAGTACAAGAGACTTTGCGAGGAATGCGTGTGATTATAACCTGCCCCATCCAGGGGCAGGATTTTTGTTAGTGTGCCGCGTATTGCGTTAAATTATGGGTATCAAATGAAATTACAATATTGTACAGCCTGTTTGGCAGAATTATAGAATAAGGGACAAAAAGCGTGTAATATAGTAAAGATATATAGTTTCTGTCTGGCGATGCAGGATAAAACCGGAGGTGTGTTGTTATGAACTACTTCAAGGTGCTGGTTTCCTGCGGTCACGTAGGAACTGCTAAGGAAATCAGTGTTCGAAGGTTTTTTACTGCAGACAATATTGTAGAAGCATTTGAAAGCGGCAACAGGATGCCCAGGGCCAAAAGAAAACAAACCCGTTCAGCTGTTCTAAGGGTAGAGCCTATTACCGAAAAGGAGTATATCCTGGGGAAATATGAGGAAACAACAAATGAATACCTGTGCATGGACTGAAATACATAACCAATTTGGGGACATTCCGCGGCAAGGAATACCATCAAATAGCGGTGTGTCCCCATACATTAAAAGGAGGTAGCAAATGAAAAAGATTATGGAAGATATGCTGAAGGAAAAAGTGTGGGCAGTTGTTGGCGCCTCCAACAACAAAGAAAAATTCGGGTTTAAGGTATTCGAAAGGCTCATGGAAAAAGGTTACCGCGCTTATCCCGTAAATCCCGGCTGCGAAGAGATTGAAGGCAAAAAGTGCTATAAGACCCTTTCGGAGATACCTGAGGTTCCCGGCTCGGTAAGCATGGTCATTCCACCACGGGCTGCAATCGGGGTCATGGAGGAAGCTGCTGTACTTGGCATCAAGAAGATATGGTTCCAACCCGGCGCAGAAAGTGAAGAAGCGATAGAGAAGGCAAAACTGTTACATTTGGATGTGGTATATGATAATTGTATTCTGGTGGAATTAGGATAGGGACGGCAGTCCCTATTTTTTCTTATACAGCATCTCATATCCGCCCATAATAAATAAAAATACGGCAAAAAGCCTGGAAAGGATTTCGCCGGGGAGTCTTACGGCAAAGGCGGAACCTATATAAGCTCCCACAAACCCTGAAAATATTAATATTAATGCGTGTTCTGTGTCAAGGTTGTTATTCCTGTAATGGATTATTAGAGCAATCGCAGCAACAGGGATGAAGCTAATTAGATTGACACTCTGGGCAACGTGCTGTTTCGTCCCTGCAAAGAAGATCAACGCAGGTATAAGAATAGCTCCTCCTCCAATGCCCATCGCACTGATGATGCCGGTAAGCAATCCGATTAGAATAATCATTATATCACCATCCTGACAGCAGCGATTATCATAAATAACCCGAATACTTTTCTAAGAATCCATGAGGGGATTCTGTTCAATAGCTTTGCTCCTATAACACTTCCGGCGATTCCCCCTGATACTACCTTTAGGGTTAACGGCCAGCTTATATAGCTGCTTCTGTAATACACTAACGTACTCAGGATGGTAAGGGGAAGTATTACGAGTATTGCGGTTGCATGGGCTTTATGTTCTTCCGTGCCCATAATGAATATCATTGAAGGTACTAGTATGGTTCCTCCTCCTGAACCGAACAAACCGTTGCATAAGCCCGTAATCAGGCCGATCAGAACAAGTTTTACTATCATTTGGTCCTCCTTGTTTAGTGGAACTACTAATTTAATTTTTCCATATATGGTTCATTTTATTGCTTAATTTTATATTTAGCAATCCTTCTGTATAAAGTAGAACGGCTGATGCCAAGTTTTTTTGCAGCTTTGATGATACCTTCATCATTATAACCGTATAAATTCAATGCCTTGATAATATTAGCTTTTTCAAAGTCTTCCAGTGCAATAATATCTGTATTTTCTTTGGTGTCATTACTGATTTTTCGGTAGTTTTTCAAATTAACCGGTAAATTCTTCAACTGAATATAGTCTGAAGTTTCCATATTTATGGCATATTCCACTGCATTTTGAAGTTCCCTTACGTTTCCACTCCAATTATATTCTAAAAACAAGTCTTCTACTTCTTTGCTCAATCTCAAAATGTTTTTATTAAATTTTTTATTGAATTTTTCGATAAAGAAATTAGCCAGGACTAAGGGGTCCCTGCCTCTATCCCGAAGAGGAGGAATAAATAATCCGACAACATTCAACCTGTGGAATAAATCCTCTCTAAATTCTTTTCTTTTAACCATTTCATAGAGATCTATATTTGTTGCTGAAATGATTCTTACGTCAACTGAAATGTACTCATTGCTTCCAATCCTTTCAATTTCTTTTCTTTCGATAAAACGTAACAGTTTTTGCTGAAGATATAATGGCATTGATTCTACCTCATCAAGAAATATGGTGCCCTTATCGGCCAAATAAAATTTTCCATGTTTTCCTTTTGAAAGGGCGCCTGTGAAAGAACCTTTTTCATATCCAAATAATTCACTTTCTATAAGAGTTTCAGGAATAGCGGCGCAATTTATTGCAATAAAAGGTTCTGATGACCTTGGGCTTTCATTATGTATAGCTCTTGCAAAGAGTTCCTTTCCGGTGCCGGTTTCTCCACATAAAAGGATTGTAGAATCCGTAACGGAAATTTTTTTTATCTTTTTCTTAAATTCGATTAAGGATTGATCTTCTCCAATGATATCATTTAAAGTAATGCAGTGGTTTTTTTCTGAAATTTGATAGATGATATTATTAAAAGTTTTCGGATCCTCAAAAATATATACGATTGCATCGATATTCCCGTCTAAAAATATGGAAGTTGTGGTGTAGAGTAAGAACCTTCTCTGTCCATTAACCTTTGTTGATACTTCATTATACTTAGGGTTTTCTAAGTTTCCAATATACCCATCAATAGGGATATCAGGGAATATCTCTCTTACATGTCTATTTAGAAAATCCGATTCTTCAAAAGACAGCATCTTTTTCATATAATCATTTACCTTTATGATCTTATAATCAAGGGTGGTAATGATAATACCTTTATTGATTTTATTATATATATTGTCTAGAAAAGCGGTATGCTTTTTTAATTCTTTAATCATCTTATTTTCTGATAATTTTGAGCTGAGAAGATTAGAGATCCTATTTAAAAAATCCAGTATATTTTGTTCATTATTGGTCACAAATGCAACTTGCTCTTCAGTAATAGCATTGATAGATATTGCCCCTGCTAGGGTATCTCCATTATAGATGGCTGTAACTACAACATTTTTATAGATACAGGTTTTCTGATATCGATCGCAGCCAATACATATATGATCCTTTTGAGGATTTGTCAAAATATAATATTTTTGCCTGCGTTGAAAAATTTCCCTATTTATAATACCGGATTCGATTATTTTATTACTGACCATACTTTCCAGCATTCCAGTGGCAGCAATAATTGTTTTATTGGAATCCACAACCATTACATCAATTTTAAATGCTGCTTTAGTAGCCTCAGCAAGTTCCTTAACAGTATCAATTATGTTTGTAATTGTTATCATTAAGAATACCTCCAGTGAACAAATGATGTGGCTTATAGTAATTGAAGTAAAAAATTTTGTGTCAAAGTGAGATAAAAGTTTTATTTTGACATAAATCGATAGTGAGTATCCACAAGTCAGATATTGCAAGACTTTCACATGATTTCTGTGTCAAAATGACATTGAGATCAATATGATATAGATTATTATAATTCAATAAACAAGAATAGTAAATCAATTTAGAATATTTATAATATTATTTTTAAAGCAATATCAAGTCTTTTACGATTATCTGAAATTAAAATGATTGAGATTCTTAAATCTGGAATAAATTTTGCTTAATCAATAGTCAAGAATCAAAATTTAAATTTTAATTGTATATAGCAGAAGGAGGAGTCTAAAATGAGCAAAATGGATTACTTAAAAGGAATGCCCATTACCGTATTGGGAGGTGGAGCAGTAGGTAAGACATGTGCAGCAGATTGTGCATTGGCAGGACAGGAAGTAAGGCTTTTCGATATGCTTCCTTTCGCAGAAAAAACACTGCGCAATGTGGAAAGGACAGGGATAGAGATTGATGGTATCCAAAGGAATTTCTACAACTTTAAAAGATCTGGGACAGCAAAACTTGCAATGGTTACAACGGACATTCAGAAAGCTGTTGAAGGAGCAGGAATAATTATTGTTGCAATGCCTGCCATAGCCCATGAAGTTGTATTCAAGCAAGTAATTCCATATCTTGAGGATGGGCAGGTCATACATATTTTCACCGATAACTATGGAACATTACTGTTTAGAAAATTAATGAGGGAGATGAATTGCAATAAAAAGGTAATTGTTGGGGGTTGGTCCAGTGCTCCTTTCGGCACAAGAATTGAAACTGTAGGTGGATTTATCTTTCCTAAGTGCGGTATCAAATATAGAGCCATTTCTTTGAGAGGCGCAACCATGCCCATGACCGATATTGATGATTTTATGGAAACCGTTCAGTATCTAGGTTGCATGGACGCCGTAACATATGGTAACGGCCCTGTTAAGGCGGAAACAGTCCTTGATGTAGGCTTCAGCAATATTAATCCTGTTATACACGTGCCTGCAACACTGCTTGGTGTTTCAACCATGGAGAACTGGGGAAAAATTTTTGGTGATTTTGATAAGACAGGCTATTCCATGTATGCCCATGCTCTCTGTCCTTCCATATGCGAAGTTCAATACAAATTCTATCAAGAGGAAATCAATCTTGCCGATACTATTGGCGTAAATCTTGATCGATACGACAAAGAAGACTTTTTCTCAAGAAGGAGTGTCCTTTCAATAGAATACATGGGTAAAGGCAACATGCATCTGCCCCTTGACGAACCCACCACAGAGGCCAATACAGGACCTAATAGCATTTACCATCGATATGTAACGGAAGATGTTCCGGTGGGCTGCAAAATATATCATGAACTGGGCGTTAAATTTGGTGTAAAAACTCCAATTATCGACTCCATGATTACCATCGCCTCTGCAATGCTTGGAAAAGACTATTTCAGCGAAGGATACACTCTTGAATATCTAGGTATAGGTCATATGAGCAGGGAAGAATTATTAGCATATCTAAATGAGGGAATTTACAAATAAATTAGAAGATACAAATCAGCATATTGATATTCAAAAACAATGTTATATTATGAGAATCTCAATATGCTGATATAAAAAAATATAGGAGGAGGAGAACTTGAAGTTATTGGATAAAATTCTCAGCAAGGATAAAGTTGTTGATGTGGATGTTGACAGTCTGGTGGTTGAATCCAGGAATAGGCTGGATAATATTGCACCCAGTATAAAAAAGATCGTATCAATAATTGCCATAGCATGGTCTGTTTTTCAAGTTTATACGGGACTTTTCGGACTATTGCCTGCACTGCTTCAAAGATCCATTACTTTGGGTTTCGGATTGGTATTAGGCTTTGTATGCTTTCAGTTCACCCAAAAAGATAAAAATAAGGTACCTATTTATGATTATATATTGATCATTTTATCTATTTGTACAGCTGTGTATCTGTGGGTTAGTTTTGATTCCCTCGTCATAAGAGGAGGTTCTCCTTCCAGTATGGATGTAGCAATGGGGGTCATTCTCATTTTGCTGGTCTTGGAAGGCACCCGGAGAACGGTTGGGTTGCCACTGGTAATCGTTGCAGGCGCATTTTTGATTTATGCATTCACAGGGCCCTATTTGCCTGGGCTATTAGCACATCGTGGTTATTCACTTTCCAGGGTAACTTCCCATATGTATATAACGCTTGAAGGTATTTTCGGTATTCCCATGTCGGTTATGACGACCTTTGTATTCGCATTTGTACTATTTGGATGTTTTTTAGAAGCCACGGGAGGTGCAAAACTTTTTATTGATCTTGCATATTCCATAGCAGGGCGTTTCCCAGGTGGACCGGCTAAAACTGCTGTTGTTGCCAGCGGCCTATTGGGAACAATATCAGGCAGCTCCTTGGCAAACGTTGTTACCACAGGAAGTTTTACGATACCTCTTATGAAGGAATGTGGATATAAGCCTTCTTTTGCAGGCGGTGTAGAGGCATCGGCGTCTTCAGCAGGACAAATTATGCCTCCTGTGATGGGTGCAGCGGCATTCATAATGTCGGAAATGACAGGTATCTCTTACCTAAAAATTTGTGCAGCTGCGGCAATACCTGCCGTACTGTATTACTTATCCGTTATACTCACTGTTGACTTAGAGGCCCGAAGAACCGGCCTTAAATCAATGCAGGCTGACCAACTGCCAAAACTTTCTGATACTTTTAAGAATAGTTTGCCATTGCTATTGCCAATTATCGTTATCATTGCATTACTTGTAAGGGGATATACACCTCTTAAAGCTGCATTATATTCTACAGTAGTGATGTTAGTATCTTCCAGTTTCAGCAAGAAAACAAGGCTAACTCCTAAGAAATTTTTTGAAACCCTTGAAAGGGCCGCGTATAATTCAATATCAGTAACAGCTGCCTGTGCAGTATGCGGCATTGTTACAGGAGTCATTACACTGACCGGGTTAGGGCTTAAGCTTTCAGACCTTATACTACAGGTTACCGGAGGACAGCTGCTGACAACTTTATTGCTTACCATGATAGCCTCCATAATATTGGGAATGGGACTTCCAACTACTGCTAAATATATCGTGTTGTCTGCTATTGCTGCACCTGCCCTTACCACATTAGGGGTACCATTAATAGCCGCACATTTATTTATTTTATATTTTGGAGTTATAGCTGAGGTAACACCACCGGTGGCATTAACCTCATATGCAGGGGCAGCCATTGCTAAAGCACCAGGTATGGAAACTGCATTGCAGGGACTTAAAATTTCAATTGCAGCATTTTTTATCCCATTTATGTTTTGTTATTATTCTTCATTATTGTTTGAAAATGTAACAGTAATGGGGATGATAGCAGGTTTAATAAGTTCATTTATAGGAGTTATATGTTTAGCAGCCTCGTCAATAGGATATTTTTTCGGGAATCTTAATATTCTTCAGAGATTACTGTTGTTTGTTGGAACACTATTTGTTATCAATACTTCTCTATTAACAGATGTATTGGGGTTAGGCCTTATTATTTTCACGGTGATCATGCAAAAGTCGAAGAAAAAAAGCGTATTAAATGTGTAAAGTTCATTACCATAGACAACGTACGCAATTATTGACATACACAAAAGCTTAAACGTTGGCTAAGTGCGTAAGTTATAAATCGCTTCATCTTTGATGTAACTTATATGGTGCGATTTATATAATAAAAAATATAAGGGGGAAAAACTATGAAAAAATTGTTCGTCTTCATGTTGGCTATCAGCTTAATGAGCACGGCCTTAATAGGCTGCTCGCCAAAAGGTACGGAATCTAAACAGTCTTCAGGAAGTTCGGAAAAGGTATTTATTTCGTTGGCTACAGGAAGTGTATCCGGTGTATACTTTCCATTGGGCGGAGCTTTTGCAAGCATTATCAACAATAATATAGAAGGTGCAAACTGCTCCGTTGAATCTACGGGAGGCTCTGTTGCCAATATACTTTTAATAGCAAAAAAGGAAGCAGAAATGGCATTTGTGGCTGCAAGCTCAGCATACGATGCTATCAATCAGCAAGGGGCATTTAGTGATAAAAAAATCGAAAACGTAAGAGGAATACTCAGTTTATATCCTGAAGCAGTTCAAATTGTAACGATCAATCCAAATATAAAATCTGTTTTGGATCTAAAAGGCAAAAAGGTAGCAGTCGGAGCAGTGGGAAGCGGAACTGAAGTAATGGCAAAAGTTATTCTTGATATTTATGGTATGAGCTATGATGATATAGAAGAAGACTTTTTAGGTTTTTCTGATGCTTCAACAGGTCTTAAAGATAAAAATATAGATGCTGCTTTTATATGGGCTGGAGTTCCAACTGCAGGTGTTATGGATTTAGGTTCACAACATAAAATATCATTGATTAATTTTGAAGCAGACGAGATTGAAAAGCTTAAAGAAATATCACCCTATTGTGTACCAATTCGTATTGACAAAACAGTTTACAGCAGCTTGACGCATGATGTTACTACAATCGCCATTCCAGCTGTTTTGGTTGGAGAAGCAGGTCTGCCGGAAGATTTTGTCTATAACTTCCTTGTAAAAACTTTTGAAAACCTGAGTGTTCTTCAAAATGCCCATGTGAGAGGTAATGATATTTCTTTGGAAACTGCCCTTGACGGACTTGATGGAGTGCCATTGCATCCTGGTGCGGAAAAATTCTTCAAAGAAAAAGGTCTTTTAAAATAAATTCAAGGATCAGAAGGGTTGATATGCAAAATGGATTTCCTAACGACGTACATTTTAGAGGACTATATTCTTAATACAAAATGGGAATATTTTCCTGAAGATATTAAAGACAGAGCAATTGTGTGTAGTATAGACCTTATGACGGCACTGATTCTTGGAAGCAAAGGAAGGCAGTTTCAATCGGGAGTTGCTCTTGCCAAGTCTCTTTATAAGGATGGTGACGTACCAATCGTCGGTTCAAAAGAAACACTTAGTTTTGTGGGGGCTGCCGTGGCCATGGGCCATGGATCCAACTCTTTTGACATAGATGACGGGCATAATATGATAAAAGGCCACCCCGGGACTTCCGTTATTTCCGGGATTTTAGCGGCTGCACTTTCCAGAGATATAAGCTACAAGGAGTTTTTAACAACACTCATCATTTCATATGAAACTGCCGTTCGATTTGGTTTAGCAATACAGGATCATTACAATTATTTGCATAGTACAGGAGCATATGGTGCCGTAGGAACAAGTGCCGGGGTATCCAGGATTTTTCAGCTTAATAAAGAGCAGTTGAATAATGCGCTATCTATAGCTGAATTCCATGCACCGCTGACACCGGTAATGAGAGCAGTGGAATATCCTTCCATGAATAAGGATGGGGTTGCTTTTGGAACCCTTGTGGGAGTGATGGCAGTACTGGAGACAATGGCCGGTGTCACAGGTAAAACCCATCTGCTTGAACTTAAAGAATACAGATACCTGCTGGATACCCTTGGCAAGGACTATGAAGTAATGAACCTTTATTTTAAGCCCTATACCTGCTGTAGATGGGCACATCCGCCAATTGAGGCGTCACTTTCTTTAATCAAAAAATACAACATTGATATTCATAAAATTAAAGAAGTACATGTGCATACCTTTACATCTGCTGCAAAGCTAAGCAAGATGGTGCCAAAATTAACGGATGAGGCCCAATACAATATCAGCTTTCCCATAGCGGCTGCCATAGTTGATGGAGATTTAGGCTTCGAGCAGGTTATTGAGGAAAACTTAAACAGAAAAGAAATACTTAATATGATGGATAGAATTCATTATATTGTTGATGATGAAATTGAAGCAAGGTTTCCGATGGAGAGATTGTGTAAAGTCGAGTTTGTATTAAATGATGGAGTTTCATATCAATCCGAGATTTTTGGCCCCCTTGGAGAAGCTAAAGATCATGTGGATTTGGATTGGATAACGAATAAATTTAAAAAAAGAACGAAAATGATGATGAATGAAAGAACTCAGGATGAAGTATTGAAAATTCTAACGGATGTAGATCATAGCTCTGTCCGCCAAGCAGTGGATTACATCAATAATCATTTATTCTATTAAATTTGGACACCCCAAAAATTCAGCTCAATAGGTGTATCTTTTGGGGTGTCTTCTTATTAAACCGGAGGTCATAATGGTTAAGTTATCAAGTTATGAAGAGAAAATGCTTAAGGGAGAATTTGGAGAATTTAAGCAAAAAGCATTGGAATTTATAGTAAAGTATGCGGAAGTTCTAGGTGCAGAAGAGTTGTGTGAAATAAATCGTGCCACCTTATTTATAGGTGCACAGCACTACCTGGATTGTTTTAACGATGAAGATTACGATGAAATTTTCTCAAAGTTTTATTTAAACAGTAATAAAACGATACCTATTGGGAAATTTTCTCCAACATGTATTTCTCAGACTTGTGGTGCCGCTTGTGATTATTTTGAATATGAAAGAACCCATCTGTCAAAGGAATTCCACGAAAAAAACAATAAATTCTTGAATATAACGAGGGAAGCAGGGGTAAGCATCGTAGATTCTTGTACTCCATACTATGTGGGATGGATACCTCTTTCCGGAGAGCATTATGTTACTACAGAGTCCAGTAATGTGCTGATGAGTAATTCTGTTTTTGGAGCCTATGGCAATTCAGACGGGATTGAGGCTGCTGTATGCTCTGCCATATGTGGCAGAACACCGCTCTGGGGAAATCACATCAAGGAGAATAGGTATGGGGATTGCATATTTCAGATAGAATGTAGTATAGATACCACTTTTGATTGGGATATCTTAGGATATACAGTTGGACGACTGCTGCCTCATCATGGCAAACCTATATTGGTTGGAAATTTAAAAAAACCTAATGTAAATAAATTAAGGCAATGCTTTTCTTCTCTGGCTGTTACCAGTGCTGCAGAGATATGCCATATAGTAGGTTTAACTCCTGAAGCACAGACAATAGAAATGGCACTTGGTGGTAAAACACCTAAGGCAGAGATTAAGATAACCCAAAAAGACTATGATGAATCCTACCATATGATATGTGATAATGGCAGCGGAGAGGTAGATTATATCAGCCTGGGATGTCCTCATCTTGCTCTTGATGAATTAAAAGAAATCGCTTTATATTTAAAGGATAAAAAAATAAAAGAGGGGCTGGAGCTGTTAATTTGGACGGACTATGCAACGAAAGAAATGTCTAATGTCAATGGATATACAAGACTCATAGAAAATAGCGGAGCATATGTGCTAACCGGAAGCTGCCCTCTTGTCATGAGAGAAGAAAGCCACAAACATGCCAGGGGTATGCTGTTTAATAGCGCAAAGCAAGCTCATAACTTGAAGGCTCAAACCAGTGTGAAAGTGTTCTATGGGGATATGTACAAATGTATGGATGCTGCAATGTCCGGTGTTTGGGAGGTGTAATATGGAGGTAATAACAATAAAAGGGAGACCAACCTATAAGGGTGTAGCTAAAGGGGAAGCCCTGGTTTGCCCTGACAGCATTGCAGGTAATACAGGTGGGCTTGGTGATTTGGACGGGGTAATCCATGAGAAAGGAAATATATTAGAAGGTATGAGTATTAAAGATAAAATCCTGGTAATTCCTTGTGGGAAAGGGTCCAATGGATTTTCCGCTCATTTTAAATCGTCTAAGTTCATGGGAATATGTCTTGCAGGATGGGTTGTGACCAAGATCGATTCCAGACTTGGAGCAGCAATCGCATCTCTGGAAGTTCCTGCTGTATCGGATTTTGATGACATTGATCCAATGACGATAATTGAAACAGGAGATTTTGTTACGATAGATGGAGATACAGGTATTGTGGAAATAGCCAAAAAGAAATGAATCCCCCAAAAAGGTGGACACATTTTTTAGAACATTTTTCATGTAAGTCCGGTCATTGAAACAACAACCCTGTCCCTCCACTGCCACAGGAGTATAAATATTATAGATCTATCAATAGCCAGCAAAATATATGCTGGCTATTTACATTAAGTTACAGTAAATCATTTTTCCCGATTTGGTGTCAACGATATTGGATGAATTGTGAAGTATTAGCCTTTTGTCATATGTGATGATAAGAAGTCTTTTGAGGAAACTCTTTCGAAGGGGTGAATGGGTTTACATGGGCATGGGCTTATGCTAATATATTTTTAATACAATACGTTTATTCCTATTGAAAAGGGGTGGAGACTTGGTTTCATATAGTACACAGCAGCAAATAGAAAAAACTGTGGAATGGTTAAGGGAAAAGGTCAAGGAAGCCGGGGCGAACGGTTTGGTTGTGGGTATATCCGGAGGCATAGATTCAGCCGTTGCTGCTTTTCTGATAAAGAGAGCTTTTCCGCAGAATTCGTTGGGAATAATCCTTCCATGCGGCAGCAGCGTAGAGGATATTGAGGATGGGAAAGAGGTTGCAGGAGCTTGTGGGATTGACACATTTACCTTTGATATTACCTCAGCACACAGGTTGCTGGTGGATAAAGTATTGCCTGATTTGGAAAAGGAAACAGAGATTAAAGAAGGGCACAGGCGTACGGCAGTAGCAAACCTTAAAGCAAGGTTGAGAATGAGCACCCTGTATACCATAGCAAACTCACTCAACTATCTTGTGGTGGGGACAGACAATGCTGCAGAAACCATTACCGGCTATTTTACCAAATATGGTGATGGTGGGGTTGACATACTTCCCATCTCCAATTTGACAAAGCGTGCGGTCAGGGAATGGGGCCGGGTACTGGGCGTACCTGAAAAGATCATCAATAGAACCCCTACTGCAGGACTGTGGGAAGGGCAGACCGATGAAGGGGAAATGGGGACTACTTACGATGCGGTTGATGATTATATAGAAGGAAAGGCTGTTCCTGCAAAAGACCGTGAAATAATTGAAAGGCTTCACGCAAGGTCGGAACATAAAAGGAAACTGCCTCCAAGCCCACCGGCTGAATGGTATAGGTAAGATTGAACCTGTTATTACGCTATGCTAAAATATTAGGGTACTATATTGGGGACATTCCTAGATGCCAGATCACAGTTCGCAGATCACAGTTCACAGGTGTCCGGGTTAGGCCTTTGGGTTTTTACCCTTTAACCTTGCCCTGACGTCTGTCATCTGTTAACTGGCAACTAATAAGCGGTGTGTCCCCTGACATATATTTTATCGGGAGGTCTGGGATATGTCAGGGCATTCTAAATGGGCGAATATTCAGCATAGGAAAAGTAAACAGGATGCTAAGAGAGGGAAAGTTTTCACAAAGCTGGGCAGGGCGATAATGGTAGCAGCCAAGGAGGGCGGGGGAGACCCTGACTCTAACGCGGCTTTAAGAGATGCCGTTGCCAAGGCGAAGGCTGCCAATATGCCTAACGATACCATTGAGCGGGCTATCAAAAAAGCGTCCGGTGAGCTTGGAGATGCTGAATACCAGGAGGTTATTTATGAAGGTTACGGACCTGGAGGCGTGGCGGTTATAGTCCAAGCCCTTACCGATAACCGCAATAGGACGGCGGGAGATATCCGCCATGCCTTTGATAAAAACGGTGGAAACCTTGGAACAACCGGATGCGTATCCTTTCTATTTGATAAGAAGGGTCAGATAATAATCGAGAGAGCAGAAGGATTGGACGATGAACAGGTTATGCTTTTGGCCATTGAAGGAGGAGCGCAGGACGTGGAGATTGACGAGGAGGGATACGAGATTGTTTCATCCCCCGAAGACTTTGGTACTGTCCTGAAGTTTGTTCAGGATAACGGTCTGGAACCGGTTTCCGCCGAGATAGCCATGCTTCCGCAGACCTATGTCAGTCTGCAGACCGAGGATGAGATAAAGCTTATGAACAGGCTTATAGACATGCTTGAGGATAACGATGACGTGCAGAACGTTTACCACAACTGGGATATGCCGGAAGAGAACTAAAATTGCTTAAGATAAAATTGCTGTGAATAAGAGTTGCAGGAAACTCTTATTCACAGCAATTTTGATTACTACGCTAGCCCACAGAATTTCATTGCGATCAAGCTGTATGCTTTGAAGCCGTCTATCAGTTCTTCTACGGTTATATATTCACCAGGAGTATGGGAGCGGGATATATCTCCCGGTCCGTATACTACTGTCGGTATCTTTCCATAATAGTTTAATATTGCCGCATCTGTCCATCCCCTGCGGGTTGTCATTTTAGGCTGTGCGCCGGTAATCAACTCAATCGAATCTTTTACTGCGCTGACAAGGGGATGATCCGGCGAGGTTTCCATGGGTACATGGTCAAACTTTTTCATTAAGCTGGACGGCATTCGTCTCATTACCCCTTTGAAACCAGGATATTCCTTTGACAGCTCTTCCAGTATATCCTCATATTCTCTGAGAACCTCCTGCAGGCTTTCCGACGGAATGTAACGCCGGTCTATCTGGATAATACATCTATCAGCAACGGTACTCGGCTGCGTACCTCCTTCTATTCTCCCGAAATTCATGACCGAAGGCCCCATAAATGGGTGATCCAAGCCTTTCAGGCGCGGGACAACTTTTTCCTGTACCCGGAGTATAAACCTGGCTGCATTGACGATAGCGTTTATTCCTGCGTCCGGTATACCTCCATGGGCGGATTTCCCTATTATTTCCACTTCCAGCCATTCCAGCCCCCTGTGGCCTATTGCGTACTCATGATTCGACGGCTCGCCTACGATGGCGCCATCCGTTTTAAAGCCTGATGAAATAAGGGTTTCGCTTCCATCACTGTTTGTCTCTTCGGCAAGCACTCCGGTGAAAACCAGGTCTCCCTTAAGTTTTATACCTGATCTTTTAAAGGCTAGAATTGTTGAAAGCATTGCAGCAACAGGCCCCTTCATATCTACGGCACCCCGTCCGTATATCCTGTTGCCCTCCATATTGGCTGCAAATGGTTCAACCGTCATGTTATACGGTGGAACCGTATCAAGGTGCCCGTTAAGGGCAAGGCTATTACCGTTACCTGTACCGGGTAGTTTTACAATGATATTTGAGCGCTTATCGTCGACGGGCTGCAGTTCATAATCCAGTTCGTGGACTCTACAAAACCTTACTAATTCTTCTACCACTTCCTGTTCAAGGGAAGGAACATCCCAGTGGCTTGGAATGGAAATCAACTTTCTTGTTAAAGCAATGATTTCTTCAGTAGAGACAGCATCTTTGATTTCTTTCAACAAAGTTCTTTCATCCACTTCAAATCGCCTCCATGTTGATGTAAGGGGACACACCTTTAGCGGAAAGGGGACACACCGCTGCTATTAATGTCAGGGGACACACCTTCATATTTGGTATTCCTTTGTGGCCAAGGAATGTCCCCATTAGAATTCCTTGCTGCGGAATGTCCCCTTTTGATTTGGAGGGTACCGGCATCCCTAGTACCCTCCAATAAGTTCAAGCATATCTTAGAAAGGACCGTAATTGATTATTGCTGCGATCAGTACCATCACCGTACCGGCCAATATCCAGAAAACCATGAGCTTCCAGATGAATTTGAACCAGCGCTCGTATGGTATTTTACCCATTGCCAACACACCCATTAGGGCTGCAGACGTTGGGATAATCTGGTTTGTAAATCCATCACCGTATTGATATGCCAGAACAGCGGTTTGGCGGGTTATGCCAACCAGGTCTGAAAGGGGAGCCATTATTGGCATCGTTGTGGCAGCCTGGCCGCTTCCCGAGGGAATAAAGAAGTTGATTATTACCTGCACCCAGAACATCCCGACTGCTGTTATTGATCCGGGTAAGGATGAAACCAGGCTTGCCAGGGCGGATATTACTGTGTCTATAATCTGTCCTTTGGTCATAACCACCAGTATAGCCCTTGCTATACCTACAACCAAAGCTCCGAAGGCAATATCCTTGGCCCCTGACACAAAAGATTTAGCAATATTGCTCGGACTTACACCACCAACAAGAGCGGCTATTATGCCCATAGATAGGAATATTGTAGACAGTTCAACAATATACCAGCCCATCTTCATAACTCCATACACCATATAACCAAGGCTGAGCGCTACTACAAGCAAAACAACTTTATGGCGGGAGGTAAAATCTACATCGGTGGAGATTGCCTTTTCGCCTTTGTCTTCCTGCATTACATCATATACAAGGCTCTGAGTGGGATCTGCTTTGACCTTTGCAGCATATCGCATTACATAAACTACCGCAACTATATACAGGACAATATAACCGACTATACGCAGTCCCATCCCTGAGAACAGGGGCAGCTCGGCTATACCCTGGGCGACTCCGACCGTAAACGGGTTGAGCATACCACCGCTGAACCCTATTGCTGCACCCGTTGACATCATCGATACACCGACGATATCATCGTATCCCATTGCCCGTGCCAGCGCAATTCCGATCGGAACAAAAACTATGACCTCCTCTGCTGCTCCGTAAGTAAATCCCATGATCGAGAAAAGGAACATTATCAGGGGGATCATGATCTTTTCCTTACCCTTAAGACCGATGACCGCACGGGAAACACCCGCGTCAATAGCTCCTGTTGTTTGGATCATTGCGAAAGCTCCACCGCATATGAATATGAAGAATATTATGTCTGCTGTTTCCTTCATGCCCTGGGGCAAGGATTTCATCATCTCGAAGGGGCTTACCGGCGTTTGTTCAACATAGTGATAAGAAGTCGGGTCGACTACTGTCCTGCCGGTTTTTTCATCCTTTACCCTGTCATAGGTTCCTGCTGGCACCAAGTAGCTTGCAATAAATACCAGAAGAACAATGGCGAATAGAATGACATAGGTATGCGGGACTTTGATCCTCCTTTTGCTTTGTTTTTCTTCAGAAGCTGTAGTTCTCATAAGAGACCTCCTTTTAGATTAGTTTTTCTTACGGGCTGGCTTTTTTCCTGAACCTAATAATTATACTAGCAAAAAATATACCAACAGCTTGCCGAGGTAAGCCATAGGAGGGATACACCGCTAATAAAAACTGTTATGTTACAGCAAAGGCATACCTGTGCACAACGGGCTTATTGCCCATAAAATTGCACCGGAAAGGTTCAACCCAAATCACAACTGCCCATATAATTGCGCTACTGCAATAATATGGGCAGTTTGCTTCTGTAATCGTGGTATTACACCAAGTCCAGGAATTCCGACTTATCGATCCCAAGCTTTTTTACCTTGTTCTGGAGGGTTTGCCTTTTAAGTTTCAGCATCCGGGCTGCTATTGATATATTTCCCCTTGATAACTCAAGAGCTTCGATAATCAGCTTTTTCTCCAGCGTTTCAATTGTATCTGCCAGGGAAGAGCCCGGTATAATACTGTGCGCGGCTTGGAGGTCTGGCTTTTTCAGTTTTTCAAGGAGATAGTAGGGCAAATGCTCTAGTCTGATTTCTTCTTCATTTTCAATCGTATTAATAACACTTTCAATTACATTCTCCAGCTCTCTCACATTACCATCCCAGGAGTATTTTAAGAACTCTTCTTTAACTTCCCGGGATACCCTCGGAGGAGTACCACTGACAATGTGTTTGTATTTATTCATGAAGTGGTTTGTCAGGTATAGAATATCCTCTTTTCTTTCCCTTAGGGGAGGGATATAAATATAGATTACACTCAGCCTGTAAAACAGGTCTTCTCTAAGGGTCTTTTCCTGTATTAGGGCTAATGGGTTCGTATTAACCGTTGCAATAACCCTAACATCTACAGGCTTTTCGGTCGTAGCACCGACGCGCCTCACATACTTCTCCTGAAGGACACGGAGCAGCTTGCTCTGAAGCGAAATAGGCATAGAATTCAGTTCGTCCAGTAAAAGGGTCCCACCATCAGCCTGTTCAAAAAGGCCGGGCCGGTCGGAAGCGCCGGTAAAGCTGCCTTTGGTTGTGCCAAACAGGATAGATTCGAGCAGCGTTTCCGGAATGGCTGCACAATTTTGGGCGATGAACGGCCGGTTATTCCGACCGCTGAGATTATGTATGCTTTGGGCTATGATTTCTTTCCCGACACCCGTTTCCCCAAATATTAGAACATTAGAATCAGAGCCGGAAAGCCGTTTTGTCCTTTCTATTATTCCTTTAAGAAAATCATTCTGGGTTTTAAAATCATCGAAAGTATAATAATTTGGTTTCCTCTGTTTAGGATCATCATTCTTCTTGTATGCTATATGCTGATTCTCCAGCCTGTTAATCGAGTCATACAGGTTTTTTGTCCTATAGAGGTCCTTTGCAAACTCGACTACTCCCAGCACTTTCCCGTTTTCTACGATTGGAATGTCTGTAACGACTGCAAATATCTTTTTACCTTTGTGATTTATGTATTGCTGTTCCTGGTTGTATACCGGTTTGCCTGTAGATATGGCTTTTAGAAGGGTGCTGTTCTTTTTATTAAAAGTAGGGAACACGCTAAAAACAAACCTGTTTATAACTTCATCGTGGTCCATGCCCTCGATTTCCGACATCTGCTGATTATAATAGATAATTATCCCGTTGCTGTCGATTACTGCAATACCGCTGTCGGAATTATCCGCTATGACATCGAAGAGTAAACACTTTAAGTTGTCCTTCATAATCCTACCTCCCAGCATTCTAGTTATCCATTCGACATATTTTTCTTATTTCCTCCACGCTAATCAAAAGGAGGCATTGATAGCAAACAATTATTAAAAGAATAGAGCTGTCTGGCACAGGTGTTGCATGTAAACTATTACGGCAATCAAAATTACAAATCACGGAGAGGTGAATCGAAATGAAATACTTGGTACTGGGAAGCGGATTACAGGGGAGGACAGTGGCCTATGATTTATTGGAGCATGATAAGGGATGCCAGGTTATAATAGGTGATGTCAGTGAAGAAAATCTGGCATTGGCCAGGGAGGAAATCAAGAATGAGAACCTGCAGACTCTAAAAGTCGATATCTTTGATCTGGAATCAACTGCGAAGCTGATGGAAAGCGTAGACGTTGCTGTGAATTCACTGCCGCACGCATGGAAATTTACAGAAAGCTTTTATAAAGCCTGTGTAAAGTCACGGACAAACGGAGTTATAACGGATTACTGGGAATGGAAGAGACACTATGAGTTTGACGAAGCCCTTAAGGAAGTTGAAGCGATAGTGGTTCCGGGTATGGGCATAGTACCTGGATTCGGCAATATATGTATGGGACAACTGGCTTATGAGTTTGACCAGCTCGAAGAAGGAGCAATTTACTGCGGAGGTTTGCCCGTAGAAAAAGGCGTGGTTCCGCTCGATTATATGGTATTGTTTAACGTGGCATCATTGTTGGATCTGTATCTAACCGATCCGGAAGTGATTGAAAATGGGAAGTCGGCTTTCGAAAAACACCTGACAAATTTAGAGACAATACTTATTCCCGGTATTGGACAGGTTGAGGCAATGAAGACCGATGGCCTGTACAGCCTGAATAAGACGATGAAAGAAAAGGGAGTCAAAAGGCTGTATGAGACTACATGCAGGTATCCTGGACACTATCAGACCATGAAACTGCTTGAAGACATCGGATTCTTCGACAAGGAACCGGTTGAGGTAAACGGGGTAAAGGTAAGTCCTCGTCAGGTTTCGGAGGCAGTATTGACCAGAAAGCTCCAGAAGGTGCCCGGAGTTAAGGATTTTACCTTCCTGCTGGTTGTCGGTAAGGGTATAAAGAACGGCAAGTATGTACAAAAGGCATATGAACTGCTGGATTACAGCGATGAAGAAGCAGGTGTAACTTCCATGAGAAGGACAACTGCGTATCCTTCCTCGATTGCGGCTTTGATCCTGGCGCACGAAAACGTGGGCAAGTATGGAGTGGTTGAACCGGAAAATGTATTTGTCGGTCCATTGTTTGACAAGATGGTAAGCGAACTGGCAAAAAGAGGTGTAATCGTTTACGAAAAATAAGCTTATGTATAAGCAAAATGCTTATATATATGACCCCAATTTATCCATTAATTATGACATCGGGAGAAATATCACCAGGGTATTTCTCCCAATCTTTAAAATTTTGTTGAAAAATTTGGCGAAATTTGTATAATATTAATTAT
>Ga0067045_1029210_pt1 | contig 22877 bp, 21 predicted proteins | sample TerdegcTABiofilm_FD_59184 | JGI IMG/M metagenome (GOLD analysis project Ga0067045, IMG submission 59184) | Combined Assembly of (Gp0054472, Gp0054536) Wastewater bioreactor microbial communities from Singapore -Terephthalate degrading...
CACCGACCTGATCCAGGATCCCCCGCAGTGCGCCGATTCCTTTTACGACATCTTCCTGTTCGAACGAGGGAAACTCTTCAAAGCGGACGGCAACCCAAACCCTGATGAATTAGACGACGACGCCCTGACGGGGATTACCGACCCGCTCCTGCACGCCGGAAGTCCCTGCGCCGACGGCCATTCCATCTACCCGGTGCTCTCACACGACCCCGACACCGACCCGCTCGCCTGGGAAATTGACAACCCCCACGACAACCAGGGACGCTATACGGTTTTCCAATCCTTTGCCACCAACATCGTCGAGGGCGTGACCGATAGCAACGAGAAGATGGATATCTACCTGTTCGATCGCGAGACCGCGGGGTATACGCTGGTCTCGCAAAGCTATAACGAGCAGCCCGCCAACGGCCATTCCGGGGCGGGCGTGGTAGCCGCCCTGGGCGCGAGCTGCGGCGCATGCAACAATTTCGGCTATCCTAACTTGAAGAACCCGGTACACGCCGGCATGGACATCTATCTGGACAGCAGCAAGAACCCCTACGTCGTGTTTGAATCGAGCGCTACCAACCTGGCCGACCAGCCTACCACCGGACAGCAGATCTTCCTGCGGGATGTCAACGCCGTCACCGGCGCCAACAATACCCGGCTGCTCTCCAAAATCCCCGGCTCGACCAACCAGTATGGCAACGGCGATTCCACCCAGCCCGTCATCGCCCCTGGGGCTCCCACCGGGACCTGCACACCCGGCGGCGGCGCGCCTTACCCGCCGGGCCGCTTCTTAGCCTTCGTCACCAAAGCCGACTTTTTGGTGCCTGGCGTTTCACTCGCCAGCGCGCCGGAACCCCAAATCGTCCTGATTGACCGCGATTACGATCTCAACTGCGTTTTGGATGAAACCGGTCAAGGCAGAAGTAAAAGTTACGTCGTCTCGCGCAACCCCTCGACGCTCGAAGTCGCCAACGGCGAATCCTGGCATCCAGCCATTGCCATTGACGAGAACAGCAACAAGGTGCGGGTGGTCTTTCACTCCTTTGCCGACAACCTGGCGCCGGGGGACGCCGATACCAACAATTCCTCGGATATTTTTGCCTTCGAACTCACGCCAAGACCCGGCAGCGAGTCCTGGAGCATGGCGCGCATCTCGCGCAGCTCGGACGGCGCGCAGGGTAACCTCGATTCGGTCAGTCCCTGGATCTCCGGCAACGGGCTGATCGTGGCTTTTACCTCATACGCCAGCAACCTGGTCGAGGACGACACCAACTATTACTGCCGCCTGGTGTACCAGGGCAAGGAGTACACCAACTGCCCAGATGTCTTCGTGCGAGATATCAGCACCGGCTTGATGGGGGAGCGCACCTGGCGCGTCTCGCTGACCACCACCGGCGAGCAAGCCATCTATAACTCCGGGTTGCCGCGCCTCGACGGGCCGGGGCAGTTCGTCTCCTTCGACAGCCAAACCAACCTGCACACAGACGGCTCCTTTGCCGATTACCAGCAGGTGTATGTGCGCGATCAGGGCATCCCGCCCGGCAACCCACTCATCCGCCCGGCCTCTGCCAACCTGTTCTCGTTTTTGGGTTATTACGCCGATGTCCGCTTTATCGTGACGTTCCTGAAGGACGATATGGTCATCCCCGGCGGCTCTAATTCGGTGCGGATTGATCCGAATTCGCAGGATCCAGGCTTTTTCGGGATAGTCAGCGACAACTGCTCTGGAAACACCTTCAACAAGGGCGATACGTGTGAGTTCTGGGTGCGCTACACGCCCACCGGGCGTACCACCCGGCATGCCCGCGTCATCTTCCCGCTTCCGGTGGATGACCCACGCGTCCAGCTCTATGTGGGCGTGCACGGGGGCACCATCGTGCGCTACATCCCGCTGATCCAACCCTGAGCGGAGAGCCATTGATTGAGATGGTTTTGGCTGCGAACAGCCAAAACCATCTCAAAATTTAACAGGTTGTCCGGGTTTATCCCTTAAGTTCAGCTTCCGCCGACGGCTGGCGCGCCGCGAATGATTCGGCAAAACTCGTATAGCCATGCATCCGATTCAACCGGCTTTTCCTGCTCCACTCCAGGCGCGCAGGACGGGTGCGGCCGCCTGTACAGCCCGGGCGCGATGACTGAGGCGGTTCTTCTGCGCCATGCTCAATTCGGCCATCGTCAGCCCCAGCTCGGGCAGGAGGAAGATGGGATCGTAGCCAAAACCGTTGGCACCCCTTTCCTCCGGGATGATCTCGCCCGGGCAGCGCCCTTCGGCAAACTCCAGCCGCCCATCCGGGTGCGCCAGCGCGACCGTGCAACGAAAACAGGCCGTCCAGGGGCGAGGAAAAGGCCGCAAGTTATGCAGCAACCAGACGCGCCGCTGCGCATCCCCCCCAGGAGGCGGGGTCTGCCAGGGTTCAGCCCCCAGGGGTGGCGAGAATCGCGCCGAATGCAAGCCGGGTTGGCCGCCCAGCGCATCCACCTCCAGGCCAGAGTCATCCGCCAGGGAAACCAGCCCGCTGGCTTTGCAAAAAGCCAGCGCCTTGCGGGCGGCGTTTTCGGCGTAGGTCTGGCCGTCCTCTACAACGTCTAGCTTCAGGCCAAGTTGGGCTGGCGTGACCAGTTCGAGGTGCAGGCCGCTTTCTTCCAACAGGCTGAGGATTTCGGCGACCTTGCCGGGGTTTTGGGTGGCGATCAATAAAGGGGGCATGGTATTTATATTATATATTTATTAAATTAATTATAAAAAGTTGACTTCATGATTCGGCTGTGTTATAATCTTGGAAGATTCTTAAATTATACGAAATTGCCCGGAATCTTACCACCTGTGAATAGCCCTCATTCACGCCAACCATTACGGATTAACGTTGGTTTTCTGATCAACCAGCCGATTGGCACAAGCCGGGATATCCACTTTGATTTTCCGGAACTGCGCCTCCCGCCCGATCTGGATTTGAAGGAATTTAGAGGAACGGTGCGCATCACTCGCACCCCGCAAGGTTTGCTGGTTCAGGGAGATTTCGATTCAAGGATTAACTCGGAATGCGTCCGGTGCCTGGCAGAGTTCCTGCAACCTTTAGCGGTGAAATTCAGTGAATTATACGCCTTCAAGTTCAAATCGGTGACAGAATCGAACCTGATTCTGCCGGAAGATGGAAATATCAATTTAAGCCCGCTGGTGCGCGAATTCCTGTTGCTGGAAGTGCCGATCAGGCCGCTATGCAGACCGGATTGTAAGGGATTGTGTACGGTTTGTGGAGCAGACCTGAACGAGGGACCCTGTGAGCACCAAGCCAGCATTCAAACCGACTAACCCGGCTGCAAGAACGTCCTCGCCAGCCGCCAAACAACCGGAGCGTCGTGAATGGGGAGCAAACGCAGGGGGAGATTGGCTGACAGGCTTTAGCCCTTTGGGGACAATTTCTGAAGGAGGCGCTCTTGGCAAATCCAGGTAGACACCGGCGAAATTCCGAGATTCTCGGCATGTTGCTTGAAAAAGCAGATGTGCAGGGTTATCTCACTACGGATGACCTGATTGAGGTCTATCCCGATATCAGCCGGGACGTCGAGAGATTAGAAGCCATCGTTCTCGCCCTGCGCCGCCAGGGCATTGATTTCGTTGACGAGATTGAAGATGAGGACGAGGAAGGAACCAGTCTCTCTGACGGCCCCACCGCCGCTGCCGATCTGGCAGCCATTTCCAGCGACGACACCATCGGCCTCTACCTTAAAGAAATGGCGCGCGTGCCCCTGCTCTCGGTAAACGAGGAGATCGAGCTGGCGCGCCGCATCGAAGCCGGAAATCGCGCCAGGCGGGAGATGCAGCGACTGAACGGCAACAACACCCCTGAGCGCCGCCAGGAGATGGAAGCAAAAATAGCCGACGGCCAGGCCGCCCGCGAGCACCTCATTAAAGCCAACACCCGTCTGGTCGTTTCCATCGCCAAGCGCTATATCGGGCGGGGCGTGCCCTTTCTGGATTTGATCCAGGAGGGCAACCTGGGCCTGATGAAAGCCGTAGAGAAGTACGAATACCAGCGCGGTTTTCGCTTTTCTACTTATGCCACCTGGTGGATCCGGCAGACGATCACGCGCGCCATCGCCGACCAGGGCCGCACCATCCGCGTCCCGGTCCACATGGTAGACCGCATCCGGCAGCTTTACAAAACCTCGCACGAAATCGAGCAAAAACTGGGGCGGGGCCCCACCACCGACGAGCTGGCCGAGGCGGTGGGCGCAACCAGCAGCAAGGTAGATTGGATGCTACGGGTTTCGTGGCTGCCGCTCTCACTCGAAAGTCCGATCAACGGCGACGAAGAAGAAGCCGAACTGGGGATGTTCGTCGAGGATACCTTGACGCCTACCCCCATGCAGACCGCCTATACCAAACTGCTGACCGAAAAAATCCGAGAAGTGCTGGATTCTCTGCCGCCGCGCGAAGCGCGCATTCTGCGCCTGCGCTTTGGGCTGGAGGACGGGCGCAGCTACACGCTGGAAGAGGTCGGCACCAAGTTCGGTCTGACGCGCGAGCGCATCCGCCAGATCGAAAGTAAGGCGCTGCGGCGGCTGCGCCACCCGCGCCGCGCCCGACAACTCAGGGAATATCTCTAAGCGCAACCCAAGTAGAGACCAACCGTTCATGCTTCGCTGCTGCCCAGAACCCCCTCACCCAACGGATCCTCCCTGATCCTGCGGAAAAGGGCTCGCGCAAGTTCCAAAACAGGAGGGTCAGATGGAGCGCTTTGAATTTGCAGAACTGTACTACTTTCGCGATAACGTCTGTATGCACTGTACCAATCCACAAGAGCTACAGGCTTTGTTTTTTCCCTTAAAGAACTTCTACCCGGATATTGAATTCGAAGAAGCCAAACTCCCTTCCGGCGAGGTTTACTGGATGATGGGCATCCGGCAAAAATGGGACGATCACGAAGGAGAAGCCTTCTGGTGGCTCTTGAAACAGTTGTGCCAGCGGGGATGGGAACCGCTCTCGCCCAACACCACCCACACCTCAAACGTCGCCTATATTTTCAAACGCAAAGTTACCTCATAAGGACAGGCTGTACTGTGGGACGCCTCGCCTCATCGAAGAAACCGACAATGCGCTCGGCATAGGCCTGCGGGTCTGCGGCGCGGTAACCACCGTGGCGCGCCCCGGGGACGATCCACAGGCGGGCGTTTGGCCCGGCGGCGGCAAGCTGCCTGTGCGCCTGGGTGCGCCCTATCTCCTCTTCGCCGTGCACCAGCAGCACCGGGCGCGGGCTGACCTGCGTTAGCGCGTCCACCGGGCTGACCTGGCCTGGCCAGATGCCGGTCAGCAGGGCATAGCAAAACGCGACCGCCCGCTGGACTTGCCATTGCGGGTGGTAAGCGGGCGCCTTTACGGCTGTGAACTCCTCGTACAGATTGGCAAAGTTCCCCTCGGCAACCACAGCCCTCACTTCCGGACGCGCCGCGGCACCGTTGATCACCGCCGTCCCGCCCACCGAGAAGCCCAACGCGCCCACCCAGGTCACGCCCGGCTGCGCCAGGGCGAAATTGAGCATGGCGTCAAACTCGGCGGTCTCGCGCTGCCCCAGGGTAGAAAGCTCACCGGCGCAGGCGCGGCTGTCCAAAGTCAAAGCCCCATAGCCGTGCTGTGCCAACAGCGCCGCTTCTGGTAGCAGGGCATCTCGCCCAGCGCCTAAACCGCCCATCAAGAGGATGACCGCCCCGTTCTGGGGCGCTTTCCACCATCCGTCCAGCGCCAGTCCGTCGGCAGTCGTCAACCTGACGGCGACAAAACCCTCCGGAGGCGAGCCCTGGGCCGGGCAGCCCGGATGGAGCAAAGCATAAGTGTAGAGGAAACTGAGTGATCCTAACAGCAGCAGATAGGCCAAAACCAGCCCCAACCCCAGCAGGATCAGGAAACGCCGCCAGGGAAAAAGCCTCATTTCACCAGGCGCGAAAGCCGCTTGAAGCGCTCATCGCCGGCAACCCCCAGCAACTGGAACACGATCGTTTCGGTGGGTGTGATCACCACTCCGGCCTGGCGCATGGTCTCCAGGCTCAACTTCCAGTTCAGCTTGGAGCGGCTACAAACCGCATCAGCGGCGACGAAAACCTGCCAGCCGTCTTCCAAAAGGTCAAGGGCGGTCTGCAGGACGCACACGTGCGTCTCCATGCCGCACAGCAGCGCCGAACGCCGCCCGGTCGTCTTCAACGCCTCCACAAAAGCCGGTTCGCCGCAGCAGGAAAACGACATCTTTTCCACCAGCGAGTTCACCCCCGCCAGGTTCAGCGCTGGCAGGGTGGGCCCCAGGCCGCGCCGGTACTGCTCGGTCACCAGGACGGGCATCTCAAATTCGTGCGCTGACGCCAGCAAGATATTGGTATTGCGCACCACCTGCGCCAGCGTCTTCTCAGGCATGGCAGCAGCCATCTTCTCCTGGATATCGATCACCACCAGCGCAAGGTCGGCAGCCGCCGGGCGAAAATCAGAGATGGGTCGGGTCATCAAGCGCCTCCAAAATGCAGGATAGCGCTATCTTACCATGAAACCCGCCGCCGCATTTTGCACCTTGCCTGCTTTCTGGGCGAGGCGAGATTTCGCGGTTGGCGTGAAGATTTCTCGGTCGCAACGTCGCCCTTAAAACAAAGCCGCCATCAGGGCTTGATTCCGCTGATGACGGCGCTCTTGGTCGCTAAACTGTCTATGGAAAAGGTGGCCGGGGGCTTAGCCTTGCGCCTGATCGAACAAACGCCCCACAACATCCCAGTTCACGATACTCCAAAAATTCTTGACATATTCCGGCCGCCGGTTTTGGTATTTAAGATAATAGGCGTGTTCCCAGACGTCCAGCCCCAGCAGTGGTTTGTGCCCATCCATCAGGGGGCTGTCCTGGTTGGCGGTTGAGTACACCTGCAATTTTTTGTCGCCGTCCAGCACCAGCCAGGCCCAACCGGAGCCAAAGCGGGTGGTTGCGGCTGCGCTGAATTTCTCAATGAAGGTATCCAGAGACCCAAAGGAAGCGTTGATTTCTTTTTCCAACCGTCCTTTGGGTTGTTTGCTGCCGCCGGGGGCGATCCAATCCCAAAACAGCGAGTGGTTGTGATGCCCGCCGCCGTTGTTGCGCACCGCCGTGCGGATGCTTTCCGGCACCTGGGTGATGTTTTGTAAGAGCCACTCAATCGGTTTGCCTTGAAGTTCAGGCGCAGATTCCAGGGCTTTGTTGAGGTTGGTCACATAAGCGGCGTGGTGCTTGTCATGGTGAATTTCCATCGTCATGGCGTCAATGACAGGTTCAAGCGCATTGAACGCGTATTTAAGAGGGGGGAGTTCAAACAATGTTGGCATGATCAATCCTTCCTGTATAATTTGGATATATATGATAATAATACTTATAATACTTCCTGTCAATAATTCTTGTATAATATTTTTATAAGAACGGCCTTACAATACGCCAGCGAACAGGCTGGCTGGCAAAGGGTGGGCAAGAAGGCTTCTAATTTTCACGAATACAAAAGGAGAATAGATCATGATTGAGAAAATTCTGACAAAGTTGGACAGGTTGTTGCACTTTGAGCGCGCCAGGGCGCATTGCGATATCCCCTGCGGTATTTACGACCCGCACCTTTCGCAGCTGGCGGCTCTGACGGTCATCCGCATGGTTGACCTGATGGCAGAGCTTTCTGGCATGGAGAAGAAAGAGAATATCGAGTACCATAACAGCATGTCGCGCTATGTCGCCATCAAAGAAGAACATGCCGAATTGTGCAAGCGCGAGGTGAGGGTCATTTGGGGCGATTACATCAAGCAGGAACATCTTGATAAATATCCTGAGCTGGCAGGCCTGGTTCACAAGATCATGCAGCTTGGGTCAAAATCCCGCCAGACTGCCAGCAGGGAGACTGCGCTGGAACTGTTGAAGGCCGTGAACCGCTTTGCGGAAATCTATTGGGAAACAAAGAACATCCCCACCAAAAGAGTCAAGGCTCCCTACAAACCGGGCGAAGAGGTTGTTTACCCGGTCTTATGATCCTGTTCAAACTGCTGAAGGTAACAGGCAGCAGCCTTGAACCCGAATTCAAGGAAGGGGATTTTGTCGGCATATCCGGCATCCCCTTCCTGTTTCATCCCCCTCAAACAGGCGATGTGATCGTCTTCCGCAAGCCGCCCTATGGAACGATGATCAAGACCATCGCGCGCGTCGAACCAGGGCAAAAAGAGATCGAGGTGTGGGGCACGCACAAAGACAGCGTGGACAGCCGCAGCTTCGGCCCGATATCTTTTGACTCTGTCATAGGAAAGGTGATCTGGCGCATACACAACAGAAGATAAGCGTCTTTACGCTCCCGGCCACCCTTGCAGCTTTTTGCTTTATGAGGTGGAGGGGAGAATCCGTTATAATCGAAGCGGTTTGGATAAAATCTTCTGGTCTTTTGGAGGCAGCATGATCCTGAAAGGGGAGGGATTTGAGATACGCCCGCTGACAACCTGCAAACTGGATGCGGCAGCGCAAGTTTACCGCCAGGCCGATGGAGGGCGCGTCTCCAGCCAGACCGTATTGGAGGATATGACGCTTTCTCAGCAGGCGGGAGGCGTTTTTTGCGGAATTTTCGACCGGCAGGATGAACTGGTGGGCGTGCTGGACTTTATCCCCGCCAATTACGCCGGCCGCGCCGGGGATGCCTGCATCCGTGCATTGAAGATAGCCGCCCCATATCGTGGGCGTGGCTATGCAAGCAAGGCCGTTAAACGGCTTGAAGAAGAACTGCGCAAGGATGGGCAGGCCAGGCGGTTGTGGGCTTGCTTTGTGGGAAGCTGCCCCACCAGGCGAGCGTTTGCCATGGAGCTTGGTTTCCGCCCGGTGGAAGAAGGTGGCGATATCCTGGTCAAAAACCTGGCCTGATCTCGCCCGAACCTGAACTTGAACCCTGAGCGGTTCATTCATATTCTTATCAATCAAAGGATTCCCGATGACAGAAAAAAACTTGCAATGGTCAAAACCTCCCCAGATGGAAATTGACCCTAAAAAGCGCTACACCGCCACACTTAAAACCGACCTGGGCGAGATCGTGTTGGATTTATTTGCAGATAAAGTCCCCAACACCGTGAACAATTTTGTCTTTTTGGCGCGCCAGGGATATTACAACGGCACAATTTTTCACCGCGTGATCAAAGATTTTATGGCGCAGGGCGGCGATCCGACCGGCACGGGGATGGGCGGGCCGGGCTACCGGTTTGCCGATGAATTCCATCCCACCCTGAAGCACAATCAACCCGGCGTCCTCTCCATGGCAAACGCCGGGCCGGGCACCAACGGATCGCAGTTTTTTATCACGCATGTGCCGACGCCGTGGCTGGATCAGAAGCACAGCGTCTTTGGGCAGGTAACTGCCGGTATGGATGTTCTGCTTTCAATCCCGGAACGCGACCCGCGCGCGGTCAACAGCCCCGCCGTCAAGCTGCTTTCTGTCGTGATCGAAGAAAAGTAGCCCGCTCCTTTTTTCCGCTTTGCAGGCAGCTCCCGGCAGGAATAGAGGGAGCTGTTTTTATTTTTGTCCGCAACTTGGAGAATTACAGGGTGTTATTGACTCAAAACTGATAGCCTTTGATAGTTTTGATGTTTTATTTTTATGACGATCACTGGTGTAGACAAGCCAAAAGAGGTGAAAGATGAATACAGTCAGACAATTATTGCAATTGAAAGGTGATTTCACCTGGACCGTCCGTCCAGAAGACACCGTGTTCGAAGCGCTTCGCTTGATGGCCGAGAAAGATGTCAGCGCGCTGCCTGTGATGGAAGGGAACCAGGTGGTTGGGGTGATCGCCGAAAGGGATTACGCTCGAAAAGTGATCCTGCGAGGGAAGGCCTCGAAAGAAACGCTGGTCAAAGAGATCATGATCAAGGATTTTCCCTGCATCCATCCCGACCAAACTGTTGAAGAATGCATGGAGGTGATGACCCATCGCCGCGTCCACCATCTGGTGGTGATGGAAGACAACCGGCTGGTGGGCATTGTCTCCAGTGGCGATATCGTCCGCGACATCATTTACACACAACGCAAGAAACTCAGCATCCTGGAAGGCCGCACACTGGCGAACCTGTTTGTGTAGCGCAAGCCTAATCTCTGGATTTCTGCCGCCGCCCAATCTGCCGGGCGGCGGCTTCCATTTGACAAGGGATTGAAGGTAGAAGGACTGAAACGGCTCAAAATAAATGTTCGCAAAAGCTTTATACCGTTAAGTCACGGTGAATTTATTCTTATCCCAAGTTAAGAAAAACTTTACAAAAAGTGGTATAATTTGTCCTTGCATTCTGCCGGGGAGCCTGAGAGTAGAAACAGTCAAGCACAGGGTTCAATTTGTATAGGATTGTATTCAATAGATTTCCAAATTTTACATAAGGAGAATATGACATGAAGAGACGCCTATTGACCCTATTTGCATTCATCACTATCCTGTCTCTGTTGGCAGCCTGTGGCGGCCAGCAGGCGACAGAAGCGCCTAAAGCCGAAGAGCCAACCAAAGCGGCAGAAGCGCCTAAAGCCGAAGAGCCGACCAAAGCAGCAGAACCCGCCGCCGAAGTTAAATTCAAGGCCGGTTTGCTGGCCCCGGGCCCTGTCAACGATGGCGGCTGGAACCAGACCGCTTATGAAGGGCTCAAGAAGATCGAAGCTGAATTGGGCGCCGAGATCAGCTACGTAGAGACCGAGCAATCACCGGCGGCTTTTGAAAAAGCGCTGCGCGATTACGCCTCGCAGGGTTACCAGTTTATTCTTGCTCATGGCAATGAATATACCGATGCAGCCGTCACCGTTGCGCCCGATTATCCCAATACCTTCTTCTTCCTCTCCAGCAGCCGCTTCTTTGATCCCAAAGTGCCGAACGTCGTTGGCCTGAACACCGATAGCAGCCAGCCATGCTATGTTTTTGGTTACGTTGCTGCTAAAATGGGCAAAGGCGCCGGTTTGATCGGCGGCATGGAAATCCCCCCCATTGCAGAAGCTTTCACCGGGTTCATCAATGGCGCCAAAGCGGTAAACCCCGATTTCCCTGTAAAAGTAACCTATTTGGGTAACTGGACGGATACCGCCGCAGCGAAAGAGGCCGCGATCAGTTATGTGGATGGCGGCGCGGATGTGCTGTTGGGCAACGCCGATTTTGCAACGCAGGGCGTTTTCCAGGCTATGGCTGAAAAGAAGGTGATGGGCTTCAGCATGTTCGGTGATAACACCGATAAAGCCCCGGAAAGCATTTTGATTAATTACCTGTCAGATTACGGTGAAGGTCTCCTTGAAATTGCTTCGCAGGTTAAGGACGGCACCTTCAAACCGACCAGTAATTATGAGTTTGGTCTGAAGGATGAAAAAGTGATGTGGCTCGTCTACAACGAAAAAGCCGCCACTCCCGTGCCCGCTGACCTTCGCAAGGAAATCGAAGGCGTTATTGCTAAGATTGCCTCAGGCGAAATCAACACCCTGGCCAAGTAAAAGCGCTTGCCCCTATGCCTGAAAACTGAGCAGGATGCAGATGAGGTGTTGTTGGCAGGGCAACCTGCCAGCAACACTTTTGTTAATTTATGAGATAATTCACTTCATTAGAAACGCTTAGGAAGGGAAAAGGACCATGAATTGGGTGAATTTCCGGGCGAGATTAAAAAAAGTATTCAGGAGTGCTTGGACGCCGTTCGCCGCCATTCCGATTGCGTTGCTGCTGGGTGGAGGGGTTCTTTTGCTGGCAGGGTACAACCCTATCACAGCCTATGAAGCCATGTGGCAGGGCGCATTTAAGGACAAGACAGCTTTCACAGAAGTTCTGATTAAGGCTACTCCGCTTATGTTTATTGGGGCAGGCCTGGCGGTGGCTTTCAAGTGCAGTATCTGGAACATCGGCGCTGAAGGTCAATTTTACGCTGGCGCAGTCATGGCGACGGTGGTAGGAATTTATCTGGGCGATCTGCCCCGCTTCATCCTGATGCCGCTGGTGTTAATCGTGGGTGTGATCGGGGGAGCGCTTTGGGGAATGATCCCTGCATATCTCAAGAATCGTTTTGGCGCCAGCGAAGTAGTTACGACGATTATGTTAAATTATGTAGCCATCTACATTACGGGCTACCTGGTAACGGGGCCGATGATCGAAACCAAAGGAATGTTTCCACAAACGCCAAAGATCAGCGCCGCTGCCTGGTTGCCGCGCTTTTTCCCCCCCACGCGGTTGCACATCGGATTCATTATTGCCGTTTTACTGGCCATTATCCTTTATATCGTCATCTTTAAAACCAGCATAGGCTATACCATCCGCGCGGTTGGGATCAACCCGATAGCTGCCCGCTATGCCGGTATCAACGTCAGAAAAAACATTCTGCTGGCAATGGCCATCAGCGGCGGCGCGGCGGGGCTGGCCGGTTCAGTTGAAGTGGCTGCCATTTCTTACCGTCTCTATCAACTCATCTCCCCAGGGTTTGGTTTCGACGGCATTGCGGTTTCGCTGCTCGTCAACAACAACCCGTTGGGAGTCATCTTCTCTGGCTTCCTGTTTGGCGCGCTTCGTTCGGGCGCCGAGGTGATGATGATGACCGCCAAGGTTCCTTCGGTCCTGGTGTATTTCATTCAGGGGTTAGTCATCCTTTCCGTGGTTGCCTTTGGCGCTTATCGGGCCACGACAAAAGAGATAGAGGAGTGAGGGAAACGATGGATCTCCTGCCTGTAGTGATTTTTCTTCAAAGTATCCTTGCCGCTACCTGGCGCATGGCGACGCCGATTCTGTACGCGGCAGTGGGCGAAATTTTTTCTGAGCGCGCTGGCGTGTTGAACATCGGACTGGAAGGCGTCATGCTGATCGGCGCGTTTGCCGGTTATTCGGTGGCTTACGAATCGGGTAATCTCATCCTTGGCCTGCTGGCTGCGATCGCCAGCGGAATTCTGAGCGGCTTGATCTTTAGTTTTTTTACAATCACCGTCAAAGCCAATCAGATTGTGGTCGGTGCGGCATATAATATGATCGGCATGGGCATCACGGGCGTTCTCTACCGCGTATTTTATGCAGAAAGCGGCAGAGCGCTCAGTTTGAAAACTTTTGCTCCCATTGAAATTCCTTTCTTAAGCCAGATCCCCTTCTTGGGCGAAGTGTTGTTTAAACATAACATCATGGTGTACGCCACCCTTCTGCTGGTGCCGCTGGCGACTTTTGTCCTATATAAAACGGCGTTTGGCCTGTCTATCCGCTCGGTCGGCGAACATCCCAAGGCGGCCGATACGGTTGGCATCAACGTCAACAGGACGCGTTACTTTGCAGTGATCATTGCAACCACCCTGGCGGCTATTGGCGGCGCTTTCCTCGTCCTGGCTTATGCAGACCAATTTGTTGAAGGGATCGTTACCGGACGCGGCTTTATTGCATTGGCAGTGGTCGTTTTTGGCGGATGGAGCCCTTGGGGGGCGATGGGAGCCTCCTTGTTGTTTGGGATATTCTATGCCTTGCAGCTTCGTCTTCAGGCGATGGGGAATATCATGATTCCCTATCAGTTCTTGCAAGCGCTTCCCTACGTGGTGACGGTTTTGGTTTTGATCGGGCTGACCAAACGGCGCGTCCAGGCGCCAAAAGCGCTGGGCGTTCCCTATAAGTAGCAGGAGGCTGGCATGGAAGATATTATTATCCGAATGGTAAATATTGTTAAGTCCTTTCCGGGGGTCCAAGCCAACCGTGGGGTCAATCTGGAAGTCCGGCGCGGCGAGATCCACTGTCTACTGGGCGAAAACGGCGCTGGCAAGACAGTTCTCATGAGCATTCTCTACGGCCTTTATAAGCCAGATGCCGGTGAAATCTACTATAACGGCGAAAAGGTCGAGATACGCAATCCAAAGGATGCAATCAACAGGCGCATCGGCATGGTCCACCAGCATTTCATGCTGGTGCCGACGATCACTGTGGCGGAAAATATCATCCTGGGGCAATACCCATCCTGGAAAGTCTTAAATGATATGCCCGCCGTTTATGAAAAAATCGAGAAGCTCAGCAAAGATTTTGACCTGGATGTTGACCCTTCTGCACTGGTGCAAGATTTATCTGTGGGCGAACAGCAGCGGGTCGAGATCTTGAAAGCGCTCTACCATGGCGCTGACTTGCTCATCCTGGACGAACCCACCGCGGTGTTAACACCCCAAGAGTCGGAACACCTGCTTGGCTTTTTGCGGCAGCTTGCAGATCGGGGGCTGACGATCGTGTTCATCACCCACAAACTGGAGGAGGTGATGCAAGTAAGCGACCGGGTGACCATTTTGCGCGACGGCAAGGCGATTGCTACCCTCAACACCAAAGACACCAACCCGCGCGAGCTGGCCCGCCTGATGGTTGGTCGTGATGTCTTGATGGATCTGAAGAAAAAAGAAGGACAGCCCGGCAATGTGGTCTTTTCGGTGCGTAATTTGCGCGTCACGGATGAGCGCGGTCTTTTGGCCGTCAAAGGGGTCTCGCTGGAAGTGCGCGAACGCGAAATCGTTGGCATCGCTGGCGTTTCGGGCAACGGACAAAGCGAGCTGGCGCTTGCGCTGGCGGGTCTCATAGATTGTGAATTTGATGAAATTACTTTGAATTCAACGCCGATTACCAAAAAGGATTTTGCCCGGCTTAATCACATGGGCATGGCGCACATTCCTGAAGATCGCCAGAAGATGGGGTTAATCTTGCCGTTTTCGGTGAGCGAGAACTTTATTGCCGAAACCTACAGGGACGAGCCTTTTTCTAAAAGGGGGTTTTTACAGTTCCGAACGATCAACGACTATTCCAAATCATTGGTAGAGAAGTTCAGCATTCGCTGCGGCGACGTGGAAGAAGAAATTGCGAACCTTTCTGGCGGCAACCAACAAAAGGTGGTCGTAGCGCGCGAATTGGACCGCCGGCCTAAGTTCTTGCTGGTCAACCAGCCCACGCGCGGCATTGATATCGGCGCTACCGAGTTCGTTCGCCAGCAGATCCTGGCCGAACGGGATGCAGGAGCGGCCATTTTGTTGATCTCTACGGACTTGGAAGAAATCTTTGCGCTCAGCGATCGCATTCTGGTGATGTTTGAAGGCAAAATCATGGGCGAGGTTCCGCCAGACTATTCTCTGATCGAGCAGGTCGGGCTGATGATGGCAGGAAAAAGCGCCGTGCATGCCTGATCGCCAGACAAGAACACAGAGATCAGGGCTTAGGAGCGAAAAAGATGAGCTATCAGGTTTTGTTTATCACCCATCGCGGTGAACGGCACCAGCAGGCAGCCCTGGCGGGCGCGCCAAAAGATTTTGAAATTACGATGCTGCGAGACCCTTTAAAACAGGAGATTATTGCGAACCTGCCCGGAAAGCAATTCCTGATCACCGAGCGCAGCGAAGTGATTGACGCCGAGATTATCGCAGCCGGTAAGGAGCTGCGCCTGATCCAACGTTTGGGTTCTCAAGTCTATGATATTGATCTGGATGCAGCCAGGCAGGCTGGGATTTCGGTTTGCTACTGGCCGATTCGGATGACGGTGATGGTTGCAGAACACATGGTCATGCAGATGTTGTCGCTTGCAAAACGCCTGCGCGAATCCATGTACGCGATTTCACTGGATAAGGACTGGGGAATTGCCCCGCAGCAATGCGACGAAGATACCTTTGTGCTCAATTTTACCAGGCGACAGAATATCGGCACGCTTTATAAGACGACCGTGGGCATTTTGGGCTTCGGCGAGATAGGGATTGAACTGGCGCGAAGGTTGAGAGGGTTTGATTGTGCGGTTCTTTATAACAAACGTAGCCGACTCTCAAACTACGCCGAATCGGATTTGAACATCCAGTTTGCCAGCCGGGATGATCTGCTCAGAAAGAGCGATTTCGTCGCTATGCTGCTGCCCTATGAGCCAGAGACAGCGGGCTGCGTCAACAAGGAATTCATTGGTAAGATGAAGAAGGGCGCTTTTCTGGTTAGCTGCGGCGCCAGCGGCATCTATAATGAGGCCGATGTCAGCCAGGCTTTGATCTCCGGCCAGCTTGGCGGCGTCGCCACAGATACCTTTGCCTGGGAGCCTGTCCGACGGGATAGCCCCCTCATCGAGGCAGCGCGCCAACCCGAGGCGAACATCGTCCTGACGCCCCATACCGCCTCTGGTAGTATTGATCCAAACGTGTTTCCGGACCGCAGCGAAGATTACACGAACCTGTTGCGCTTGCTCAAAGGAGAGCCTCTTGACTACCGGGTGATCTAAGAGAGACCCTAAAGGTTTCTTGTGCAATCAAAACCACATTTTCGACGGGACTTTTCTGCAAGGAACAACCCTGGTGATACGGGAAAAACCTTTAGGGTCTGACTTTTCAGACACTTTCTAAGCTAAATCAAGGCCCCCTCGCATAATAAAAACTGCGAGGGGGCTTTTTATCTCCGAGAGGGGAAAAATCCACAACGGAATCAAGGACAAATGTCATACAAAAAATTGAAGCAAAACACGGGTTACTTGACAGAATATATTATAATATACAGTAAATATGTCTGACAAACCAAGTCGTGAAACGTCCATTGTCAGCGCCCATTTGACAAGCGTCGGGCGTGCATATTATCCCTCATTGGAGTTCAAGCACAAGAGCGCGCTTGAACTCCTCACGGACAAACTCGCGATGCTCCGTTGCCCGGAGCAACCTGGCGGTCTTCCGATGCTTCGTCCCCCGGTGGGTTTTGAGGGGGAACAGCAGAAGACCTGTGGACCGGAACGCCAGGACTTCGTATGGTCAGCGTGGGGAGGGCAATTTTGCACGATGGCAGTTCCGCTTGCGGCGTGACCAGCGTTTATGACGTAAAAGGCAAGCCGATAAAGGATTTGGTGTTTTGAGCTGGCTGTTGGTGAAACATGGCCTGGATGCAGTTTCCTCAGATGAATGATCAAAAGTTCGTTCGCAATAGAATAAGCAGCCTGCCTGATCCATTTCCGATCATGGCTTACAGGGGTCGAGATGTACCTGTCAAGCAAGCGCCTTGTAGCTTGATTTGCATGTTTTGATCTACGCCGCGGCCCGATGACGCCGTAAGGCAAGCATGATCAAATGAAGAAAGGAGGTCTCCCGGACAAATCAAAGCTGAAATAACAACGAAGAAGAGCAAATCGCTCAAAAAGGTCTGTGTCTGTAAGCATAAATGGAAACTTACTAACTTATAAGGAGAAAGAAACCATGAAGAAGCTAAGCGCGATTCTTGCAGTATTGTTCGTTCTGTCAATAGTTTTGACTGCGTGCCAACCGGCCGCGGCTACCGAGGCGCCTGCCGCTGAAAAGAAGACGAAAGTGGCGATGGTTCTGCCCGGTTTGAAAACTGATGAAGCCTTCAATCAATATACATATGAAGGCATGATGCGGGCCGCCAAAGAGTTCAACCTCGAAACCGCCTACAGAGAAGAAGTAAAACAGGACGAACAGGTCGAAGTCATTCGCCAGTTTGCCCAGCAGGGTTACGACATCATTATTGGGCAGGGTGGCCAATTCGGTGAAGCGCTCATGACGGTGGCAAAAGAATTCCCCGATCAAGAATTTGTCTTCAGCGTTGCGACCGACACCGGCGGCGTCCCCAACCTGACTGCCGCAACCGTTAGCTACAGCCATGCCGGTTACATTGCGGGTGTGATGGCTTGCAATACGACCAAAAACAACAAGGTTGCCATCGTCCTTGGCGAGTGGTATGATCCCCACAGGCAGATGGAAGCCAGCTTTAAGAAAGGCGTAGAGACCTGCGGAAAGGATATTACCGTAACCTCAGTCGCTACCGGTTCCTGGTCTGATGTCAACAAAGCGCGCGAAGCCTCGCTGGCATTAATTGCCGATGGAACCGATGTGCTCTTCCCCTGCCTTGATGCAGCCTTCGTGGGCGTTTTGACCGCCGCGCAGGACTCAAAGGATAAGAACGTCAAGGTTGTGGGCGGCGTCATTGACATGGCCCCCATCGCGCCTGAAGTTGTCGTTGGCAGCGTGATTTGGAACTGGGAAGAACTGGGCTATCAAGAAGCAGCCGGCATGCTGGTGGACGGCAAATCCCACGTCTTGGGCATGGCAGAAAACGGCATTACCTATGTAACGAATGATCTGCTCTCCGCAGAGGGTAAAGCTGCTGTGGAAAAAGCTGTGGAAGACCTGAAGGCGGGCAAAGTTGATATTGCACCGTAGTGAGGTGCATGAAGGCTTTCAACCGCGAAGAAAGGCAATGTGAAAGAATGGGGCGCGTTCTTGACCGGAACGCGCCCCGATAGAGAAGCAAGACCTGATTAGCCAAAACCGGCGTTGCGGGAAACGCAGAAGCGAAACGCGCAGCGCCGGTTTTATAAAGAAATGCTTTTCGAGCGCGTTGAACTTCATGATGAGTCCGCCACTTTCTTTAAGGCCTTTTCAGCAGGGAATGGATAATTTGTTTCCTGCAAGGAAAGCAAAATTTTTGAAAACTGGTTCAAGCCCTAGTCAGGCTGGGATGCTTGAGGCCTGATGAGAGTAAAGGATGTGTTTATGACACAAAATATTGAAATTGCAATGCGCATGGAGGGGATTACAAAACGTTTTCCTGGCGTTCTGGCCAACGATCGGATCAGCCTGGATTGTCGAAAAGGCGAAGTTCTTGGTTTGCTTGGCGAAAATGGCGCTGGCAAGACAACTCTAATGAATATCCTCTACGGGCTTCACCAACCGGATAGCGGTAAAATCTTCATCGAGGGCAAAGAAGTAAAAATCGAGTCCCCTGCCAAAGCGATAGAACTTGGAATTGGCATGGTGCATCAGCATTTCAAATTGGTGGATACGCTGACTGCATTAGAGAACGTGATCCTGGGCATTCCTTCGGAACATCCCATGGTTTTGGATCTGGCGCCTGCTCGCAAGCGATTTCTAAGTCTATGTGAGGAGTATGACCTGTATGTGGATCCCACAGTGGAGACCTGGAGGCTTTCGGTTGGCAAACAGCAATGGCTTGAAATCCTGAAGGCGTTATACCGGGATGCCAGGTTGCTGGTGCTGGATGAACCAACCGCCGTCCTCACGCCTTCTGAGGGAGAACAGCTCTTTAAAGCTATTCGAAAATTGACTAAGGAAGGGCGATCGGTCATTTTCATCAGTCACAAATTTGGCGAGGTGTTGGAAATCACCGATCGAATTACCGTCATTCGGGATGGGCATGTGGTAGGCACGGTGCCGACAAAGGAAGCCACCTATCCGGAACTGGCTCGCATGATGGTGGGACGACCGGTATCCATGGACCGAAAACCCAGGCCTTCCGCAACGAAGATCGATCCCGTTCTGGTCATGGAAAACGTCCAGGCCAATAATGACCGCGGCCTGCCTGCGCTGAAAAATATTAATCTGACCGTCAAAGCTGGCGAGATCGTCGGGGTGGCTGGCGTGGATGGCAACGGCCAGCTAGAGCTGGCAGAATGCATCGTAGGTCTGCGAAAGCGAACAGGCGGATCAATCCGCATTCAAGGTCATGACGTGGATCGCGTCATGGCTGATCCTTCCTTCGTTGGGTATATCCCTGCAGACAGACAAAAGGTAGGGCTCTTTCTGACCCTCACTGTGGCCGAGAATCTGGTTGTCAAGGATTATGCAAAACCGCCCTTCACCCGCAGAGGGGTGCTTCGCTATCAAGCCATCCGGCAACACGCCAATAGGTTGATCAAAGAGTACAACATCCGAACCCCTTCCAGTGAAGTTCAGGTGGTGCATTTGTCTGGTGGAAACCAGCAGAAGGTTGTCGTTGCGCGCGAAATGTCTGCCCAACCCCCTCTCGTGATCGCCTCTCAGGCAACCCGCGGGCTTGATTTGGGCGCAGTGGAAAGTGTGCACAATTTTCTACTTAAGGAACGCAACCGCGGCGCAGCAGTGCTGTTCATATCTACAGAGCTTCAAGAGGTCATGTCGCTCAGCGACCGCATTATCGTCATGTTTCGCGGGGAGATCATGGGGGAGATGGATGGAGAGGCCGCGGATATTAACGTGATTGGTCAGATGATGCTTGGGCAAGTAACGGAGGTAGTCGCATGAACAATAAGAAACAGCGCGGATATGTTTCCCTGCCTGGCATTGGAGATCTGGCCCTTTCCGGGTTAAGGCCGCTGATCGGCATTCTACTTGGCCTGATCGCCGGCGCAGGGTTGATTGCCCTTTCGGGCGTGAACCCATTATCCGCTTATGTGGCGATGTTGAAGGGAGCTTTTGGCAGCCCGCAGGCGTTTGCGAATGTGCTTGTTCGCGCCTCACCTCTCCTGATCGGCGGTGTGGGGGTCGCAATCGGCATCAAGGCCGGATTGTGGAATGTTGGAATCGAAGGATACATGTATGCGGGCGCGATCGGCGCCGGGATGGTGGGAATTGCGGCTCTACCGGTGGCTCCCATTGTCCACATCATACTTTCATTCCTGGCAGCCATCGCGTTCGCAGTGGTGTGGGGATTGGGACCCGCTTATATGAAGGCTTACAGGGGCGTCAATGAAGTTGTCGCTACCATCATGATGAATTACGTGGCCATCTTTTTTACCAGTTGGATGGTGCACGAACCTCAGCCGATGGCGGAACCTGGCAGTTTCTTCCCGATGTCGCGCATGATTGCCCCCACCGCCAAACTGCCGATCCTGATGAAAGGCACCAGCCTGCACCCTGGTTTCATCATTGGATTGATTGCATGTGTTGTCCTTTATTTTGTCCTTCGCTACACACCTTTTGGTTTTCGTACCCGCATGTTGGGGGTCAACCCTGTGGGATCGCGCTATGCAGGCGTAAACGTGAGGCAGCAGATGCTTTTCGTGCTTCTGATTGGGGCGCTGATGGGAGGCGTGTCAGGAGCAGTAGAGATCTTGGGTTTGAAGCAACGAGTTTATATGGATTTTGTAGCTGGCGTGGGGTATGAAAGTGTGGCTGTGGCGCTCCTTGCGGGCGGCAATCCTCTGGGCGTAATCGCCAGCGCGTTGTTTTTCTCGGCTTTGAAGGCAGGCGGCGCGACGATGTCGATCCAAACGGGCGTCGGCGGGCCGATGACCGTTGTTATCGAAGCGCTGTGCGTCATTTTTGTGATCGGCGTAGGGTACAGCGAGCGGAAGCGACTGGAGCGATTGGATGTGGCGGAAAAAGAAGACAAGGAGGTAGAATACGATGTCGCCTGATATTATTATTGACTGGCTGCAGGCATCTTTACGGTGGGGAGCTCCGCTGATACTGGTCGCCATAGGCGAAGTGTACTCTGAGCGATCGGGCGTGATCAATATGGGAATTGAGGGCATCATGCTCTTTGGAGCGCTAGCCGGGATCGCCATCAGTTTCTTTACGGGTAATGTTCTCCTGGCGACTATCGGCACGATGATCCTCGGCGCTTTGTTTGGGCTGGCGGTTGCCTTTCTGACCGTTTCTCGAAAGACCAACCAGGTCGTCACCGGTCTGATGGTCAACCTCATGGCCCTGGGCGGAACCAATCTGTTGTTTGCTCTGCTCTCCGAGTCTCGGCACGTGCGGGTGGAACGATACCCCTTACTCTTCCCGGAAAGCTTTTCAAATATCCCGATCCTCGGTCCTGTGCTTTTCCGGCAGCCGGTGAGCACATGGGTCGCCCTCATTTTGCCCTTCATCGCCGCGTACATCCTCTATCGCACCGATTGGGGATTGAATGTGCGCGCCGTTGGCGAAAATCCACAGGCCGCAGCAACAGCCGGTTTGCCGGTGATTAAATTAAAATACCAGGCTGTTATCCTGAGCGGACTCTTTGCCGCCCTGGGCGGCTGTGTGCTGACCCTTGCGGAGGTGGGATACTTCGCTTCCGGTGGGATGACGGCCGGACGTGGGTTTGTCGTCCTTGCTGCGGTGGTGGTAGGAGGTTGGGATCCATTGAAGACAGCCCTGGTGTGCCTGGTTTTTGGCGCAGCCGATGCAGCCCAATTGAGGATGCAAACGGCTGGCTCGGTTATCCCTTATCAGTTCTTGCAGATGCTGCCCTATCTCATCACTGTGATTGCATTGGCGGGCGTGGTTGGGCGTTCGAGACCTCCCAAGACCTGGGGAGCGCCTTACGACCCAGCGGATATCTAGCGTATCAAGGAGCGCATCCTTGATCTTCTAAACGGCTACAGGCGCCTGCTCTAGGGATTGCGCCTTCTTCACTCTGGTCTGGCAGAAACGCCGTTTGTCCTGGATGACACCAGGAAACTGCTCCTGCTCCGGCTGAAAGATGCCCGCCTTGATCTCATAAATTCTTGTTCTGGAGATCGGCAAAAAAGGGATCAATTGGCTGTTGCAGGAGCTGTTTTATAAAAACGGTTAACCAGCGCCAAAACCGGCCTTTCATTTTTCTCCTTGCGCAATCCTCTGGCTGGTGATCTATCATTGAACAGGAGATGGACTTATGAACTTAACACGAGATCAGGAGGAGGAAGTCATCCGCTTTACGCAGGAAATGATCCGCTGTCCCGGCTATTCGGGAGAAGAGCGGGAGACGGCCGCTGTCGTTGCCCGGCAAATGGAAAAGCTGGGATTCGACAAGGTCGAGACGGACCGCTGGGGGAATGTCATCGGTACCATCTACGGCGCCAAACCTGGCCCGACCATCGTCTTCGATGGACACACGGATGTGGTCCCGATCCATATGCCAGACCTATGGGAGCATGAGCCGTATGGAGGAGAGATCTCCGATGGCAAGATCTGGGGGAGAGGCGCTTCCGATATGAAGGGTGGGCTTGCCGCCTGCCTCAGCGCGGCCGCCTTTGTCGGACGGTCGAACATCGCCGGGACGATCCTGGTCACGGCGACCGTTGCCGAAGAACTGGTGATCGGGCGGGGCTTGGGCAAGATTTTGGAAGGGCGCAAGGTCGACGCGCTGATGACTTGCGAACCCACCGGCATGAACAGGCTCGCTGTAGCGGGCGTCGGTCGAACGACGGTGGAGA
>Ga0067045_1029211_pt1 | contig 22873 bp, 21 predicted proteins | sample TerdegcTABiofilm_FD_59184 | JGI IMG/M metagenome (GOLD analysis project Ga0067045, IMG submission 59184) | Combined Assembly of (Gp0054472, Gp0054536) Wastewater bioreactor microbial communities from Singapore -Terephthalate degrading...
TGATAATATCATATTCCTGACTGCTTTCATAGGCATTGCGTTTAAATTGCTGAAATTGCTCTTCATCCATCTCATAAAATTTAAGAATTGCTTCAGACAAAGCCTCTGCGTCGCCAGGAGGGATTAGAAAACCATTATAATTATTTTTACAAATTTCCGGTATGCCAGAAATATTAGTTGAAATAATGGGTATGCCAAAGCTAATTGCCTCCATTAGTACCACCGGAATCCCATCTTGATCAAACCTGGTTGGAATAGATGGCAACACAAAAATATCAATGCTATAATAGAATGCTTCTTTGTCTTTTCCAAACAATTTGCCATGATCCACAATATAAGCCTCAAGATTATTGTTCGATATAAATTTACATACATCGTTTCGAATAGGTCCATCACCTGCTAAAATCAAGGTAATTTGTAACTTCTGATTTTGAATCAATTTTTGAAATGCTTCTAACAAGATAAGCAAGCCTTTTTTTTCTTCCCACCAACTTAAAAAGCCAATTGTAAATTTTTTTTGTTTTTTAGTTATCTTATGTTTAGGGATAAATACACCTAGCCTGGATAATTCTAATCTTTTATAATCATAAATTTTATAATTTTGATAAATATATTGAATATTATAATTGGAAATGGATATAGCTGTTTGAGAGTTATTAACTAATGGTGTGAGCCAGCGATTGGAATAAAAAATATCATGAGCATGAACAGTAAAATTATAATTCACACCTCTAAAATATTCTTTAAAAAGCAAAGCAATGATACTTGCCTGTGAAGCAAATTGAGCATGAATTGAATCGCCTTCTTTTATAACTCCTTCCTTGAGCATTACAAACCAGAAAATTGCTTTTATTCCAAAAACAAAATTTTTAATTCCCCAAAAACAATTTAGATTTTTAAAACTAAATAAAAAAGCATGAATGAGTTGTTTTTTTGAGGGGAATTTCCGAAAAGGTTGAATTAAAATATTAATTCCCCGTTTTCTTAAGGTCGCAAGATCTTTCTCATACATTGATGAAGGCTCTCGTAGAAGAACCAGTCGAAACCTAACAAATTGCGAAAAAGCCAATAACTCATTTACCATCCATGGGCTCAAGTTTTTGATCAGATAAACTCTGTTCATATTCATGATCGATGCTTTTTAAAAAACCAGTGAATCTGAATTAATTTGAAATATTCTAAATGGCTTGTGGGAAAAATAAATACATCAGAATTTATCAACAGATTATATTTTGCTTTACCGACAACCATACCCAAAAAAGAAACATTTTTAATGTTATTAGATTGAACATAATATTTTGCAATATCAATACAGCTTCCTGTCCCTGCAATTTGTAGTTTAGTTTTGGGGTACAATTTTTGAACTATATTAAATGCTTCCAGAGCGATGAAAATACCTTTCTCTTGCTCAATCCTTGAAAGAAATAAAAAGTTTTGAACGCTTCTTTTTATATCAATATGATTTAAAGCGTTTATTAATTCTATCGATATCGGATTAAAATAACAAATTGTTTCCCTTTATAACCACATGACTCTATCATTGAGTAGAATTGTTTGGAAAAGGAAACTATGCCATCTGACATGACATAAAATAACCTAATTTTAAAAGCATTTTATATTTCAAAGCTTTTTCATCAAATCCATGTATAAACAATAATACTTTCTTCTTAAACATTTTTGCAATAAAAACTAGAACTCCATCTCTTATTAAACACTCTTTACTCAACGATGTATTAATCATAACATATTTATTTTTTATTTTATTTTATAATATAATAAATCTTAACGGTGTTAATACCACATGAATAATTTTTCTTATTTTTTTTTATTACAGGATTATTACCTCTAAAAAATAATCTAACATTAAATGAAAACTCGTTTTTTATATTTTCAACAAACGACGCCACCCCACCTAATTGGGTGTATGGAACAGTAATTATCATACACCTTAATTTATTATTAAGAAAATTAAATGACATATAAAAATTAATTTAATTATATATTTTTATATTATAAAATTGATTTATAATAATCTCTTTAGGGAAATATTATTTGAAAATCGGATTACAATCAAGATATTTTCAGAAATGATATTTTTAATTATCTAGTTTGCTGTAAAAAATCCTTCAAGTAACATCTTTCTTTTACTTCTATAAATCAGACTGAAATATCTCTCATCTCTATGGCTCTAATTCATTTGTCTAAATCTTCAGACAAAGCTTACTTTATGGTATAAATCTACTCTTAAATCTATCATCTTTTGTCTAAGGGAATTTACCTTTATCCAAATATAATCTGCAAAAATGGTCTTTAAATCGGATTTAAAATAACCATTTTATCTGATCCCGGTTTCTTTTTAAGATTAGATTTTTCTTCCTTCTATTACTCTCTGGAGTACTTGCTAGATTAACTATAATATTTTACTAATTTATTTAAATAACTTTGATATGAATAGTTATTAATAGCATAAACATATGATTTATCTAAATGATAGAATATTCTATTTTTATAAAAATAATTTATATTATTAGCCAAGTTAAAAATCTGAACATCTCATCGAAGGCGCAAACCAATGGCAGAACGAAACGTTTCCCTAAACTCCTCTAAACTTCTAAATCCCTCTCCCTTTTCAACTTTCTCTTTTAAATCATACCATTTTTTAATCAAAACGATAGATGACAAGTTGAACTAACCATTTTTCCCTGTCACTCGTAACTCGTCACTTGTCACTTTAATACAATGTCCGTGTTGTAGTTTTTTTATCTCTTTAAAAAAAGTATCTTCTGTCTGATCGGTCCTGTTAAAAACTAAATAATCAAAAATCATCTGATAATTTGGTGACGATATTTTATTCAAAACAGCCAAAATAGGAGGTATTTCTGAAGCAAAAATAAATTGTTTCTCATTTAAATAGTAGTAAAAAGGCTTAATACCGTATCGATCTCGGAATATAAATAATTCCTTTTTCTTTTTATCATAAATGGTAAAAGCCAACATACCGTTAAATTTTTCAAGAGCATATTAATCACATTCCATATACGATTTTATGATAACTTCTGTATCTGTATTATAAAAAAAGCATAGCCAATTTTTTTTAGCTCCTCTCGTAACTCGATATAGTTATAAACTTCGCCGTTGTGAATTATCACGTATCTTTGGCTTTCATCCACCATCGGTTGAGGACCTTTAGGAGAAAGATCGAGAATACTTAATCGAACGAACTCCAATCCTATATGTCAATCAAAAAATATATCCTCATCTTCAGGACCTCGGTGTTTCATGGAGGCCATCATCTGTTGAAGAACTACAGTCTGGACAGGTGTATGATCAAAATGTATTATTACGCAGATTCCACACATATATTCACTATATCTTAATACTATTTGATAAATTTCTATAATCTTTTTTGCCATTGATTCTGAATCCAAGCCTAACTAAATAATCCATACCACAATAAGTCGAGAGAATTATCAAATCTACTTTTGATCTAATTAATTCATTATCTGCGATTACTTTTTGTTCATTAAAATATTTTATAAAAATATATGGAATATTTTCACATTTAGGATTAGTACTGTTGTCAACATAAGCCCGAAACGCTACTTTTTCCCATCAAAATCTAAAATTACCGGATCAATATGCTTTTCTTCTGTACCTGCACCACTATGTAAAATCGCCAATTCATTTAGAACATTAATAGTATTTTTAACCCCTGAAAAGCCGTAATCTGCTATATGATTGTTGGCTAATGAGAGAACTTTTATACTTAATAAAGGAAGAATTTCTTTAACAACATCAGGCGATGTATAATAATGAATGCATTTATTGGAATTTTTATCCCAATCCTAACCTATAATAGGCACTTCAAGGTTGGCAATTGTCAATAATTTATCATCAATAATTGAAAAATTTCTTTAAATCAGCGGATATTGTTTTGTTTGCCTTTAAGAAAAAGGCCGTTGAGAGCGATGCCACCAAGAATAATTAATTTTTGCATAATTTATTATATAAATTTACGTATTGATTAATCATTTTCTCCATTGAGAACTCCGCTTCTATTATTTTGCGACCTTTCTTTCCCATATTCTCGGCAATATTAGGATTATTAATTAAAAATTTCAATTTATTAGAAACGGCATCTACATCAAAAGCAGGTACAAGAAAACCACTCTCTCCATCTTTAACTATCTCTGGGTTTCCCCCGGCATTCGTTGCAATTACAGGCAATGAAGCAGACATATACTCCATTATTGCATTGGATATTCCTTCAGCATGACCATTTGTATTACTAAGCAATATTCCAATATCCACTTGCTTTAACAGTGCAGGGATTTTTTTTATAGTTCCTAAAAATAATATATTTTTATTTTTGTATTCTTCTGCTTCTCTTTCAACTTCTTTTTTATTGGGTCCATCACCAATGCATATAAAACAGATATCTTTATTTTCCCTTAAAATATTTTTTGCCGCTTTTATAAAAGTGATATAATCTTTTGCGTCAGTAAAAGAAGCAACCATTACAATATTTTTTGAGTACTTTTTTAAGACCAGGTTATATTCAAATTCTTGTGAACTCTGCCTGTCAAATTCTAAAATGTCTATACCATTATGTATAAACATGCCTTTACTATCATTTTGTAAATTTTCAACTTCTAAGCCTTTTTTTGAATTACTAATTATTTGATTTGATAGAAAAAATGATAACCTCATTACTAATTTTACCTTATATGTTTTATTTAATACACCAGCATAACGGATAGAGCTTATGAGCGCTACGGTAGGATGAGTTAATAAATAGGGTAAAACAAGTATTGATGCTATATCAGCCCAAGAGTGGATCACATCTGGTTTAAATTTGATTAATTCCCTATATATAAAAAAAATCGTATTATATTTAAATCTCTTTTCTTTGGAGATAATATGATATTCTATTGCTAAATCATAAATTTCATTATAAAATATTTCGTTACTTAATATGAAAAGCTGAATATCGTAAATTTTAGATAACCTTTTGACCAAATATATTAATTGGCGTTCTTTCCCCCCAGAACGCAATGAGTCAATTAAGTATGTTATTTTCATTTTTTCAAAACATGTTGATTTTTAATAGAACTAATGAAATCTTCGATTATATACCTTTGAGGATCCACATAATCTTTATGCCAATTCAGTTCCGAATCCCAATATCCAGGACAATTATCATATACCGGACCTTGAACAAAGGCATAACTTATTTCAGTAATCTTTGGCTCATTATTTTCATAGATGATGTCAAAAGTCAATGATTGGCTACCAATTTTTTTTGAAATATCAAAGGCCATCTTAATAGTATTTAAATTAAAAATCTTATAGTTGTGATCAATTAAACCGCTGCCCGAAGCTCTGAAATCCTTCGAACGATTATATCTTCTTATTGCAATTGCACGTTCTCCGATAATAACAATTCTGTCATCAAAGTCATTGTTTGGTATAAAATCCTGACAATAAAAATATCCTTTTTGACGTGGGAGTAAATTTGTTTCTTTTTTGGGGAATAAAACTCTAACGAGCTTTTTCAACAAATTAATTGTTGCCCAAAAATTTTTATCACGTTTTAAAACCCACAAACTCTGCCAAAGATTTGATGTTGTATTAACAAGCGGAAACCCTTTACTGAACGATTTTTTTACAAATTTTTTCGCCTTCTTTTTTTCTCTAATTAGCGTAACATTCAATGATCCTGCACCACCACGTAGCTTAAATACTACTGGAAAGCTTGCTTTTTCAAACCATTTATTCGCATCTTTTTCATCGTAAAAAACGTGCGAACGCACAAAAGGAGCACCAATAGCTTCAAGCAAATATTTCTGTCCGATCTTATCATCAAAATGCCAACATATATCAAAACTAGGAAAAACTTTTTTCCCCATCTTCTCTAAAGAATATATTAGCTGGCGAGCAAAATTCTGGGCTCTGTAATCTATATGACTCCAATGCCACATTAAACCGTCACAATCTTTTAATTGATCAATTATATTTGAATCGTAACAATTAACAATTTTATATGGTATTTTATTCTCTTCGCAATAAGCAATCCAGCGGTCGCTGAAACTTCCAGGGCGTTTGTGAATGGCGATAAGCATTTTATTTAACCTTTTCCAATTCAACAAAACCAATCCATCCAGGTGGTGGGGTTGTTTTAATTCTGTGGTTTAAAATGTACTGTAGTTCTAAGTACTCATTGTTAATTTTAATAATTGCTCTAGACAAATCAGTTTTTTTAAGACATTCACGCGCCAGTGGAATCTTATTCATGTCAAAGCCCATTAAATTTGCCATTGCCGCATCATTCAATGCAGAATTATTACTAAATGAAACCACTCCTAACGGAAGTGGTTCGGGTTCAAGCGGACCGTCACCCTGCCCCCCAATAATGCCATCACATAGCGAATATATCTCACGTTGGGGTATCATGGAAATACTTCCATCAGCATTTCCATATTGGGTGATGGTGTTAAGGTCTGCTACCATCCGCCAGGCAGTATCATTTCCATACCATCCGGCAGCAAGGCTATGAAATTTTGATCTTCTATTCAGTGACCATGCTATTTTAGACGCAAAATTCCAAAAATAATACTTTGATGTGCCGATATTTTTATTTGCTTTGTCTTTTAAATATTCCGAAAAACGCCTTATATAATTTTTCCCGGGGTAGCAATCACCACCGAATCCAGTGCCACCAACCCTGTGATGTGGTAAAAAATCTTTGTCACCATTTAGACCAACAACGTTTTTTAATGCACAGGTAATACCCACTTTTTGATGAGTTTTAATTTTGGGTAAGGATATTACAACATCTGCATAAAATAGTTCTTTTGTGATACAATATTTGTGTACACCGACTTTATGTGTTTGTGCCAATCTTTGATGATTATAATCTGTCACCCTGAATATAGGCTTTTCCGATGAAATAGGTTCAAGCCAGCTATTACTGCCCAAATCAAAAATGATGTACTCATCTAAAGGGACTTTATTTCGGATAACAGTGTTCCTTGTTTTATCAAGTGTAGTCCTTCTGAAATCTTTTATGATTATTGGTACAGAATAAATTTTTGAATATTCATTTACTTTTTGAAAAAAATATTCCGGTAACATCTTTTCCCATTGACATCCCTGGATAGGAGCATCACCAATTATAATCCTTTTTGGTTTATGTTCCAGTATTAATTCTAATGCAGCAAGTATAAAGTTAGGATGGGTAGTTAAACATAACTTATCCGTTTCCTTGACAGGGTGTTTAACCCAGTTAGGTTTGATTAAAATGCGTTTATTATAAATCTGCGCTTTCTCTAAATAGAAAACAGACTTAATTATATTTTTTAAATCACTATGTGATTCATAAATACCAGATAGTTCCTTTAAAGAGTTACAATTAAGCTTATGAATATATAAGTAATTCATTTTAACCTATTTCTTTATTTTTTCCAAAATATGCACCATTTGTTTGGATATTGTCAAACTTGAATATTTTTTAAGCTTGTGCTCATCCATATGATATGTTTTTAGATTTTGTATCATTTTCAGCAAAGTTTGGGAAATTTTTAATGCATCCTGGTCTGTTGATTCTCCAATATTTAATTCGCTTATTATTTCAGTAGGTTGCCCATTGCCTATAAATAGAATTGGTTTTTTCACAGCCAGATAATCAAACAGTTTACCTGGGATATATATCTCGTTATGTTTAGCAACCCCATTTAAAAGTAAGAGCAAGTCGGATTGACTCAAGATAATCATAGAATCCGAATATGGAATATAACCTTCGAAAAAGAACATATCTTCAACCTTACATTCATTGCAATAATTCCGAATATCTCCATATTTTCCATTACCCAAAAAGTTTACCTTGATTTTCTTTCGCAAATCAGGCATTTTTTCAACAATTAATGCCAAAGCCTTTATAAACTCAAATGGTTGCCGGTCACCATAAAAAGTACCAATGTGCGTTATATTAAACTTTGTACTATCTAGGAAAGTTTTATGGATTGGATATTGGCCAATGTGCTGTAGCTCATCATCAACACTGTTGGTTATTGTAAATACTCTATCTTTGTTAAAGTAACCATTTGTCACAAATAATTCACTCATTGGTTTTGAAGTAGTGCAAATAGCTGATGCCTGTTCAAGCATTTTTTTCTCTATGAATTTATTTATTCTTTGTTTTAAGTAACTTATTTTAAAAATCCTACTTAGTGTCCACGGGTCGCGATAGTCAATTAATAATGGAACGCCAGTTTTTTTTGCTAAATAAGCTGCCATTAATCCAGTACTATAAGGATTTAATGTAGCCCAGATTACATCAATGTTGTGCTCTCTGATAATAGTCAGCCCATCCTTGATGCCAGGAATAACCCAGTGAATATAAACATCGGGCACAAGTATTCTATATAATATTGCTGCGGTAATCTTTGCAATAATATTCGTATTCCTTTTCTCAAAAAGTTTAACAATAAACTCGGATACTTTCGAATCCGTTGCTTTAACATTCTTAAAATACTTTTGAGAAAAAATAATGTTACCATAATCCTTTCTCGCACAAATTGTATCACGCGGTGTTAAAATGTACGGTTCCCAGCCATGTTTGGGTAACCATCTCCCTAAACGAAGCACTCTGTGAACAGCTGATTCATTCGAAGGAGGCCAGCTATAAGTTATTATAAGAACCTTTTTCATTTAACTCCAACTTTTGTCTGTTATATATGGTAGGAAGATTTTCAACCAGACCAAGAAACAACCAGAAAAATATTGCGCAATCATAACTAAAGGGAATATTGGGTATACCTGTAGCAATCATAGCTAATGCTGCTGCCAGCAAACCCAAAGGAAGCTGACTGTACTTTGTATTTTTTAATTTGCGATAAATATGGTAGTAAAGCTTCAAAGATTTATATAAAATAAACAGAAACAATACCCCCCCCAACCAACCTATTTGCAAGAAAATTTTAATATAATTATTATGCGCCCCGTAAGCTTCTTGATTATTTACTCCAATACCAAATGGGTTGTTTAGTATCAGAGGTATTTGATATTTTGGCCTTGTCGTTAAACGACCATATAACGTTGTTTGTTCAGCAAACGGATTGGCAATTTCAGCAAATCTCTTTAATTTTTCTGATCCATAAGCATATAATTCAAATTTATAATGGTCTAGCAATACAATAAAAGCAACCAATAAAACAACATACAGCACAAACTTTTTCTTATTTTTTATAAGAGCAATGGGTAAAAAGCCCAGCATTATGATGGGTGTACGTTCCAGTGTAACTACAAGTAAAAGAAAGTAGGAAAAAAGAAAAAAAACAATTTTTTTACCGACCAGTCTAATAAAATATTTACGTGCTGCGATATAGACAATGGTGAGCATGGAAAGTATATAAAATAGCGAGTAATTGAATCCAGAAAAACCCATGACCATATAATACTCTTGACCAGTAATGGGATCTATAGATGTATCACGTACAATATCTGACGAAGTTTTTGTAAGTAAATAATTCGTATCATATTCTAGAAAACCAAACACTGATTGATAAGATGCATATAGTGCATTGATGGCATAAAAAACTGTAAAAAAAACAAAAAACTTTTTTATTCTATTCTCACTTTGAAAATACGATAATCCCACAAAATAAAATGACATATAAAGCGGTGCATCTGTAAGAGCTTTCCAATTTACAATCAAGCTTCCAGGACCTAACAAAGATAAAACAAAAAAAATTGATATATATATTAATATATATGGACCAAGTTTCGAACGTAAAACTCGTTCAATGTTATTATTTCTTAATAAAATAGAAATAAATAATATTATTAATAGAAAATTCATTCCTGATAATAAGAAGTTTATTCCGGTAAGGGGAGTAATATAATGGCAAATCTTGACCATAAATCTGTTAGTAATATAAAAAAAGAGAAAGGCTAATAAATAATCTTTGGGTTCTTTTGTAAAGAATAAAAAACTGAAAAGAAAAAATGCTCCGATTCCAATAATTGGATTTAGGTCAATCATGCCTTATTCTGCAGGTTTGTCTTAAAAATACACAATGCCCGATTATTACCTTGGAATATAATTCTTTTACCTGTTAATTTTTGCCTGTATCCTGGTGAAAATTCATTATTTTCAATTTTTACTTCGGAACTTTCAATCATCAACATAAAATTTTTTCCGGCAAACCTATATAGGTGCTTTGATTTGGGATAAAACTCTAAATCCTGGTTGAAATTCATTATTCCAGTAAATTTAATATTTCCATAGTTTTTAATATATAATGTATTATCATTTAGCAATAAAAACTCCCGAAACAACTCCCAGCGATTTTTTAAGTCTTTGAGCTTTATTATAATGGTCTTGTCATTATAAACGATGATTTTCGCGGTAAGCAGCTTTTTTGTGGCAAACATTTCATTATTGTTTAGTTCGGAAATTTCTATTTGATCAACCAGAATTGAGTTATGGCTTAACATGCTTTTAAACTTATTTCTATGCTGGTAATTTGCTGTATATGTATATGTACCGGGGTCTATAACAATCGGCTCTCCTTTTATGGATAATGTAAAACTTCCCAAATCATAATGATTATGCCCGCCTCTCCCATTTTGCCCAATGGGAAAACAGGCTACCATTAGTGAAAAATTGTCATTCTTAAGAAAATATGCCCCCCCCTCCTCAAAGGCAATACTTTTATTGGTCTTTCGCGGTATTAAATTTAATTCATCAATATTTATTTTCTCTATCTTTGGCAACCAGTGCTTGAAACCAGGATTTCTGTTTTGGCATTGCGATTTAAATTTATAATCAAAAATATGCTCTCCGAGTTTCAATAAGTAGGAATGGTCATGTTCGTCTGATTCATGAAAAATTAAAATTCTACCACTATCATTATCACCAACCTGAGGAGCATTACCATTATGATCCATGTAGGCTGCAGTATATTCAAACATCTTAAAAAGCAATTCATAATATCTCTTTGACAATTCGATACCGTTTGCCCTGCATACAATTGCCGAATAAGCAAACATCTCTAAAACAAAACGATGATAAGGAATCGAAGCCTCAAAATTTACACCATCTTCATAAGTTTGATAACGAATACAGCCCTCAAGACCATTAATAGCCTGTTTAATCCACTTATCTGAATTTACATGTTCTTTTAATGTCAATGCTAAAAATAGTAAACCTGCATAATCTGCTGTTGTATGATTGGTCGTATGGCCATTTTCATATATTTCCGGAAATGCAGAAATATATTCTGCATGTTGTATTAATGATTTTGATATAATTCGATTGAATGTTTTATCTTTTTGAAAAATATCTCCAAAAATATTGAGAGCAACAATCCAATTGATTGCTCGTATTGCTAATTCCATTGAGCAATACCAGTTCACTCCAAAAAGGAATGTATTTTTATCAATCCAGCTAAGTATTAGCTCTTTAAATTTTTGGTAATAATGTTCGTCTTTAGTTTTTATATAACTCTGAGCTAATTTTATTGCAAAATAAAAACGTGATATTTCCCAAGGAAATTTTACATCAATACCTTTATCAAACCATTTTGATATTTTAATTTTGTCAAACCGTATTATTGGATACTCAAAACCGGAAACATAATCTTTGTGCCAGTCAACATTATTTAAATTTATAGGAATTCCCCAGATTTTATATTCGCTTAAACATTGTGAAATTTTGTCATTAATAATAGCTTCTTCTAATTCCCATACATTTCTTAACGCCGTTGATAAAATATCAATATCAATTAATTTCCTGACATGTTTTGTTTTAATATAATATTTTTTTATAGAATATATTTTATTGAGGTGTTTTTGTGGATTGAATAAACCAATCAATCTCATTATTTCAAGCTTTTTGGAGACTTAACAAAGAAATAATTTTCCCTTTAGCACTAAAAACTAAGGTTTTAATTTTTACTAATTCTGTTTTACTAAAATAGCCGCTAATAACTAATATAGTTGGAAATAATAGAACAACAAAAAGTTTTACTGCAATAGATTGAATAACTCCAAATTGGATAAATGTCGATATATAGTAAACAATTCCCGAAATTAAAAAGGCAAAAATATATTTTAAATATTTAAAAGGTATGGGATAAACCTTTTGTAGAATTAAAAAATATCCAATAAGAATACATAAAAAAGATAATGATGTTGCAACAGATGCTCCAACCATGCCATATTGGGGTATTAATAGATAATTAAATAATAGGTTCAACAGTGAACCGAAAATTTCTATAATACTCGTAATCCAAGTTAATTTTACTATATGAAAACCATAAGCTATAACATTTAACATTCCAAAAAACACGCTACTAATACAAAGTATATACACAACTTCACTGGCAGACCAATAGTCACTTTTTGCCATGACCATCAATACTTCCCTTGAAAAAACAGAAATCAATAGTGTTAAAAATAATATTGCTGCTAAATAATATCTTGAAAAATCTGCAATAGTTGATTTACATTTCTTTGGGTTATTGATTAAAGAAAATATATAAGGTCCCCATGCTTTTAACGGTTGAATTGCCAATAAAGGTATAAGAGCAGCAAATTTGTATCCTAAGGAATACAAACCTACTTCAGTTACATTTTTATATCCCTGAAGAAAGAACCTGTCTGATAATGTTAAAATAAAATATGCAATTTGTGCAGGAATCAGTGGACCAGAAAATTTTAACATATCTATTAAATCACTATATGAAAATGTTATTTTTATATTTTTATGCATTAAAATGGTAAGTATAATAAGTTCAATGGATTTTCCTATTATTTGTCCATAAAGAACACCTTTTACTGTCCATTTAAAAACAACCAATAACATAATTGTTACAGTTAATGTAGTAATAAGAGTAATTACATTAACGGTTACATATTTTTTCGATTGCTCTTTTACCATTAAAAGTCCATAAAAGACAGGACTGCAGGAATGAAGCATTGTTGCAATTACAATAAGTTTTATATATAAACCACCGTTAGAAAATTTGAAAATTAAAGAAGCAATTTGCTCTGAATAATAGATACCTATTAATGAAAAAATAAGAGCATTAATAAAAGTAAACAACAAGGCAGTTGAAAATAATGTTTCTCTTTTTTTCTCTTCTGAATTGTCATAATAATTTCTAATAAATCCCGAAGAAACCATAAATCCATAAAGAATTCCTAAAACATCTCTTACAATTGTTACTAATGCAAGTATTCCATAATCTGCGGGTGTTAGTAATCTTGTATATAGTGGTAACAATAAAAATGTTATCGATTTGGTTAATATACCACCGAATCCATATACGGAAAGATGTTTAAAGAGACGTTTCATTAGACTAAATTTTAAGAAGGTATTTTTTCATTTAATTCTTTTAGGAATATCTCTTCTTTTTGTTTGTTGATCATTAGTTTTTTTTTATATATATAATAACCTTTTATTGTATTGCCTTTATACAAGATATTATAAATCTTACAGACCTTTTTTGTGAATTTCAGTTTATAGAGATCAATACCGGTTCCCATGCAGTGATAAGTTAAATTTTTATTGCATGAATCTTCGATATTATAATCAATAGATAATGCTCCTAAATCATATTTTCTATAATTCCTGTCAAAAGAAGCGTCTATACAAAATTTACGATTATTATAAATAAGGTTCACTCTATAGGCAACTAAATTATTGTTAAAGTATATTTGTACGCAATTAAATTTCATAATATTATAAATATCATTAAGAAACTTATCATTTATATTATGCAAATAAACTGAATGCTTTCCATCATTCAATTTAGATTTTGAAACATTGACTATTGATAAAAATAATTCATTAGTGCACTGGTTTTCTACTATTTTTTCAGCATTAATATTGTTTTTTGATATTTTATTATATGCCGTCCTTATGTTCTGCTTTAAATGTTTAGAATAATTATTGCTAATATAATTATAATCTAGAATCTGTATTTCCGGGCATCCCGACAATACAGTTGCATTTTCGCTTTTTAAATCAAAATTACTTGTAAATTCAGGAATATAACGCAAATGAATTAAATCATATTTTCTATTTTTCTTGAGCCAATTAAAGATATGGTCAATTTCATTTTTTGATAAATTATCAGAAGAAATAAAATCTAAATAAGTTGCTCCCCATTGCTGGGCTATAAATTCAACAATCGTATAATTGAATATCTTCTTAATTTTTCTTTTTACTATACAGAAAGGAGCAATAGCAAGAAGTTCATTATTATCATTATAAAGAAAAATTATAGATAATTTTTTATTATATCCATATTGGTCATTATCAATATGTCCAAAGTGTTTCCACCAGGTTCTCTGCCACAGATAGGATGAAGTAATGTTTTTATTATCGACCTTTTTTTCAAAATCCATCCATTCATTTTTTACTGAGTCAAATTCATTATCAGTTGTAATTACTTTAATCTTCATTTATTTTCTTCTATCCATTATGCTAATTTAGAACCAGTGTAATACCAAACATTTTTCTTTTTTATATATATAATAATTATCTTTAAACCTTCTTCCTTGTTAAAAATGTGGGCTGTATGCTTTTTACATTTCTAAAATCATAATATTTCAAAAAATCCTTCATCTATATTATTAAAAATCCATTCTCCATTTTTATAGACACCTTCAATAATTTCATTATTATTTAGATTTTTCATTACTCTGTTTTTCGATTTAACACTCAAAAACGGTTTTCCCCATCTACCGTTGTATTTTATTTTATATTTGTTTTTATCTATTTTATTAATTTCTGTATGGTCGTAACTTTCTAAATAATGCGCAATTTCTGAACAGGTGGCGTACCAGATATCATTCCCTCGAAAAATTCCAAAAATTTTATCAAGAGAATTTATATCATCAAATATATTAGGCTGCTGACGTTTACCATCCGGTCTAGCAGATAAGAAATGTTCCGCAATTGATATTAACGCTCTCTTTTCTATTAAATTTTCCAAATAGTACTTTTTCTTCTGTTCTCGAAATGGAGTGGAAAAAATTCTACTTAGAGATGAAATTCTGTTATTAAAATAATTTCCACTCAAATTAGTTGGAAAAGCCAAAATGTTATTTTTGTAATAATGTGTAAATTGCTTTGGATTATAATCAAAACTCCACCATTTAAATCCAATATCAGATATAATTTTTTCTACATTTTTGTCGTACATATAACAAGGTGATCTTCCTCCAAAAACTTTAATCCCATATTCCCTATTTATTCTATTAATATCATTTAGAATAATTTCCTTGTATTGGTTATAACTATATTGCTCATATTCCTTACACCACGATAAACTATCAATTGTTGGATTTATCTTGCCGTGATTATGCCCATGATAAGCAATTTCATTTCCATTATTAACAATATATAGCAACAATTGCATGAATTCTTTACTAAAAAAAATGTCATTACCTTTTTTTTCATATCTAGTATCTACCTTCACCGCTGAATGAATTCCGAAAGGTAACATAACTGTATATTTTATCTCAGGGTATTTTAACAATAAATTATTTTCAAAATAATAAAAAATTGAATTCTTCTCTCTAATTCCATAACCCCAATCACTTTGTGGATTTAAACCTTTAGAATTTATATTCATATACGCAAATGATAAATCATCAATTGTTAACACAACTGCTGCCTGAGCATTATTATACCATTTACATTTTTCCATAATCACTTTATTCGTCTGTAATAACTATACATATGATCGTAATAAGGATATTTATTGATTGGTAAATATTCATCTATTAGTAATCTTTTATAGTATTTAAACTTATTAATTGCTTTTCTGAAAATATTTCTGTGAATATTATCATATCTTTTCTTTGTATAATATTCATTAAGAGAGGTATAATTCGCATTTTTTAATAATTTGTAAAACTTAGATCTCTTTGAATATATTCCATTTAACCCTCCGGCTGTGTAATAGCGATACACTAATTTTATGTTATGTTAACTCATATAATTATCCAGAAAACTTCGAGAATAGTACGATAAATGTTCAGGGGGTGAATACATATGCCAATGAATATTTTTTTTATCCAATTTTTCGCGTAATTTGCTCTCGATAGTAGGAATCATAATAACAAGAATTCCATTTGTTTTTAAAATACTTGTTATCTTTTCCAATACAATTCTTGGATTAGCAATATGCTCTAATATGGCATAGCAAGTAATGATATCAAATTCAATATCAAAATCTATTTCTTCAATAAAATTATTATAAATATTTATATCTCTTTTTTTTGCAATATCCGCATTATTCTTGTTTATTTCTACTCCATACAAATTATTTTTGCTTTTGTCCCAATGTAATAAGAAATCGCCAGTTCTACATCCAATATCAAGGATATTAAGTCTTCTATCTTTATCCAATAATAATTTGTTTATTCTTTTTACTTGTCTTGCCCAATATTTAGAATAAGTAAATTCTTCATTCCATATTTTTTTGTCGTCATTATAAAACTCTTGAAGATCTACTTCATATTCATCCCAATTAAAATAATAAGATTTACATTCTCTACAAAAATATAAAGTGTATTTTGTATCTATGAATGGGCTTTGAACTTTTTTCCCAACTTTTATATTGTATGAACTACAAAGGTTACATTTTTTAGTATTATTAATTTTATTATTCATTTAGAACCTTTCTATAAACTTCCAAAATTTTTTCCGCATTATTTTCAAACACAATATTCTCAATCTTCTTTTTTTCTTCCTCATAATTATTAATTAATCGAATCGTTTTACTATATAAATCATCAATATTCCTGTTCTCAAAAAGAATGGTGCCTTCCGGACGTTTACATACATTGCTGGCAATTGCAGGCTTTTTTAATGATATTGCTTCTCGGATTGAGAGTGCATCACCATCAGTATTAGTCGGTCGTATAAACAAATCACATATATTTATAACAGCCGGATAAGAAACGGGTTTTGTGTAGAAATGGAAATTATCTTCGAGTTTATATTTTTTAACTAAACTCTGCATTTCCTCATAATAATCGTAATCTCCGACGTCAGGGATAACATATATAAATCCTATATCACTATATCCATTTTTTATTAATCGGTACATCAATTCTATTGATAAATCAATGCCGTATAAATCCTCATTATTATAAAATGAAATCTTAAAAGCATTAGCAGTTATTAAAAATTTGTGTTGTTTTTTTATTTTATAAAAGAACTCGGGTAATTTCGTTATGTCTATTTCATCTGAAGTTGGTGGAATGAAGGCGGGAATCACAGAGATTTTGGAATCAGATATAAAGCCAAATTTAGTATCTGGGCTTACTGAAATTATATGTGAAATGTTAGAATAGAAAATTTTAGCAACTATTTTGTTTATATTATTTAATAAATCATAATCTAATAAAAAGCGTTGATTATGAATTGTAACAATAATTTTTTTATTAAAATATAGAATTAAGAATAACAAAAAACATAAATTTTTACCTGATTGAAAACCATGTAGATGAATGATATTTTTTTTAAAATTTATCTGACTAAAAAATAATCTTCTAAACGTATGCTTTTTACGCGAATGATTTGATTGAAAAAAAATAAAATCTATATTAGAATCTTCTAAATACTTTATAAATCGTTTTAAATGAATTGAAACACCACCATAAGGAGGTGGAAGAATACCATATACTATTATTTTATTCATGTATTAAACAATAAATGTCGCTTTTGTTGTTTGCTCTATATCATATAAATCAATCGGCAGGTTTTCATTCTTCCCAATTAGAGTATCATAAAATTCAATTAGTTCCTGCAGATGTCCTTTATCTTGTTGTTTAAGAACTGTTTTGGATAATTTACCACTATATATTTCCAGTTCCAGATAATCTCTTATAACATAAACAGAGTTATCACAATATAATTCAAGATTTTCCTTAGGATATTTTGTACTTCCAAGCGCCGTGTATATAAGATTTGCAACAGATCCATCCTTGTATTTTAATGTAACGGATAGGTTATCTTTAGAAGATACGGCTTTGGTTGTTGGAGTTAATTTTTCTACAGAAACTGAGATAATTTCAGATTCCGTAAAGTAGTTAAATAAATCTATAATATGGCACGCTTCTCCAATTATTCTTCCACCATCCTCATGTACCCAATGATCTAAAGGAATATAACCGGCATTCATACGATAAGAAATGATCATTGGATTTATTCTGCTTATAATATGTCTTTTAATTTCCTTTGCAAATGGTGAAAACCTCCGATTAAAACCTACCATATAAGGAAGTCTTGATTCTTTTATTGTGTCTACTAATTCATCTAATTCTATCTGATTAATTGCCATCGGTTTTTCACAAAATACTGCTTTCCCCGCTTTTAAAGCTTTAACTGAATACTTGGCATGCAGGTTGTGTCGCGTACATATCATGACCATATCAATATTTTTGTCCTTTAAAATGTCATCATAGTCAGTAGTTACAACATTAGCTCTAAATTTTTTCGCAGTTTCCATCGCATTTAAAGAGTTGATATCACAGATTGCATAAATATTATACATATTTTTGAGTTTTAGAAGGTTAGGAAGGTGCATTCCTTTGGCAAACCCACCGGCGCCGATAATAGCTACATTTATGATTTTTTTATCTAGTTTTAATAGAGGTTTTAATTCGATCTTTGTAGACTTATCTATATTTTGTACTTCAGGGTATTCAAAAAGCGCAATTATTGGTTTTTCAGTTAAGTTTTGTAATTCTTCGTAGGCTTTTTCTCCTTTAGAAATAGGATATATTTTATCAATCATATCATCAATGACTATTTTTCCTTTAGACAAAAGCCTGAGATATTCCTCCATATTACGGTTTTCCGTCCAGCGAACATAGGCATAGGGATAATCAACGCCTTTCTGTTCGTAGGTTTCATCATATCTGCCTGGACCATAAGATGTGGAAATTAGAAAATCCAGTTCCTTAGTATATAGATCATTCCGATTAATTTTATCTCCCGCAACACCCACCAGTACAACGCGCCCTTTACGCTTACACATTTTAAATGCGGAAGAAATAACTTCAGGGTTATCTGTTGCAGCCGTAAATATTACGCCATCTACACCATAGCCATTTGTATATTTTATTATATCATCTTCTATTCTCTGATGTTGAAGTGAATTGTATATTTTTTCTGCACCATGCTCTTGTGCTATTCTACAGCGTCGATCATCGATATCAACCGCAATAACACGGCATCCTGAAGCATTGAGCATTTGGACAGTCAATTGTCCAAGGAATCCAAGACCTATTACCGCGACATATTCACCAATTTTAAAATTTCCTCGTCTTACTCCCTGCATTGCTATGCCACCAAGAGCTACAGTTGAAGCAAGCTTTAAATTTAGACTATCCGGCACTTTCATAACAAGATTTCGCGGCACTACAACATATTCGGCATGATTAGCGATCCCGGCGCCTGCGCAAGCAACTCTGTCGCCCTTTTTCAAATCTTTTATTTCATTTCCGACTTCTTCAACAATACCGGACAAACTATAACCAATAGGACGAGCAATATCATCGGTTTTTGTGACTGCTTTATATTTTTTTAATAAAGAAGCAAAACCTTCATCTTTAAATGCATCAATTGCCTTTTGTATAGCCTGTGGTTTCTCTTTAATTACTGATATAATTTTTTCGGTTTTTCTCTTTCCGCTGCTTTTAATTCCAGAAATTTCTGTCCCTTGACTGATACAGGAATAAATAACCCTTACTAATATTGTTCCATCGCTAACCACAGGTTGAGGAATTTTTTCTATAAGCGTTTTCCCGTTTTTAACAATTATTTGTTGCATAAATTAATGATCCTTATAACACTAAATTTTAATTCAATTTATATTATTATTCCAATTGATATAATTCACATCATAATCTGAGAAATCTACAAGTGGTCCTTCAGCTTGTTGTCCAATTCGGTCTAGTTTATCAATAATTATTTTTGAAATTTAAGGTGTCATTTACATTTGAAAGATAGGTATATACTAAAAGACCTTTTGTTATTAAAAATTATTATAAATAGACTTATTTAATCCGCTAATACCTATATAAATTTGATTTTTATTTTTTAAAAATCATTAGACATTATTTCACTTTTACCGTCTTCGCTGTATTGTTGATTATCCCCAGGATTTATAGCTATAGCATAATCCTTACAGTATGAAAAGACATTATTTCTTAATATCGAATTATTTTTCCTTGCATCGACTCCATATTTTCAATTTTTGTTATCAAATTTTCTTCTACAACAAGGTAACTGTAATTCATAAGAATACCATTATCTAAAGCATTTAAGAAATTTCCTGTCATTTCAAATCCACTACATTCTAAAAATTCTAGATTAATCCTTTTCCATAAAATTTATGGTTTGGATTAAAAATTCACGACCAGTATAAATCATCTTTACAGGAATAAATTCAGGTCTTCTAAAATATACATTCATTTTTTCCATGATTGTTCTTTAGTCTTTAATGTTATAATTTTTCTGTATAAAGTAACTGATGCTTTTTCTTTTTTGCCATTACATTAGTCTTCACGTCCAAAAATAAATATCACGAATCCGCGCTATCCTTACATCAAATATCATAATTTTTATGAAATGCTAGAGACATCATCTCACTATCAAGCTTCTTCCATTAGTATTCACTATCAGGCTGAACAGAATATACATAATCCTGATTGGTAGAATTATCAGGGTCTCTTTGATTGTATCCAGAATACATACAAGCAGAGGAAGAATAAAATATTTTCTTTAATCCATATTTTACTGACCCTTCAATTATATTAAAGTTTATCATGGCAGAATTACATCTGTATTATTTTCATCGGTAAACACCAATCCAGCATTAATCATTTCTGTAGCAAGCTGATATAATTCTTCAAGACTTTCCCTTTACGCATTTTCTGGAATTAATAAATATTTTGTTTGACATGATTTAATTATATTTTGCTAAGATGATTAATGAATTGGAGCAAAGTAAAAGTAGTAATCTTTGCTTTGAATTTAATTTAGTTAGTATCCTAAGAAATATTTTCAGCATATTCAAGTGAATTAAGTATCTGATATCTAATTGGTACTATATCAAACAATAATTCAAAGATTTTTAGATTAATTCACATACTATTTTCAGGTTTTATTTCATACAAAAGTATGCCTTAATATTAAGGTAACTTATGCCTCGGCGCCTGATTCGGTCCGGGTGCGTTTTTCAGATAGTGCTTTAATTTTGGTTTCCTGGGAAAAAATCAGTGGTTCGTCTATTGGCAGCGGTTGCTGGTTGTGAAAGCGGCTTTTGAAGAAAGCAAAAAGGCGGTTGTTGTTAATAATTAATTTATGGTCATAAAGTCGATAAGTTATGGTCTGGTAGCTAACCTTAAAGTGGCGTTTCAGCACCAGATCAATGATGGTCAGATCGATACCCCTAGTTTCTTTCATTAGTTTATACATAGGGTTGAATCCTGCTTTGGGAACCGGGAGTGCCCCAACAAAGCCATCGCTCTTTTTTTTCGATATCCTCTTTGTCTCCACCAGGGATGCAATAGGTTGACATCTCTTTCTTTTCACCACAGATTAACACAGATTAAAGTTTTTCATCATCGGTGATAATCTGTGTAATCGGTGGTGGGTCTGCATTTTATTTTTCACCACAGATTGGCACAGATTTACACGGATTCATAAGTCTTATCTGTGTTAATCTGTGTAATCCGTGGTGGGTCTGCATTTTATTTTGCACCACAGATTGACACAGATTTACACGGATTCATAAGTCTTATCTGTGGTAATCTGTGTAATCCGTGGTGGGTTATCATTTTATTTTTGCACCACAGATTGGCACAGATTTACACAGATTTATAAGTCTCATCTGTGATAATCTGTGTAATCGGTGGTGGGTTATCATTTTATTTCTCACCACAGATTGGCACAGATTTACACAGATTTATAAGTCTCATCTGTGATAATCTGTGTAATCCGTGGTGGGTCTGCATTTTATTTTTGCACCACAGATTGACACAGATTTGCACAGATTCATAAGCCTCATCTGTGATAATCTGTGTAATCCGTGGTGGGTTATCATTTTATTTCTCACCACAGATTGGCACAGATTTGCACGGATTTATAAGTCTTATCTGTGGTAATCTGTGTAATCCGTGGTGGGTCTGCATTTTATTTTTCACCACAGATTGGCACAGATTTACACGGATTCATAAATCTTATCTGTGATAATCGGTGTAATCCGTGGTGGGTCTGAATCTCCTTTTTTTCACCACAGATTGACACAGATTTGCACGGATTTGATTTCATCTGTGATAATCCGTGTAATCCGTGGTGGATCTGAATCTCTTTTTTTGCACCACAGATTGACACAGATTTACACGGTTTTGATTTTATCTGTGATAATCTGTGTAATCCGTGGTGGGTTTGAATCTCCTTTTTTTCACCACAGATTAACACAGATTTGCACAGATTATATTTCGGCATACTTGTTTAAATTATCATGCGGTTGAGGAGTGCCTCAGGTTTACAGTATGACGGTTTTTGACCCGAGGCACTCCCGCTCCGTGGTTGTGCGTATTATCGTGCTGCATAATTCTACAAACGGGCGTCGTACTCGCCAAGGATGGCTTTGACATCATAGACCACGGCATTATGGTTCAGGATGGTTTTTAAGTTGAGGTCTTTAAATTGTTTATGAGCCACGGCACAGACAATGCCGTCATAATGTGGCAATTTTTCAGCGGCCTTTTTGCTCCCCAAATCCGGCAGACTGGTCAATTCCAGCCCATATTCATGTCGTACTTCCTGAGGATCAGC
>Ga0067045_1029209_pt1 | contig 22866 bp, 22 predicted proteins | sample TerdegcTABiofilm_FD_59184 | JGI IMG/M metagenome (GOLD analysis project Ga0067045, IMG submission 59184) | Combined Assembly of (Gp0054472, Gp0054536) Wastewater bioreactor microbial communities from Singapore -Terephthalate degrading...
CAAGGATGGGGTAGGTTTCGTAGTGTTCGCCCACAGGGACGGTGGCAAAGCGTTCGCCGTCGGGGTCCCGGAACAGGTCCGCCTCCGCTTCGGCGAGGGCCACGAGAATCTCCGCCACGGGCTCCTTCTCTTCTCCGTTGTGCTCGCCGCCGTCCACCTGCTGCTCTTGTGCCTGGGCCCTCGCACGTGCTTCGTCCGCCGCTGCCATTGCCTTTGCCACCGTCCGCCAGAGTTTCGTTGCGTGGAGAGGCTTGTCGCCTTTGTGCTCACGTCGTGAGTGCTGCACTGCCCAAGCGACCTCTGCGGCCGTCCACCTGTGCTTCACGGCAAGCCGATCCGCGAGGGCCATATCGTAGCCCGATGGGGACGGGTCCCGCAGGTCGGTTCGGGTCCGCGCCCAGGTTGCCGCGAGTCTGCGATCCTGCTGGAGTGCCGTCGCGAAACGCCCGGCAAGTTCCTCCTCCGCGCCCTCGGGCAAGGTGAGGTCGCCCAGGGCGATCTTCCCCGCGCCGGATTCCCGCGGGTCGAAGTCTTCCGGGAAGTACTCCTCGAAGTCGCCGGGGTTGTATCGGCGGTCGGGGTTCGCCTCCAGAAGAGTCACAGGGCGACGGTGGTTCGGGTCGGGGGACCATTTCGCGGTCACGGGGTCTTTGTGGTTCGTGGTGCCGGGCACACGCAGGACACGGGCGAGGTCGTGCACGGGGTCCACGTCGTAGCCCATCCGCTTCGCCGCCGCCTGGACGGTGGTGCCCCATCCCCGCAGGAGTGTCCTGGCCTCCTCGCGTTCGTCGGCGCCGTCGAAGACCCAGGGCTCCCGCAGGATCCACCACAGGTGCAGGCCTCCGCCGCTGTGGACCGTGTAGGTTGGCGGGATGGGGAGCGCCTGCACGAGGGCGAGGGCGGCGTCCAAGTTGGGGGGATACCGCTTCCGATCCGTGTGCCCGGGGCCGGCAATGTCAACGTCGGCCACGACCGCGACAAGCCCGCCGGCGAGGAGCCCATCCGGTTTCTTCGGGTCGGGCTCCGCGAGAACGCGCTGCGTGTCGGTCCCTTGGTGGTCGGCGAGGGCGATCCCACAGTAGACGTCGCGCCCGTCGCCGTGTTCGGCGATCCATCGGCCCGCCGTGTCGGGGTCTGTGAACCACCGGGTTTTCTGGTCGGGGAACGTCCACAGGTAGAACCACGGAGCGCCCTCGGGTAGGTCGGCGTAGAGCGCCCCGAGGAAATTCAGAGTGTTGTCCGGTGGGGTCGTTTGGGGTATACTGGAGGCAGTTCCTGCTGCCGTCCGTGCTTCGCCTGCGCCCCCCTCGCCCGGGGGCGTTCTGGTTTCCGCGTTCATGCACAAGCCCCCCCAGCGCAGGCGATTTTCCCGGCGAGTTCCTCACGGAGTTTCCGTGCCCGCTCCTGCCGCCACGCCTCCTGCCGGCGCTCCAGGTCGGCCACGTCCACCCCCAGCTCGCCCAGGGCGATCCGTGCCGTATGGGGTATCCCGCAAGTGCCGCGTTCCGCGTGGTAGTAAGCGTGGTAGTTCACCCCCAGGGCCGCCGCCATTGCGCCGATCCCCAGTCCTGCCTGCCGTCGCAGTTCCTCCAGCGGACTCATGTTCCGGGCCTCCTGTGTGTGCCTGGGGGCCGTAACGAAAACGGCCCCGCCGCGCTTCGTGGGCGCTTGACGGGGCCTGTTGGGAGTTGCCCGGAACGGGTTGCCGATGGGCCGGGGCGAGAGGAAGAATTATACCCGTGTGAAAATTAATTCTTGACCTGCGCCCGGCGATTCAGCTATCCTCGCTTACACAATCGGGGCATACAGAAGTCCCTACAGAGCCCGCGTCAAGGTTGGTCGCCACGTCGCGGGTTCAGGCTGTTGTAACGGAACCCCTCGCCTGCCAGCGTGGGGTTTCGCGTTTCTGTTTTTGAGTTTCGCACACAGTCCCCTGTGTCGTCAAGGTCTTATTGCGCAAGTCGTGTCCGCTTAGTTTCCTCGCACCCCTCCGCGCTCCCGCACCCGCTTCCTCACCCGAGAGTCCCGCTTTCCGCAGTTCTCACAGCAGAACTTGGCCGGGCGCCCGATCTTCCCGCCGCTCACGAAGTACTTCCCGCATTTCCTCGCGGGGTCACTGTGCCCCGGTTCCGGTGCCGGGCATCGGCGCACCTGCACCTCCCCGGCGATCACGGCGCAGATACCTCGAGCAATGCTCACAGCCAGGAACCACCTGCTTTGTGTCAACAGCATAGATGTTCTGGGCGTACCGTCGGCGCCCAGCCCCCCCAACAGTAAGACCCTCTCCCCTGCGGAGTTGGCGAGGCGCTCCAGGAGCCGGCGATCATTGTTCGTCAAATTCGCGTGGCCGCCTGCCTTCACAACCTCCGCCCCAATCTCTCGCAGTTGGGGTATGACTTGGTGCAGGGGGCCGATTGCGAACGGCAGGGCTCCCACGTCCGCGCCTGCGCTTACAGTTTCCTCTTCGTATCCGAACCACTGGAGCCCCGCTAGGTCATAGTTCGCGTCCACAATCGGGGGGGCCGTGTCAATCTGAGGGTTATCATCTTCCGGGTCATCGTCAAAGGGCTTCATTCGCTCAAGGGCCGCGGTCTGTTGGTCGGGCGTCCAGTTCAGGAAGTCCGCGAGGACCTCGGCGTTCTTGCGGATGAAGTCCGCGCGAATCTCAAACACAAGGTCCAGCGGGTCGGGGCTCACCTTGGCCCCTCTCCCCTCTTGCCGAACAGCCGCTCCCACCACGGCCGCTGCTCCAGTTCGCGCCGGAGCCGGGCGTTCTCCTCGGCCTGCCGGTCCACGGCCGCCTGAAGGGCCTCCAGGGCTTGCCGATCCGGGGCCTCTGCCTGGGCAGGTTCGCCGGGTGGGAGCGCCCGGAGTGCCTGGTCCAGCGCCTTCCGCAGGAAGTCCCGGTCTTCTGTGACGGCCCGGAGTTGCTCACGGAGTTCTTCCGCTGTCCGTGAATGTCCGTCCGCGTCCGTCCGCGAATGCCGGCGAATGTCCGCCCGATCCCGAACACTTCCCCCCTGTCCCGCCACGCTTTGCGCCGTTGTGTCCGGGTTGTCCGCGTCCGTGAGTCCGTCCGCGTCCGCCACGAGTCCGCCTGTGTCCGTGTCTTCTACACGCAGGGTCTTCCCGTGGGTTTCCGCAAACCGGGCCAGTTCCGCCCCGTCAATCATCCGCCGCTCGCGCTTCCCGTCAAGGCGCTTCGTGGCCGACAGTTCGCCCTCGGCGATCCACCGCCGGAGGGTCCTGTCCGTCACGCCCAGGGCATCGGCCGCCTGCTTCAGCGTGTAGCCGGTCATTCCTGCTCGGCCTCCCAAGGCTCCATGACACGCAGGGTAGAGCCGCCCTCGCCGACCTCCACCCGGCGCCCGGTGAGGTCCGCGGGCTCCAGGAGCGCCGATCCGTGTATCAAGTCGGCCATGCACCGGGCGTCCACGGGGACCTCCTCAATGGCCGCTTCCGCCTCACACACCACTACCACGAGGTAGAATGACCCGGCATTGATAACGGACTCCACGGTGCCGATCATGCCTGCGCCTCCTGGGTGTCCTGCCGATGGGGTGGGGGCAATGCCCACCCCGGAGCGTCCGTCGCGCTTGTGGGGCTCCTGTGTCGCCCCTGGGGCTACTCCGTGGCGCCAGTCCCCAGGAGCCCGGCCAATGCTTCCCGCTGTTCCTGTGTGAGGTTCGCCAAGGCCGCGGCGAGGGCCTGCACCTGGGGGTCCACGGTAGGCGCCGCTTCCGCCTGTATCAAGGAGCGCAGGTCTTCGTCGTTCACGTGCAGATAGACCTGGGTGGTCTGGAGGTTCGCGTGACCCAGGAGCCGGCGGACGTGCTCCACCGTGGCCCCCTCGCGCCGCAGGGTGTTGGTGGCGTAGGTGTGCCGCAGGGTGTGCGGTGTCACGTGCTTCTCAATCCCGGCCGCTTCCGCGAGGGCACTCACAAGCCCCTGGAGGTAACGGGTGGTGAGTCCCTGCCCGTGCTCCCGCTCCCCGCGCCCGGTCGCGCCCTCCCGCAGGCCCACGAAGAAGGCCTCCTTGCCGTTCAAGCCCAGGTCCTTCCGCTTGCCCGCCCATGCCTGGAGCCATTGCAGGGTGTCACTGCCCACGGGCACCACCCGATCTTTGGAGCCCTTGCCCTGATTCACGCGCAGGGTCCCCGCCTGGAGGTCCACGTCCACCCCGCGCAGGGCCACAACCTCCGACACCCGCAGGCCGGCGCCCAGCATGACCTGGAGCATTGTTCGGTTCCGCAGGCCGGTGGTGCAGGCTGTGTTCACGGTGGCGAGGAGAGCATCGACTTCCGCCGGGGTGAGGGTCACAGGAAGGCGCTTCGGTGTCCGCTTGCCGGTCTTGGGGGTGTGGTTCACTTCGGGCACCTCGCTTATTCGTATTATGCATATTATACGAATAAGAATTGGGGGTGTCAAGCCCTATTCCCGCGAAGAGTCCAATTCGCGAATAAGAATTGAGAAACCGGGGCGCTTCTTATGTCTCTTGACTATAGACTCCGCTCCCGCGAGGGTCCCGGATTCTGTGTTCACTTTGTGCGCAGAATGATTCACAGACGCCGCGCCCAGGGAGACGGTCCTGGGGTGTGCCGCCGCACCTGGACGCGAAAACTCACCGAATCCGTTGCCAGTTTGCCACCAGTTTGCTTCCTACCGCTCACGCAGAGAGGCAGGGGCCAAGCCCAGTTCCCGCCGGAGCCGATCAAGCCCCCGCCACCCGCCCAAAAGTTGCCTCGCCGTTTGCTAGAGTCTCCCGGTATCCTTTTTTGTCGCGTGACCCACGCAAAAACATGCATTTCTTGCACTCTTCGGCCCGCACTACACCCCCACCCGATCCGCGAAACACGCTCACAGGGCGATTGTGGGGCTCGTTTTCAGGCCGTCCCCGCGTCCAGGAGCGTGAGTTGGGCAAGTTCGGCCTCCAGCCGCTCCACCCCATCCGCGAGGTAGCCCGCGTCAAGCTCAATTCCCCAGGCCCGCCGCCGGAGCCGATGGGCCGCCACAAGCGTTGTCATGCTGCCCGCGAACGGGTCAAGCACGACCTCCCCGGGCTCCCGGCTGTGCACCTGTATGGCCCACGAGGGAAGCTCCACCGGGTAGGCCGCGCAATGCCGCCCTATGCCCGCCGGCGATCCCCACCCGTCGCCCAGTACCCCCCGCTGTGACAAGCGCCGATCCGTGCACCACTCCGCACCGTCCGCGCCGGGCTTGCGCCACGTCCAAACGTGCTCGAAGTCGAAGACGTTCCGGGGCCGGTGGTTCACCACGGGGGATACCGCGCACCGCCCGAAGACCTTGCGCCACACCCGGGCCGCCTGGAGGTCGAAATCGGCCGCTCGCCCCCACTCCCATTGCGCCACACCCCCGGGGTCACAGCGCCGCTCCTTTCAGGTACGCCATTCGCGGGTGTTTTGCCGGGTTACACGTCGCCCCCGAACGGGTCTTCCTCCGCTTCAACGTCGGCGCCGTCGCCGTCCCCCAGGGCGATCTTCAGCGCCCCCAGCAGTTCCGCCCAGGTCTCGGGGCGCAGGGTGAGGCCCTTCTTCGTGGGGGTGTACTCGCCGCCGGGCACAATCGGCACCGTCCAGACTCTCGCGTCCACGAGGTCCACGCCGTTGTATTCCGTCCGCCGGAGCCGCACCACTTCCCGCTGGTTCTTCGGCAGTTCCGCAATCAGTTCGCCCGTGCTCACAGTCCGTCGACCTCCTGTGCTGCTTCGTTTGTCCCGAATCCGATCCGGGTTTGGTCCGGATAGTGTCACGGGATTGTCACGGAAATGTTGGGTTCCAGCCGGGGCCACACCCCGACTCTTGGCATAGATTTGGCACCGTTTTGACTCACCAAGTTGGGCAGGTCATTTCGCCCGCCTGGGCGAATACTCGCCTGCCTGCCCGGTTCCCGCAGGGCCTCCACCCCCCGAGGTCCACGGGCCGGGCAGGTATGCTTACCCCTCCCGCTTTGCCCGCTTGCCGCACCACCCGCACCGATCCCCAGGGCGCACCGGGCCACGTCCGCAGGTCACGCACAGGAGCGCACAGGAGCCCCGTAGAGCGCCGCCGGCCTGTGCTTCCGGGGGTACGGTGCCCCCCGCTTCGTCCGGGGCGATCCTGGGGCCGTTTTGGGCCGTTGCCGCCCGTTTGTGTGTCACAGCCCATCCCCCCCAAAAGACCGCCTTTTTGGCCGATGGGCAGGGCCGCTTGGGGCACAAGGGCCCGGCGGCCAACACTCCACGGGCGCAATCCCTGGGCAGGGCTTGTCGGGCCGCAATGGATCCCCAGGCCCGAACAGGGGCAGAAGAATCACCGGCCGCTCCCGATCCGGTTTCACGCGCTGCTCCAGGTTGCCGATCCTCGCCCGCAGGTTCACGTTGCACCGCCGCCCATCCGTGCCTCCAGGGCCTCCAGCCGCTCCAGAATGTCGGCCTCCAGGGGCCGGCCCAACACCCGCTCAAAGACCACCTTTGCCGCGGCCACGTCGCCGCCTTTCGCCGCCGCCACAAGCTGCTTCGCAATCGCCGCGAGGTCGCCGGTCGTCACCGCGCCCAGGAGCGCCGACCGAAGCTCGCCCACGCGGGCCGCGTAGGGGTTGCCGGGTCCGCCCGGATTGCCGGCCACGAAGCGCCCGGTAGAGGGGTCGCGATCCCCCCGTTTCGTCCGTTTGGTGTCGGTGCTCACGGTCGCCATTGGCGCCTCCTGCCGGCTGGTTTCGGTGCCCCTCCACAGGGGAGGAAATGGTACACCCCGGTTTCCGCTTGGGGAGCGGTTGGGACGGATGGGACGGATGGGACGGCTTTTCCCTACCCTCTGTTACCTCTCCACCTTCTCTTTTCTCCCTTTTCCCCTCCGTGTGGTACGAACAGAGGAAGATAGTAGAGGGTAGCGTTTTACTGTCCCAACCGTCCCCGAATTTTGGGTGAATCGCGCTATGAACCTGTCAATCCCCTCTCCGTGGCTGCTGGAGTGGGACAGTAACCCGAGAAGTTACTGTCCCGGTGCTGTCCCCTACTGTCCCGGTGCTGTCCCCCTCCCATCGGCCATTCGCAGGCCGATGATTCGGGTTCTTTCGTTGCCCCCGATGCGTTCCCGCGCGACCTCCACTCCGACGTTTCGGAGCGCCGGTGCGATCCGGGCGAGGTGCCTTCCGAGTCGGGCTGCCGTGTCCGGCCACGAGGTGCGCTTCCGCTCGGTTTCAGAGGTCATCTGCTCCAGTGCCCGGAGGAGGTCGGAAGGGGTTCCCGCCCAACCCTCTTCGGCAAGGCGTTGCAGGTGTGGCGCTATCGGGTCGGACTCCAGTAGAGCCCCGGTCGCCGCTTGCCGGTTCTCGGCATACACGCGCAGGAATGTGCCCTCCTCCCACGGCAAAGCGGGTTCGGCCGCAATGACCCACGCGGCGAAGTCGGCCATGCGTGGGAGGGGTGGGAGTTGCAGGCCGGGGCGCCGCCGGAGTGCGAGGGAAACAGCGTCAAGGAGGTCGGCGAGAACGCCGGGAGCGATCCTCTGCACCTCGGGCCACAGGTCGGCCTCCTGTGCCCGGATACTGTCGGGGACTGGCGCCAAGGGAACGCAGAGGGCACGGTCAAGGAGGTCGGGTCGGGCCGCAATATCGGAGCCGGAGGTGCCGATCCCGTTGATAATGATGGGCCGCCGGGCATAGGTCGCGGCGAGTTCATAATCTGTGTAGAGCCGCTTTGTCTGGAGCCCCACGCCCGTCGCGAGGGCGGACAGGGAGTCGGACAGGTCCGGGGGTATGCTGGTCAAGTTGTCCAGAGCGATCACGTGATTGTTGCGGGCGATTGCGAACAGGTCCCGGTCGTCACGCGGTGGACGCGTCAAGCCCACCCCGCCTTCGCCGATGGGGTCCACGAGAAGGCGCAGGATTCGGGCAAGTGTGCTCTTGCCGGTCCCCTGCTCGCCGACCAATGCCAATACAGGGAACGGGTATCCCGGGCGCAAGGCCGCGAGTAACCACGCCACGAGGAGCACGAAACCTCCGGGTTCTTCCGCAGGGTTCACGAAACCACGCAACTCTACAAGGCTGCCTGCACCACGTTCGGGCCTGGGCAATGGCCGGAGCCCGTTGGGGCGACAGAACCGCAGGCCCTCGGGCAGGTCCGTGGTGACGGTCCACCCGTCGCAGGTCACGCGCACAGCCTCAAAGGCCGCGTTGCCCAGGTCCAACCAGATTGCTCCCTCCGCTTCGGCTACCCGCAGGCCCACCTGTTTGACCGGGGCGATCCCCGCCGCTGCGACAAGGGCGACAAGGGCCTGCCCCACCGCCGTGGTGTGGGGCGTCTTGTCTTTGAGTTCGCGGTATCGGCGAACCAACCAGTCACGCAGGCCGCCGCCGCCACGCTCAAGGATGGGGTAGGTTTCGTAGTGTTCGCCCACAGGGACGGTGGCAAAGCGTTCGCCGTCGGGGTCCCGGAACAGGTCGGCCTCCGCTTCGGCGAGGGCCACGAGAATCTCCGCCACGGGCTCCTTGTCTTCTCCCTTGTGCTCGCCGCCGTCCGCCTGCTGCTCCCGCATTGCGCCGCGCCCTCCTGGGGTGTAGGTGTCCGTGGTGTTGGCAATGGCCTTGCCCAGGGTGCGCTCCCGATAGTCCGCCCGCTCCCATTTCTCGCGGTATCGGCCGGATTGCCGGAACAGAGAGTCCATGCGCCCGCGGTCTTTGCCGGTCCAGAAGGCGAGGTGGGAGCAAAGGGCGAGGTCGCCTGCGCTGTCATCCTCGGGATAGCCGCCTTCCCACAGCCGCGAGAACTCCGCGCCGTTCTTCGCCGACCGTGCCTTCTCCAGCAGTTCCCGATCCTCCAGGGTCACAGGTGCGCTTGCCCTGGGGGATGGGGCATCGGCATGCGGTTCCTCCGCGCCCAGGTGTCGGGCGTGAAAGGCCGCAAACTCCTCGGTGCGATCTTCGATGGTGGTAGGGGTTCCCGGAATATGGGCGCCGGTGACGGTGAAGTACTTCGGCGATCCCGCGCCGTAGGCTTCCACGTCGCCGACCTTGCGCCGGCCTGGGGGCAGATCCCCGAACAAGAGCACGTGGACGCCGGTTCCGCTGGGGCTCGCCTCCGTGTAGGAGTTCAGGTCCGCAAGGGCCTCCTGCGCCCAGGGCTCAAGCTCGCCGGTCTGGGGATCCCGGCAATGGTCCAGGTCCACCCCGCACAGCCTGCCAGCGAAGGCGATCCCGATCCCGTCGAAGCGCGAAGCGTGCTCACAGGCCGTCGCGAAGTCTGTCCAGGTCGCGGGCCTGCTGCTCGCCGCCTTGTACTTCCCTTCACCGTCGGAGCCGGGTTCGCCCGATCCTGAACGGGCCTGATAGGGGACCTTCGTGGGCTTGTCGTCGCGGTCTTCGTAACGCCAACACAGCCATTGGGGGAGCGCCTTCAGGGCATCGGGGATGTTGCCCCAGGGGGCGCTTTGGGGTACAATAGGAACGGAATCGCCGTCCGTCGCGTCTGTTCCGCCTGCGCCCCCCTCGCCCGGGGGCGTTTCGGTTTCCGGGTTCATGCTCTACCACCTCGCCGAAGGGTACGCTTAGTGGTGTAGCACATTCCGAGCAGTCGCGAGTAACTCATCGCATAGATTTTCATGCCGCCGCTCTTCCCCCAGCACCGGCAATCTTCTCTGCCAGTTCCTCGCGGAGCTTTCGCGCCCGCTCCTCAAACCACTCCTCCTGCCTGGATCTCAGACGGTCCACGTCCACCCCGATCTCCCGCAGGGCCGGCCACGCCTTCCGGGGTATGTTCTGCCGGCCGCGTTCCGTCTGGTGGAGCTGGTTGTAGCCGATCCCCAGCGCCGCCGCGAACTGTGAAATGCTCAGGCCCAGTTCCCTGCGGAGTTCCTCAATCGGGCTCACACCAACCGCCTCCTCGTGTCCGGGGCCACGAACGCAAACGGCCCCGGTTTCCGCGCCTTCTGGAGGCGAGAACACGGGGCCGATGGAGGACAGCAACCTTCTTGCGCAAAATACTTGACACAAGTGGCTTGTGAAGTTACCCTTTACAAACTGTCAAGAGACAGTTCACAAGCGTAAGCTGCTGTGCCCCATTGGACCCGCGGGATCTCTGCCAGGAGGCGCGGGTTCAACTTTTGGGGCTCAAAGTTCATCAGATACGAACAGTAGTTTGACCGATCATCTCCTCTTTGTCAACATCCAAACCGCCTCCATTCTCAAAGAGCCGTGACGCTTATAGCGTCATGCCCCCATCTTGACTTTTCGTCTGTGCGCCCGCTTACGACAGGTCTCTGAGCAGTATCGGGCTGGGTAGCCGACACGTCCTCCACTCACGAAGTAGCGTCCGCACTCCTGACCACCCTTGTCCGGGGCCGGCGCTGGGCACCTCAATAGTTGGGCCTTGCCTTCGAGGATGGGCCATAGGGCACGGGCCGCCCCAATATAGTGAGACTTGTCGCGGTCATACCCCTGTGTTGCGAGTATCACTTCCCGAGCCTTCCCCAGAGATACACTCTCAAGGTCAAACCACTGCGGGCTTTCGTTCGCTACAGACAGCAGCAAATCCAGATCCTCCGATGATAGGCGAACGTCCTCCCACAAGGGCAACAAACACTCTACCCCCGCTTCCTTGACTGTCTGCTCTATCGGCCCCGGTTGGTGCCGCGTGATCTGTGCCCCGAGCTCCCGCAACAGTCTCACGATGCCCCCCATGCCGTGTGTCGACTCCAACGCAGCCTCTGTCTTTTGTGCCTGCTGGTCCGTCCAATTCAGTATGTCGCAGAGACATTCTACGGGGTCTTCGGGCTGTTCGGGGAGAGGTTGTCCGTATTGGTGTAGGAGGTTAGCAAGGCGGTCGCGAAGATCAGACAGATCTGCTCGCGTTATATCATCCACGCGCCGCACCTCCTGTTCCCTTGCTCACTGCCCCGCCTCTCTCAGCCTAGCGGCAATCATCCCCGGTAGAACGGCCTTCGCCATGCCCTCACTGATACCCGCCGGGAGCCGCTGCCGGCACTCTCGCTCGAGTCTGTCCCGATCCCCTGGGGGCAATGCGTCCACGGCCTGCAATTCCTGTGAGAATCTCTCCGCAGCTTGCCGCTGCTGCTGTTCGTTCATGGCCGCCGTCTGCTCGGCCTTTGCCTTGCGTTTGCCTCGTGCAAGAACGATTTCACGGGCCTCTCCTACCACGTGGGGCAACAGGTCCGGTCCACGGGCTCCCCGTTGTGCCGCGAGGCGTATTGCCTCCCGGAGTGTGGGCTCGTCGAAGCCTTCGGTCGTCAAGTCTTCGATGATCACCAAAGCTCTCTCTCGCCGTTTCCTCGCGGGCTTTTCCTCGCTGAGCGCCGCGAAGAAGGCGTCCGCTAAGGCTTCACAATTGGGCGCGTTCTGAGAGAGAGTCTTAGGTCGTTTAGAGTCTTGTTCTATAAGGGACCGGCCAGATTTGCCGCCTTGACCGGCCAGATTTGCCGCCTTGACCGGCAGATTTTGCCGGTCTGGAGTTTGCTCCCACGGACATAGGATCGTGTACGTGTTCGGCTGCCCCAGGCCATGCCGCTTCACGGCCAGATAGCCGCTATTGGCGAGCTCCCCCAGGTAGTTGCGGACGCTCCGTTCGCTGACCCCGAACTCATCGGCCATTACCGCCTGCCCGGGATACGAACCACCCCGCCACAGATACCACAGCAGGGCTCCATAGGTCAGCTTCGCCCCCGCCGACAGGTCCTTGTCCCGCAGGACCATGATGGGGGTCTGCACGAACCCCCCGGCCAGCAGGTCATTCCCGCACTCAATCCGTCCCACCGTCTTGTCCTCTGGCATGCCCTCCCTCTTCCTTGCCCCGGAAGATGGGAACGCTAGTCAGGCGTCCCATTGTCTGCGTGCGTACTTTCGTCGTCTTCCTGGCTGATCTTCGGGGGATGCCCCACAGCGGTGGCACCGAACGCCTGCGCCGTGCACGATGCCACGTCAACTTGTACAGTTATCGGTCCGGGCTTTGCAGTCACGGGAAATGCCTTAGCTTCGCGTCGCGCCACGTCAGCGTGGGCGATCTGTTCAAACCCGGTGATGTTCCCCGCGTGGTCATGGCTAAGGGTAACCCAGCCGTTGTGCTCCATGGCCCGAAGAATCGTGTCGAGTAGATGACCTTGGCGGGTTGCAACGTGCTCCAGGTCTTTCGCGGCACCCAAGTAGTAGTGCCTCGCCACCCACCAAGTGATAACGGCGCTCATCACGAATGAGCATACCGTCAAAAGCCAATCAGGCATCGTCATTTCCTCCCTGATTACCACTCCGGAAAATGCGACGCCACCAAGGAGGCGCCGGCGGCAGCGCCTTCGGGATCAGCTCCATGAGCCGTTGCCGTTCCTCCGATGCTCGTTCCCGCTCACGCTCAGCCGCCGCCTCTGCGACTTGAACGCGCTCCTGCAACCAGGCCTCCCGCCGCCGGGATTCATCCAATGCCGCCCGCAGTTCGGTGACCACGACCGCAAAAGTCCCATCTTGTCCATCATTGCCCGGTTTGTCTACGTTAGTCCCTTGGTCTATCATTGGACGCATAGGGTCCTGAGTGCCCTCTGGGGGCACTGGTGCGCCTTCAAGTCCATTTGAGAAGTCCACACCAACGGGCTGCTGTCCAACCCTGTCTATGCTCAGTCTAAGGTTGGCCCCTTCCGCGTATCGGGCAAGTTCTGCGCCGTCGATCAGGACGACCTCCTGCTTGCCCCGCAGTTCCTTGGACGCCGACAGTTCTCCCTCACCGATTCGTCGCCGGATGGTCTTGGGGGAGACCCCGAGGGCCTCAGCCGCCTGCTTGACAGTGAGCTTGTGCATGGTGGCTCCAGTCACTCAAACAACGTCGGCTGCTCAGTTTGGCGCGGGCAGCCTTGGGCGATCCATTCCCGCAGGACGGCCTCCTCAAAGCGCCATCGGCCCCCGACACGCACCGCCGGGACCTCTTTGGCCCGTGCCTTGTTGCGCAGCGTGACGGGGTGCATCTTGAGGAACTGCCCCGCTTCCACGGTGGTTAGTAGCGGCATGATATACCTCTGCACCGTTTTCTTTGGCTTCGTTTCAGTCTACTTTCCTTCGGTTGCTTCTGTCAACGGGGCATGAAAAAGCCCCGCCGAGGGGGCGGGGCCTGTGAGGCGAGGACACACCGACTTTGGCTACTCAGCCAGAGGGAAGGAATGTTCCTCCAGCCACCCGGCGAAGTCCTCCAACGTTGTGTTTCCAATGACCAAGTCCAAGACTGCCTGCTCCTCCTCCTCACCTGTGGCGTCAAGTTCAAAGCCGTTCAAGTGCAGGGTAGCGATAGCCACGGCCAAACCCGTGCGCTTGTTCGCATCCGCAAAGGGGTGTGTGGTGGCAAGAGAATGGGCCACTGCCGCCGCCTTTCGGAAGACCCCGGGAAAGCACTCAACGTCCCCGAAACCGCTGTGGGGACGTTGAAGAGCAGCGTCAATGGCTCCTTCGTTGATAGTACCAGGTTTCCCCCCGTGCTCGCGAATCAAGCGGTCGTGCAGACGCAAGACAGCGGCGAAACCGACGACACGCACTGATATACGTCCTATCGCCTCGCCAAACGGGCGAAGCCGTCGCGATGCCTCTCCAGAATCGCTCCGATCATTGCTTCATCGCATGGGTCCTGGATGTCAAACGGATACATCCGCCCCGGGCTCGCCTGGGTACCCGATGCCTCTTCATCAAACACATCGGCCGACTGAACTGACACCGCATATTCCACAACGCCCCGGAGAAGCTCCTCACTCTCCATTCCGTCGAGCTGCGTGGTGCCCCGTTGTATCCATGCCGCAGCCATGTTCAATCCTCTCTTCCGTCTATCAAATTGTGTGCATTGCGCGAGCAATCGGCCTGCAACCGGGCGATGACGGGTTCGTGTCCCGCAACCCAGTTGAACCCATCGTGCGTGACCGTGGCAATCCTTGTTCGCCCCCCGCAGACTGGTGCGCCCACAACGAAATCTGTGTAGCCAATCACAAGGTCCAAAAGAAAACGCACGTGTTCCACGCCGGTGCCGATCGGCATACCATTGTAGGGCACAACCGCCTCGAAGCGTCGCAGGGTTTGCGTCACTTCCTGCTTCACTTCATCGGTGCGTTTGATCCCTGCCTTCTTCGCCAGCCGGTCAAGCAAAGCATCGACCAAAGCGGGATCAAAACCCTTGATAACCCGCGTGATGGCCTGGGTCACGCCATACCAGTTGGCCCCAAATTGCCCCTGCTTTCTAGTCTCTGTTACTTTCCCGTTGGGGATTGTGACCGTCCAGACCTCCGACAGATACGCTTGGGGAGAGAAGCCTGCGACGGCGATTTGCAGGACCGGCTGTCGAGTCTTCTCCAGTTTGTCGAAGGGTTGGCCTGTTTCCTTCTCCACGGCGGGGACAACGGTACTGTGGTAGATACCTGCGAAGAACGAGTTCAGGCTTTCGGTCAAACTACCCACCTCGCGAAAAGCGGGATCGTCGCTTACCGATAATTGCGTGGTCTCCCACTCGCGAACATAGCTTTCCAGCGTCCGGGCGCCGAGCATCCCCAGCCCCGTGAACATCACCCCCGCATTCAGGTCTGCCAGGTGGAAAAGTTTCTCGCACTCGTTGTAGACGTTGAGCACACCCGTGGTAGTTTCGCCCGTTGGTATTCGGACGCTGCCTGAAATGGTCAGGGCGCTGTCCACCCCGAGCACCACGCCGTCTGACAGGTTGCACACCACACCAATGCTCATTGGGTAGTCGCGCTCCCTTCCGCCTCCTGTGGTTACAAAAACGGCTCGTCCAGCCCATTTCTTGATAGCTCTATAAGACTTCGCTATCAATCGCTTTGTCTCCTCCGGACGTAACGCCAGAAGGGGCACCATTATATTGCAGGCCACTTCTTTGTAAACACCTTGGCCGCGTATGGTTTCTTGGTTGTATTCCCATTGGAATAGGGAAAAGATACTGAGAAGCCTCGACGGGGGAGAGGTGACACCCCGACGAGGCCTACGGCTTCCGCTTGCTTTGGGGGCGGGAAGCCCCATGTCAGCCGCCGGTCCCGCAGCACATTGAGAAGCTGTGGGGTGTCGTTTGTCGTGACGCTACGGAACCCCGCCGGGTGGCGGCCTATCGCGATGACGTGCCTGGCACGGGGGCAGCGTGCCGGCTGGCACACCGCGGGCATATCCCGACGCGCCATGTCCCCCCGGTCTGCGCAATGCCGTCACGTTCGACGCGGATGATGTCAGCCTCGTCGATGTAGCCGTCGCCGCCGCACCATAGACACAGGGACTCCATTGGCTGATGAGGGTAGGGCGAACCATTCCCCAGGGGGGCGGACGTGGCCGGCAACTGGCGCCTCAGCTCGTCCAAGTCCCGTTCCGTGTTTCGCGTGACCTCCTTGATCTCACGCAACGCATCCTCCATTGACGTAAGTACCTCGTCAAGGTCCTCTTCATACTCCTTCATCCGCTCGCGATGTTGCACGCCCGCAATGAGCCTTCCCCCGATGCTACTGTGACCGACGGCAATCACGTAGGCGGAACCGGGAGGCGCCAAGGGTGGGCCCCCGACATAGACAATGGGATCGAAGATCCCTGGGTCATCATCGCTCTGCCAGTGCGGCCAGACGATATCCCAAGGACTGAGCCACAGAAAGAGCACAGCCAGTGGCAGTATCCAGCACCCGCCGCCACCGTTCGATTCCTTATTGGCCTCAGACAGGCTTCGCTCGTAGACTTCGGGTCCCAACGGCTGGTAGCTACCTTGACCCATGTCCCCGCTTCACCCACTCCCAATCGGTGACTGCAAGCAGCCGCTTGGCATAAGGACGGCCGCTGTCCCCACCTCACACCCCATACACCTTCAGCACTTCATCCCCGTAGTGGTTGATGACTTTCACTGCGAGCTTGCCGCTGGCGGGGCGGGGGAAGGCGCGGCTGGTTGTGGAGTACAGGGATGCCCAGGCTGATTCGTCGATCTCCGCCCGCAGGGCCCGCTTCAGCTTGTCGTACGGTTCGTCCGCGCCGGTGAAGTACGCGTGGCGCACGAAGAAGCTCTCACCGTTGTAGTCGGTGTCGATGAACCAGCAGGCCACGTCGTCCGTGCTGTGACTGCGGATCTCGCCCGTGGTGGGGTCGTAGACATCCACCCCGCGCAGGGACACCACGATCTGCCCGTCCGCCTGGGTGGTCACCTCGAGGTCCGGTTCGCCGAAGATCATGAACAGGTTCCCCGCGCCGGTCTTCTTCAGCAGGTCCTCGCCCATGGCCAGGTCCGGGTTCATGCGGGTGGGCAGCACCGTCAGAGTACCGTAGCGCCGGGTTTCCTCGGACACGTGGGGGTCGAAAGCGAAGCCGCAGACGATCAGCGTGTCGAAGCCCACGCCCTGCACGGCCTCCTTCGCGGCTTCCTTCACCAGCTGCGGACCCACCGTGCCATGCTCCGGGCCCACGCACACCGCCACCCGCCGCCGGGAGCCATCCTCCTCGGTGTACTCGCCCGCGGCGTGCAGGTGCTGCCCTGCGTAGGGCTCCAGCAGGTCGAACTTCAGCCGCTCCTGCTTGATGGTGTTCTGGACTCCGGCGGACCGCAGGTTCTCCAGGATCATGGTCACGAACTGCCCCGGACCCGGCGCGTCCCGGGCTTCCTGTTCGTCTGCGGGGATCTCCTCGTCGGCGGACAGCACCCGGTGGGGCGACAGGCTCTCCACGGTGAAAGGTCCGGTCACCCGCACCCGCTTATTGTCGGTCTCGGGCTGGTCGTAGAGGGTCTCCGTATCCGCCCGCCGGGCGATGGAGGCGTCCATTTCGGCCTGACGCTCCCGGCGCAGCCGCCACCAGGTTTCCAGCAGTTCCACGGTCTCCGGCACCCAGCCCTCGCCGGGTTCCCGGGGCACTTCCCATTCCTGCCACTGCTGCCCGGCGGCCGCGTTGAGTTGCTCCCGCAGGGGCTCCAGCCTCGCCTGCCAGCGCTGGTGGATCTCGTCGATTTCCTCATTGTTGGCGATGGACTTCAGGGTGATGTGGGGCACCGTCTTGTAGACGAATCCCTGCTTGATGTCGCCACCGGCGGGGTCGGCCAGGTTGTACCACGGGTAGCGGGCGGCCATGAGCCGGGTCCGCGCCAGGGCCAGCGCGACGCGAGAGGTGTCGATGGTGATCCAGCGCCGGCCCCACTGTTCGGCGACGTAGGCGGTGGTCCCGGAGCCGCACGTCGGGTCAAGCACGAGGTCACCGGGGTCCGTGGTCATCAACAGGCAGCGCTCGATGACCTTCGGGTTCGTCTGAACGACGTACACCTTTTCGCTGAAGCTGGCCTGTGTGTCTGTCCAGTTGTTGGTGTGCGTGACGCAGGGGAAGTCGTCGAGCATGAGCCGAAAGAAGAGCGTGTTACCGGCGGCCTGCAACCTGTCGGCCCATTCCAGACGACGGACCCCTTCAGGGTGCGTCTTCCAGAACTGCTTGCCGGGGCCGAATTGGCGCCCTTGGAAGTCTACTGGAAAGCTCCCTGGAGGACGCTGTGAGGTCAGGGGGCTGAAGCGGAAGAGTCGGATTCTCCCGGCCAGAGCATTGGGACCATCCAACTGCTCAGCCGTGGCACGTGTCGTCTCCCCTGGTCCGCTCCACACCATGCTGTAGGCGTCTCTGAGGGTGGGCAGCGACGTCTTGTCGCGATAGACCTGCCTGTACTTAACGCAGGCCCGGTCCTTTGCGTACCAGAGTAGGTAGTCAGTCACCGCTGGGAGGAGTTCCGCAGACTGCGCGGCCGTCTTTACGAACGAGATCTCACAACAGCAGTTCTCACTCCCGAACACTTCATCCAGCACGCAGCGCACCAGGTGGACGTTCTCGTCGCCGATCTGGACGAAGATGCTGCCGGTCTCGGTGAGCAGTTCGTGGGCGACCTGGAACCGGTCCCGCAGGTAGGCCAGGTACGAGTGGATGCCCAGCTTCCAGGTGTCGCGGAATGCCCGGACCTGCTCGGGCTGGCGGGTGAGGTCCTCGGCCTTACCGTCCTTCACGTCGCGCTTGCGGGTGGAGACCTGCCAGTTGGAGCCGAACTTGATGCCGTAGGGCGGGTCGAGGTAGATCATCTGGACCTGCCCTTTGAGGCCCTCCTTCTCGGCGAGGGATGCCATGACCAGCAGCGAATCGCCCAGGATCAGGCGGTTGGTCCAGTTCTGTTCATGCTGGTAGAAGTCCACCAGGTCCTCGAACTCGATGCCGTTGAAGTCGGAGAAGAGGTCGAGCTGATCGGGCGGGGTGTCCTGCCGGGCCTGCCGGCGCAGATCCTCGATGACCACCTGGGGCTTGATCTTCTCCTGGATGTACACGGGCACCACGGGGACGGCGAGGTCCTCGCGGTCCTGTTCATCCTTGCCCTGCCAGACCAGTTGTGGATCGAGGGAGGGGTCCCTGGGGTAGAGCACGTTGGCAGGGTGCTCTTCCTGATCGGCCACGAAGTCGCGGAGTTCCTCGGTGGGAATGTTCACGCGCCTGTCGCCGTGCGTGATGGCATCGATGGGCGTGGGGTTGGTGGGCTTGCGTGGTGGCATGGGTGGGCTCTTTCCCCCTGAGTGCTGTCGCCAGCGGTCACAGGCTCTTCGAACGCTGGTCCCTGACGCTGGAGTACTTCTCCATGAGGAACCGTTCCCGGTAGATCATGTAGGCTCGGTTACAGGTGCCTTTGGTGAAGTTGGCGTTGACTCCCCCGCCCACCAGTGCCCCCAGGACGGGGATCGTCGCGGCCAGCTTCGCTTTCGTGAGGCGGATGCCCAATGCCTCTGCAATAGCCTTCACGGTCCGTACAATGACGCTCTTTTCGAGAACCGGCCACGACTTCTTCTTCGCGACCTGGACGGCCAGCCGGCGGAGTTCGCTTAGCGTCGCGACCTTTCCGGCCATCTCTCCGCTCTGTCCCGTCCCCTCAGTACCGAGGAGTTGTAGTGCGAAAAGCCTCTCGTGTTCGTCCTTGATGTTGAACCCATAGACGACAGCATACTCACCGATCGCTCTCAGGTTCAGTGTCAGCAGGGAGGGTACGTCGGCGATCAATCCAGGCAGACCCACGACCCCGGCAAGCGTGCCCTCGCCAGCAGCAAGGCTGGCATACTTCGTGCTGATCCACCGCGCCCGTTTGTCAGCCGCCTCGAGGTCGAGGCTGCGAATGTCTTGCAGGCTGTTCAGGGCGTGTCCGTCTTTCCGGTACGCATTGAGCACTGCCTCAGTGTTGATACTCCACTGCGCAAAGTCGTTCAGTAGCCCAATAAGCCCCTGGAAAGCACTCTGTATGAGGTCCCCGAGCCATGGGCTGGACAACATGACCTCTGCGAGCTTTGCGGGGAACTTGTTGACTAGCCGCCCGATCCTCTGGAGGGGAGTATCGCCGGACTTTGCCCAACGGTCGATCTTAGCCAGCACCTCGGTCTCGTATGCTGATGGGCCGGCTGCCTTTTTCGTCATTGGTCTGCCCCCTGTCCCGCCGTGATGGTGTTCGCCGCCCTGATCTCCGTCTCCGCATTCCACGGGTCGCGGATCTCGATGAACGCCCAGCGGCCAAAGCCCCCGTGGTTGTTCACCGCGGGCACCCAGAGCGTCCGCGCCGTGGCGACCTTGGCTTCCTTGTCCCGCTTCTTCTCACCGGTCACCTCGATGATGAGGTTCAGCGGGTCCTCCCGGCCGTCGTCGTAGTGGACGATGAAATCCGGGATGTAGTCGTGCTGCTCGCAGTCCAGGGTGTAGGGGATGCGGAAGCCCAGGTTGTGGTTCTTCACGTACCGCAGGACCTCGGGCATGCCTTCGAGGGTCTGGGCGAGTTTCTGCTCCCAGGATTCCGTGTCGGCCACCACGTGGCTGACGTGGCACTTCTCGGGCGCGGTGGGATAGACCGGGCGGGTGGTGTCGAAGTCCACGAAACGGGTGGAGCCCACGGGGTCATACGGGAACAGGATGGGCTTGAGGGTCTTCGCGCCCTGTTCCGAGGCGACAATGGCCCGGTGGATGCGGTCGGCGGCATTGTGGGCGATCTCCACCAGCAGGAGTATCTGCGGGAAGCCGTGGTCCTTGCAGGTGACACACTCGGCCAGCCACCGCCGGGAAATGCGCAGGAGTTGGGGGAACAACCAGGGCTTCACGCTCCCGCCGTCATCCCGGAAGTACTTCTCCAGGGTGAGCTTGGCCAGAAGGAACGCCACTTCCTGTTCGCGACGGGCCCTGAGGTCGTCCAGGTCATGGATCGAGCTTTCGCCGATGATGGGTGCGTTCTCTGTCCGGGTGGGGATGTCCCGGGTGGAGATCACCAGTTCGGAATCCTCACTGAAGCACGCTTCCAGGCGTTCGGAGGGCAGGTCGTACCGGTAGCCCATGACCCGGGGGAAGGTGATCTCGCAGGCAATGCGCTCCTGCAGTGCACGGACGCGGGTGGGCATGGGCCCAGGCTTCGGGTCCTGGCTGGATCCGGAACACGGGATGAAAGAGAAGGGCACCCCGTAGACCTCGGCATACTCGGGATCGAAGTAGCCCTCGGCATTGGTGGCGTAACTCATCCGGCGCAGGCCCCGGCCCACAACCTGCTCGCACAGGAGCTGGGTCCCGAAGGCCCGCACGCCGAGAATGTGGGTGACGGTGTTGGCGTCCCATCCCTCGGTGAGCATGGACACGGAGACCACGCAGCGGATGTGCTCGCCCAGCTTGCCGGGCTTGCCGACAGTGTTCATCACCTCGCGCAGAATGTCGGCGTCGGTGAGCTTCTCCACGTCGGAACCGGGGAAGCGCTCGCGGTACTCGGCTTTGAACTCATCGATCTGCGTGGCGGCCAGCTTGCGGAACTCAGGGCTGAGGGCCTCGCCGCTCTCGAGTTGCGCGCTGTCAATGAGGAGCGTGTTCGGGCGGTCCAGCCATCGCCCGTCCTGCACGTTGCTGAACAGTTCCAGGGCACCGGGGACCAGCACGGTCTCGTCGTCGGAGATAGGCTTCTCCCACCCGGCCACCCAGTCGAAGACGAGTTTGGAAACGTTGGTATTGTTGCAGACCACGATGAAGACGGGCGGCGTCTGCTGGTTGCCGAGGGCCTTCTCCGCCGCGTTCCAGCGCTCGTAGTACTTGCGGTAGTTGCCGTAGAGGCTGACCAGGGCGCCCTGGAGTTCGGCGGGGAGAACGGGTTCGGCGCCCACCGCCTCGGTGTTGCGCCCTTTCTTGGGCAGGTGGTCGCGGATGCGCAGCCACAGGTCGCGGTAGGTGGGCTGCTCGCCCACCATGCTGTCATCCTCCACCGGGACCCGGGGGACTTTCACGATGCCGGACTCGATGGCGTCGATCAGGGAGAAGTCCGAGACGACCCACGGGAACAGCGTGCCCTCGGAGTACCCCGACCCGCGGAGGAAGAATGGCGTGGCGGACAGGTCGTAGACGGTGCGCACCCCGAGCTTGGCCTTGACCGCCTCGATGCCGGAGATCCAGACCCGGGCGGCCTCTTCACGCTGTTCGGCTTCCTTGCGGTCGTCCCCGATGAGACGGTCCTGCACTTCCTCCTGGACCCGGTGCCGGTAGCAATGGTGGGCCTCGTCGTTGATGACCACGATGTTGCGCTTGTTGCCCAGGCCCCGGCAGACCCGCCGGACCATCTGGTCCGGGGTCTCGGTAAACGCCCCGGTCTCATCGCTGCCAAGGATGCCCTTGGTGAGCTTCCCGGCGTCGACGCGCTCGCGCTGCAAGAAGGCGTGGTAATTGGTGACGATGATCTTCGCCTTGCCCAACTCGGGGCGCAGGTCAGCCGGCACCACGTCGTGTTCGCGGTAGTAGCTGTGCGGGTCATTGGGCAGGAGAACGCGGAGCCGGTCGCGGATAGTGATGCCCGGGGTGACGATCAGGAAGGCGTCGGAGAACCGCGCGTCGCGGGTGTTGGCCAGCTTGTTGAGCGCCTGCCAGGCGATGAGCATCGCCATGACCACGGTCTTCCCGCTGCCGGTGGCCATCTTGTGGGCGATGCGGAACAGCAGGGGGTTCGCGTCCTGCGCGGTCTGGCGCAGGTGGTTCTCGATCCAGTGGTCCCCCGCGCGTGGCGCCACTTCGGTGATGTAGATGGCTGTTTCGAGGGCCTCGATCTGGCAGAAGAAGAGCCTGTGGTCGCGGTCGGGGTCAGTCCAGTGCTGCAGGAGGCGCCGGGTGACGGACGTTACGCCCTGGTACCCGCCTGCCCGCCACTGGGCCACGCGCCCGCGGATCCTGTTGACGTGGACATTGGGCTCGATGCGGTCCTGCGTCCACTCCGATTCCAGCACCATCTGCTTGCCGCGCTTGCGTGGTTGCGCGATGGGCATGAAGTACTCGCTGCGCCGCCGGCCGTCGATGATCTCGTCGGTGATGCCCTCGTCCGTGAATCGGTAGTGGCGCGACGGCTCGTGGAAGGGCGAGTTGATGACGGGGTTTTCGATGACAGCTTGCGCCATGAACGGTCCTCCTCGCAGTTCCGCCTAGTGGGGTTCCGCGCGAAGTCCCCCCATGGCGCTGCGTTCCGTGGACAGTTTCGACGGCGCGCGCAGAAAGGCCTTCACGACTTGCGTTCGCCCCGTAATCGCCCTGTGAGCGCGTTTCGCGTCTGGTTTGGGGGGAGGGGTGCGCCCGGAATCGGGGGCTCTGCGCCGGTGAACGACGCTTGGCGGCCGCCGGTTTTCGGGGTGAAAATAGCTTATGATAAGGGGCGTTGTGGTAAGAAATATCGGCAGTGATCCAGATATCAACAGGCGTCATCATCCCGCTCCGAAGGCGTCCTCAACCATTAGCCGAACTCACTCGGGGGTCTGTACGAAAGTCTAGGGTCCAGCATTGTATAGCATAGTTATCAGATCGTCGGTCTCGTGTACCCATGGCTTGCCGCGTTGCTTGGCGTTGAGTCTGGCAATCGCCAGGAATATC
>Ga0067045_1029212_pt1 | contig 22866 bp, 16 predicted proteins | sample TerdegcTABiofilm_FD_59184 | JGI IMG/M metagenome (GOLD analysis project Ga0067045, IMG submission 59184) | Combined Assembly of (Gp0054472, Gp0054536) Wastewater bioreactor microbial communities from Singapore -Terephthalate degrading...
CGCCGGCCGTAGAAGGTCCCGCCGGCCGTGAAGACCTCGGTGCGGCAGGCGTAGATCGAGCCGTTGCGCAGGTAGGCCGGGGGGAAGTCCTGCCGCCGCGTGAAATGCAGGGCCTCGGGGCAGAACAGCCGGGGCGCGCCGTCCTCCATGCGGTACTGGTAGTAGGGGTGGCAGGATTCGGCGGCGCACACGGTGATGCACGAGTCGGCCCGGCCCTCGATGAGCGGGGCCAGGGCCGCGTCGATGTCCTGGGCCAGGCGCAGGGGCGCGGTGGGCTGGAGCAGGCAGATGATTTCGGGATGCGCGCCCTGCGCGGCCAGGTGCTCCAGGACGTGGGAGACGGCCTGGGATACGGGCGAGGCGTCGCCGGAGATCTCGCCCGGCCGCAGGAACGGGACCTCCAGGCCCAGGTTGCGCCCGAGCCCGGCGATGTCCGGATCGTCCGTGGTCAGGATGACCCGGTCCAGGTGCGCGGCGGCCAGGGCCGCCTCGGCGGTGTGCTGCAGAAGCGGCTTGCCGCCCAGGGGCCGCAGGTTCTTGCCCGGGACGCCCTTGGATCCGCCCCGGGCCGGGATGATGGCCAGGATCATGACGCGCCTCCGATGCGGCCCCAGACCAGATAGGCCAGCCCCCAGGACGGCGAGCAGAGCCAGGGATCGGGCACGGCCAGGCGGCGCAGGCCCAGGATGGCCCGCCACAGCCCGATGAGGGCCCGCTCCAGGGCCGGCGCCATGGGCGAGAAGGGGAAGGCCGGGGAATGGGAGACCATGGGCAGCGGATACATGCCCACGGCCTGCGGGTCGGCCAGGCCCAGGCCGCGGAGCGCGTCCAGGTAGTCCTGCGGGGTGTGGGCGTTGCGGTACAGGGGGCTCTTGGCCGGAGCCGCGTCCGCCTCCCGGGCCGGGTGCAGCAGGTCGTGCCCCAGGCGCAGCAGGGCGTTCACGGGCCGGGCCAGGACCTGCACCGTGCGGCGGTCGTCGGGCACCACGTAGCCCAGGAGCGTGCCGCCGGGCCGCAGCACGCGGGCCTGTTCGCGCAGCAGCCCGGCGATGTCGTCGAAATGTTCCAGCAGGCCGATGCTGACCACCACGTCGAAGGTGCGGTCAGGGTAGGGCAGGGCGAAGGCGTCGCCCTGCACCGGATGGCCGCTCAGCCCGTGCCCGGCGAAGTGCCTGCGGGCCAGCCGCAGGGCGTCGAGGGACACGTCCAGCAGGTGCACCTCCTGGCCCTGGGCCGAGAAATAGGCCCCCATGCTGCCCCGGCCGCAGCCCACCTCCAGGACCCTTGCCCCGGGCCGGAGCGGGGCAAGGCCGGAGAAGACCCGGAAGTGGTTCTGGAAGGCGAACTGGACCTGGGTGGCCGGGCGGCCCGGGGCGTAATGAAAGCGCGCCTCCTCGCCCAGCCGCCGCCAGTGCTGGTTGAAGCTGTCCACCGTGGAGCTGGGAAGGGTGTCCATGGCCTTGTCAGTAGGGAAGTTTCTTTTCAGTGACAAGGGGTTCCGTGGCCAGGAGCCCGGCCATGCGGACCCCGGCCCGACCATCGCCGTAGAGCGTGCTCTTCTCCGGCCGGGGCGAGGACAGGATGCGGCGCATGGCCGCCAGGATGTCCTCCCGGACATAGTCCGTGTCGTGCACGTTGCCGCCGCGCTCCCGCCCGGCCTGGCGCGAGCCCACGTTGACCACGGGCACGCCCAGAAAGGAGCACTCGCGGATGCCCACGCTGGAGTTGCCCACCAGCATGCGGCTGTTGCACAAAAGGCGCAGGAAGTCCTCCGGGGCCATGTTCTTGAAGAACCGGATGTTCTGGGGCCGGTGCAGTTCGCGGAAGGTGCGGATGCCCTTGGAGGTGCCGTCCGAGCCCGCGTCCACGTTGGGCCAGAACCACAGGGCGGGCAGGCCCAGGTCGGCCACGGCCTGCAGGGTCTCGGTCACGTTGCGGCGGGATGTTTCGTACTCCGTGGTCACGGGATGCTGCAGGACCACCACGTAGCCCTGTTTCATGTCCAGGGGCGTGCCCACGCCGCCGTACTTGGCCATGGGGTCGAAATCCAGGGCCGGGCTTCCGGCCACCTTGGCCGCCAGGTCGATGGACGGGCAGCCGGTGACGTGCACCCGGGCCGGGTCCTCGCCCATGCGGATCACCCGCTCGGCGGCCTTGGCGGTGGCCGTGAGGTGCAGGTCGGCCAGCTTGGTCACGGCGTGGCGCACCTTCTCGTCGATGCTGCCCGTGACCTCGCCGCCCTGCACGTGCACCAGGGGGATGTTCATGTAGGAGGCGGCCACGGCCGTGGCCAGGGTCTCGTAGCGGTCGGCCACGCTGATGACCGCGTCCGGGGCCATGCGGTCGAGCACCGTGCCCATCTCGATGAGCCCGAGGCCCGTGGACTTGACCGAGGAGACCAGGTTCTCGCCTTCGACGATGAAGGTGGTCCAGGCCGCGATCTCGAAGCCGTCGGCGTGCATCTGGGCCCGGATGTCGCCGTAGCGCTCCAGCACCGCCGAACCGGCCACCACAATGCGCAGGGTCAGGTCCGGATGGTCCCTGATGGCGGCCAGGGCGCTTTTGATCCGGGCATAGCTGGCCCGGGCGGTGATTACGGCGCAGATGGTGCGTTTCATGGGGTTTCTCCCAGGTCGTCGGGGTGGAGGAGGTCGCCCGCGGCCACGGGGCGCAGGAGCCTGCGGCCGGGGAGGGTGCGGGCCAGCCTGGCCGGGATGCCGGTGCCGGGCTTGCGCAGGACGATGTCCTCCGGGGCCAGCACGGTCCCGGCGGGCAGGTCGCGGGCCGCCACCGCGCTCTTGCAGAAGATGTCGCGCAGGGGCTGGAGCTCGCGGGCCTGGGCGTCCTTGTCCACGGGGCTGGCCAGCATGCGGCCGATGTCGCGCACGCCGCGCACCAGGAGGGCCAGCTCCTCGGCGGTCACCGAGGCGGGCACGTCCGGGCCGAACATCTCCCGGGACAGGGCCACGTGCACCTCCACCACCCGCGCGCCCAGGGCCGCCGCGGCCAGGCCCGGAAACACGGTCCCGGAATGGTCCGACAGGCCCACCGGGCAGCCGTATCGGCTGCGCAGCTCGGCCAGCAGGTTCAGGCCGACCTTTTCCGGCGGGCAGGGGTAGCTGGTGGTGCACTGGAGCACGGCCAGGGGGGCGGCGCGGCCCTGCACCAGGGCCACGGCCTCGTCCAGCTCCTCCCACGGGCTCATGCCGCTGGAGAGCAGCACCGGCAGGCCTGTGGCGGCCAGGCGGTCCAGGAGCGGGAGGTTGCCCACCTCGCCGGAGGGCACCTTCCAGGCGTCCACGCCCACCCGGGTCAGCAGCTCGGCGGCCTCGTCGGAAAAGGGCGAACTCAGGAAGGCCAGGCCCGCCTGCCGGGCGTGTTCGGCCAGCCCCAGCCACTGCGCCTCGCTGAACTCCATGCGCTTCCAGTAGTCGTAGCGGGTGGCGTCCTGGGGGCTGAAGCGGACGCGCCAGGGCTCGCCCGGCGAGCTTTCGGCCGCGGCGATGTGGGTCTGGAACTTGACCGCGTCGGCCCCGGCCCGGGCTATGGCGTCGATGAAGGCGTGGGCCAGGCCCAGGCTGCCGTCGTGGCTCTGGGCCACCTCGGCCACCACCAGGCAGGGCCGTGCGTCGAGCAGGTTCATGATGCGGCCTCGCTTGCTGCAACCGTCCCGCGCCCGGGCTCCCCGGCGCGCGCCTCTTCCGGCGCCGCCGCCGGGACGCGCAGGGCCACGAACTCCGGATTGGCGTGGACCACCGGCATGGCGGTCCAGCTCATGCGCTGGAAATGCCCGCTTTCCACGATCACGTAGTCCACGCCGCGCAGCGGGGCGAAGCGCAGGAAATCCGCCTCGCCGAGACGGCGGAAGGCCTCGATGAGTTCCGGGTTCAGGCGCATGGGCCCGACCCGGTCCGGGTCCACGCCCAGGTCCATGGCGCGGCGGCGCAGTTCCCCGGTCAGGGACGGCTGGTACAGGGCGTACATGAAAAGCGACGAATCCATGTAGCCGGCCATTCCCGAAAGGGTCTCGAAACCGCTGTAGGCCGGGGGCGTCAGGAACAGGCTGCCCGGGGCGGCGTGTTGCGCGGCCCAGCGCTGCATGTCCTCCCAGTGCGGGGCCAGCGCGACCCTGTGGGTCCAGGTGCGGGCTACGTAGCGCAGGCCCAGGAGCACGCCCACGGCCAGGACCGGCAGCCGCCAGTCCCCGGCCAGGACGCGGCTGGCGGCTGCCTGATGGAAAAGTCCCAGCCAGCAGGCCGCGCCCAGGCAGCCCAGCTGCACGTGGTCGCGGGCGCTGAGGCGTGCGAACCACAGGGTTTTCAGCGTGGGCAGGACCCATGGCCGAGGGGCGTCCTGCGCCCTGAGCCGGGTGGCGGCGAACCCGGCCGTGCCCAGAATCGCCGCGGCGAGGCCCAGGGCAAGGACCGGCCACGCGGGCGACGGCAGGCAGAGCAGCGGCGGGATGAAGGAGAGAAAGGTCATCCAGCAGTTGTCGCGCAGGTACGTCTGCCCCAGGCTGGCCAGGGCCAGGGCCACGGCGGCGGCCCGGAGCAGGTCGCCGTCGGCCAGGGCTGCCTGGGCCACGGCGGCCCACACGGCGGTGAAGAAGAAAACGCCGTAGGCCGAGGCCCGGGACAGGCAGAGGGGGGCCAGGGCACGAAGGCGCAGCAGGTCCGAGACCACGAGCTGGAACACGAATCCGGCCACGCCGCAGGCGAAGACCGCGGCCGCGGCCCGCAGAACCATGTCCGGGCCGTCCTGGGCGGGACCGGCGGCCGAGAGCTGCATCCGGGCGAAAAGGGTCATGGCCCCCAGGGCGAAGACCAGCACGGGCGGGCTGGTCAGGGTCTTCATCCCGCCGCCGCCGCTGCGGGCGTCCAGGCCCGCCAGGGCGAACATGTTGCGGGTGCGTCCGGCCATCCAGCGCCACCACTGGGCGTCGTCCAGGGCCTGGTCTTCCGTGCCGCCGGTTTTGCGCAGCCGGGCCAGGAACAGGGCCAGGGGCAGGGCGCAGAGGGCGAACAGGGCCGCGCCGCCCAGGGCCTGGGGAAACCCGGCCGAGGTCGCGCCCGCAAGGCAGATCGCCAGGAGCATGCCCGCCGTGATGGCCCCGTGCACCGGGTGCAGCACGGCCAGGAGTCCGGCCGCGGCAAAGGCCAGGGGCGAACCGTCCGAGAGCAGGAACGCGGTGAGGATGAGCGCCCCCAGGGTCAGGCCCAGAAGGCCGGTGGTGACGGTGCTGGTGAGGTTGGCGCGCATGTACCAGCCGGTCTCGGCGAAGTTGCCGCCCAGGAGCAGGGTGATGGCCAGCAGGCCTCCGTAGGCCGAGCCCGAGGCCAGCCGCCCCAGCAGGAAGGCCGTCAGCGCGGCCAGGACCACCTGGAGGACGAAGCGGCCCGTTTCGAAGCGCGTGGCGGAGATGCGCAACCGCGAGGCCAGGGCCAGGGCCAGGGTGATGGCCGGGGGGGCCACCGTGCGGGCGAAGGCGGCGTACAGCGAGCGGGCGGCGGCCCTGGCCTGGGACATGGGGGCCAGGAAGATGCTCAGGTCCGAGTACCCGAAGAGCATCATGGTCCGGAAGCGGGGCAGCGCGGCCAGGGCGAAGAGCAGTCCCAGGAGCAGGGCGAAGATCACGGCCTGGCCTCCTGCCCGCTTCCGGCCTCCGCGCCATCGCGCTGGAACAGTCCGGCGGTGTTGGAGCTCAGGACAAAAGGCAGGCCGGGCAGGGGCACGCTGGCCTTGGCCACCCGAGGCAGATCCATGACCCGGGCCAGCCGGGCCGGGGTGAAGACCGTCTTGTGGGCCGGGGAGCGGTAGGGCTTTTTGCCGAGCGCGAAGCGGCCCAGGAAGGTCACCAGCTCGTTGGGCACGGTCAGGCAGACATGGCCGCCCGGCCGCACGATGCGGCCCAGGGACCGGGCCAGAAGCCCGGGGTCGTCCACGTGCTCCATGACCTCGGAGCAGACGACCAGGTCGAAGCTGTCCGGGGCGAAGGGCAGGGCGGCGGCGTCGGCCTGGACCAGGCGGGCCGAGGGGTTGCGGCGCGCGGCCTCGGCCAGGGCCGCGGCGTTGATCTCGACGCCGGTCAGGTCGAGGCCCGGCGGCAGCATGGCCAGCAGCTCCCCGTAGCCGCAGCCCAGGTCCAGGACCCGGCGCGTGGGGGTGCGGCGCATGGCCCGGCGCACCAGGGACAGGATCACGGCGGCGCGCCGCCTGGAGAGCCAGCCCACGAGCCCGCCCGCGTCCATGAGGTGCCCCTCGGCGTAGCGGCGCGGATCGTAGAGGGTTGCGGCCTGTCCGGCGGGCGTGCTCATTCCTTCTCCATCGCGGCGCGTCCGGAGCCGCCGAGCCGGGACTGCACGCGCCACAACTCGCGCGTGATGGCCCGGTTCTGTTGACCCAGGGCCCCCAGGCCGAAGATGATGATGGCGAAGATGCACAGGAGCAGGCCCGTGAGCAACACGTTGATGGACGGGTCCGGGGTGAAGAGATTGACCACGGCCCAGGCCAGGAAGAAGCCGCCGCACACGAGCAGGACCAGGGCCGCCGGGAAGAGGTAGCGGAAGGGGCAGACCTCGGTGCTGAAGAGCAGGTGGGTGCGGATCAGCCGGGGGATGTTGGAGGAGGACTTGCGCGCGGGCGCGCCGGGCTTCTTCACGGAGCCGCCCCAGTCGATGACCGCCGGGACCTCGATGATCTTGAAGCCCATGGCCAGGGCCTTGTTGACCACCTCCAGGTGGAACTCCTTGCCGTCCTCGTGCAGGGGCAGCTCCTGGAGCCGGGCGCGGCGGTAGCCGCGGGTCATGCCGGTGTTCATGGTCACCGAGTAGGTGAGCCCGGAGCGGATGATCCAGTTGCCCACCACGCTCAGCAGGACCCGCTTCAGGGGCACGTTCTTGTAGCCGCCGCCCTTGAGGTGGGGCGAGGCGATGACCATGTCCGCCTTGGGGTTGTCGCGCAGGGCGTCGGCCATGCGGGCCAGCACGCCGCCGTCCCAAGTGGAGTCGATCTCGGCGGTGAGCACGATCTCGCCCGTGGCCACGGCCAGACCCTGGCGCAGGGCGTACCCGCGGCCCCTGTTGGGGGCGTAGCTGACCACGCGCAGCCGCTCGTGGCGCTTCGCCAGGGCCTCGGCAACGTCCCTGGAGGCGTCGGTGGAGCCGTCGTTGACGATGATCACCTCGTAGTCGCCGCTGATCTGGGACATCTGGGCGCAGAGCCTGTCCACCGACTCCTCGAGGATGCCCGCCTCGTTGAAGAAGGGGCTGACCAGGGAGATTTTCATGAGGCCTCCTCGCCCGCTCCGGCCGGGCGGTCCAGGGTGAGGACCTGCCCGGTGCGCAGGCTTTCTTCGATCAGGAAGGTGACCCGGGTGGTCTCGGCCAGGGACTCGAAGGGGATGGGATCCTGGCCGCCCGCTTCGAGGCAGGCCACGAAGGCGTCCATCTCCTCGCTCCAGCCCTTGCGCTGGGACAGGCCGCGCCAGGATTTCCGCCTGCCGTCCCGGCTGACGAACCCGTGCCGGAAGTTGTCGATCAGGCCGAACGCGCCCTCCCAGTGCAGCTCGATGCGCTCCTGGGGCAGGGAGGCGTCGCTGTTGGCGGTGTAGGTAAGGCCGGCCACGGAGCCGTCGGCGTAGCCCAGGGTGACGATCAGGTTGTCGTAGTTGGGGATGGCGTCGGCGTCGGCGTCCACGCTCCTGGCATAGACCGTGCGCGGCCTGGCCCCGACGAGGAAGGAGGCCGTGTCCACCATGTGGCAGACCTCGCCGATGATGCGGTTGCCGCCCTGCTCCGGGTCGTGCACCCACTGGGACTCGTTGCCCTTGAGCAGGCGCGGGGTCAGGAAGCGGTGGGTCAGGACCAGGGGCTGGCTGCGGTTGGCCAGCCGGGCCGCGAACGTGCGGCAGAGCGGCGAGAAGCGCCGGTTGAAGCCCACCAGGAGCCGCCCTCCGCCCGCGGCCCGGGCCGCCTCCACCAGGGCCAGCTCCTGTGGCGAGGTGGCCAGGGGTTTTTCCACGAAGACGTTCTTCCCGGCGGCCAGGGCCTCGGCCACGATGCGGGCGTGCAGGGTGTGGCGGGTGGCCACCAGGACCGAGCCGATGTCCGGCCGGGCCAGGAGCTCGGCGTAGTCCGAGGTGCACATGTCGGCCTTGTACTTCTCGGCCACGTGGCGGGCGGACATGCCCCCGGCCGAGGCCACGGCCGCGATGCGCACCTTGCGGTGGGAGTGCAGGGCCGGGATGAGCACGGCCTGGGCGAAGCGGCCCGGCCCGATGATCCCGAAGTTGAAGGCCGACGGCCCGCCTGCGGACGGCTTTCCGGCCAGGCGTACGGTGGAGGCGGTTTCGGCCGTGCCCGGATAGGTGAAGAGCACGCCCAGGGACGGCTCGGAGCCCGAGAGCACCATGTCGTAGGCCGCCTTGGCCTGCTCCAGCGGGAAGCGGTGGCTGACGAGCGGCGCGACCCGCACCGACCCGCTGGCCAGAAGAGTGAGGAAGGCCTCCAGGTTGCGGCCCTCGGTCCAGCGCACGTAGGGCAGGGGATAGTCGCGGCCCTTGCGCTCGTAGGCGTCGTCGTAGGCCCCGGCCCCGTAGGCCCGGGAGACCTCCAGGCGCAGCTCCTTCTGGAAGAAGGCCCTGCGCGGCACGTCCAGCTTGACCAGACCCACGGCCACGATGCAGCCCTTTTCCCGGGCCAGGTCGCAAGCGGTGACCAGCGGCTGGTTGGACTTGGCGTGGGCGCAGATGAGCACCGCGTCCGCCCCGTGCCCGCCGGTCAGGGCCGCGGTCAGGGCCTGGGGGTCGTCCCGGCCCATGACCCCGCCGGCCTCCATGCCCAGGGAGCGGGCCAGCTCCACCTTGGCCGCGGAGAGGTCGAAGCCCGCCACCCGGCAGCCCATGGCCCGCAAAATCTGCACGGTCAGCTGGCCGATGAGCCCGAGCCCGAGCACCACGGCCGTGCCGCCCAGGCTCACGCCGGACAGGCGCACCCCGTGCAGGGCGATGGCCCCCAGGGTGCCGAAGGCGGCCTCCTCGTCGGAGACGTTGTCCGGAATCCGGGCGGCCATGGTGGGCGGCACGCAGACCTGCTCGGCGTGGTTGGCCATGCCCAGGCCCGCGCAGGCCACCCGGTCGCCGGGCCGGAAGCGGTCGGCCAGGCGTCCGGCCCGCAGCACGGTCCCGGCGCAGGAATAGCCCAGGGGCATGGGCGCGGTGATCAGGTTGCGCACCACCTTGGCCGTGCTCAGCAGGCCCTCCAGGCGGGCCTTGGTCAGCACCTGCTTGAAGAGGTCCGGCCGCTCCAGGGCCTTGCCCAGGGGGCCCTTGCGGGCCATGGCGATGACCGCGCCCTCGGTGCCCGCGCTGAGCAGGGAGCGGGTGTTGGCCACCAGGATGGCGTTGTCGCCGACCACCGGGGTGGGGATGTCCACCACCTCGATGGCGCCGTCGTTGAAACGCAGGGCCACGGTCTTCATGCCGGTTCACCTTTGAAGAGGAATTGCCGCAGCAGGGAAAGCCCCATGTTCGCCTTGCGCAGGAAATGGGACGGGGACACGCAGGACAGGGTCTGGCGCAGAAGGACCCGGGGCCGGAAATAGAACCTGCGCAGGGCCATGGTGCTCAGGTCGCGCATTTCCCGGGCGCTCATGCGCTCTTCGTAGAAATGGGGGATCACGAAGTCCGGGCTGGGCGCGAGGACGTAGTCCAGCCAGAAATCGCGCGGGATGACGCCCTTGGCCAGCCCATCGCGGTACATGGCCGTGCCCGGATAGGGGATGCAGACGTTGAACTCGGCGTAGTCCGCGTCCAGCTCCAGGGCCAGGTCCAGGGTGGCGCGGGCCTCCTGCGGGCCTTCGCCGGGCAGGCCGAACATGAAATAGGTCAGCACGGTGAGGCCCGCTTCCTTGGCCAGGGCCACGGCCTCCCTGGCCTGCTCCAGGGTGATGCGCTTGCGCACCGCCTGGAGCACCTCGGGGCTGCCGGACTCGATGCCCAGGTGGATGCGGTCGCAGCCCGCCCGGCGCATGAGCCGCAGGCTCTCGCGCGAGACGTTGTTGACCCGGTCGCGCACGGACCAGGACAGGGGCAGCCGCCGCGCGGCCAGTTCCTCGCAGATGGCCTTCAGCCGCTCGCCGGACATGGTGAAGGTGTCGTCGTAGATCTCCAGCTCCCGGATGCCCAGGGCGGCCACGGCTGCCATCTCCTCCACCACCCGCCGCGCGCCGTGATAGACGGTCTTCTGGAAATTGAGCTTGCAGTAGGTGCAGTGGAACGGGCAGCCCCGGCTGGTGATCATGGTGCTCACCGAGGAGCCCCGGGCCAGGATGGAGCTGTAGTCGCCGAGCGGCAGCAGGGTGCGGTCGGGGATGGGCAGGCGGTCCAGGTCCTTTTCCACGTGGAAGTCGAACTCCTGCGGCGCGTCCCCGCGCAGGTACAGCCCCGGCCCCGGCGTTGCGCCGGACTCCAGGTGTTCGAGCAGGGACAGGGTCGGCTCCTCGCCGTCGCCCAGCACGATGGAGTCCACTCCGGGGAAGGTCAGGGTCTGGGCCGGATAGATGCCCACGTGCGGGCCGCCCAGGACCACGTGGGCCCCCGGCAGCGTCTCCTTGACGAGCCTCACCAGCCGCGTCACGGGATACCACAGCTCGGTCCAGGCCGTGATCCCCACCACGTCCGGGGCCTGGCGCCGCAGCTCGGCGCGCAGCGCGGCGTCATCCAGGGGGCGGGCGTCCAGGTCCAGGACCTGGACCTGGTGCCCGGAATTGGCGCGCACGTGAGAGGCGATGTAGAGGAGCCCCAGCGGCGGCTTCTTGCCGATGCCCGGCCCCTGCACCTGGTGGAAGGGGGAGCGCACCGATCCGGCGCAGGAGGGGAAGATCAGCAGCAGGCGCATGCGCCCTCCCGGAGCCGCCGGGCCCCCGGGGCCGCGGGGCTCGCGGCGGGGGACGACGAAAGGGTCGTGCGGGGGCCGTTGTTCTCGGGCATCGTCGTTCCCATCCCGGAATCAGGCCGCCCGGGCCGCCGGGGCGGAGGTCTCCGTCCGGGCCGGATCGATGAAGGTGCGGAACCACAGCTCCACGGCGCTGGCCGAATAGAGCGTGTTGGCCCGGGCGTAGTCCATGAGGCCGTCGCCCGGGCCCTTGTCCAGGGCCTGGAAAACCGCCTCCAGCCGCCGGGAATCCACGATGCCGCGCTGTCTGGCCGCCGCGGAGAACAGCAGGTCCCGGATGAAGGAGCGCAGGGGCTCCCGGCGGTACCAGCGGGCGAACGGCGTGGGGAAGCCCCGCTTGGGCAGCGAGAAGAGCGTGTCCGGCAGGCGGGAGCGCATGGCCTCGCGGGGCACGGCCTTGAGCCGGCCGCCGTGCAGCTTGATCCCCAGCGGCAGGCTCAGGGCCAGGTCCAGCAGGGTGTTGTCGCACAGAGGCATGCGGGCTTCCAGGGAATGGGCCATGCCCACCTTGTCCTCCTGGATGAAGAGGGTGGGCAGGTAGGTGGTCAGGTACAGGCGCAGCATGCGCCGGCCCGGGCCGGACTCGTCCTTGCCCAGGGCCTGGGCGATGCGCTCCATGGGCTCGAAGCCGCGCATGGCCGAGAGGAAGTCCGGGGTGAAGAAGGCCTTGCGCCGGGCGCGCGGGGTCATGATGAAGAGCCCGGACCCCACCTCGGGATAGCGCAGGGGGTAGAGCAGGAAATAGAGCACCCGGGTCATCTCGTCGGGCCGCACCCGCAGCAGGGCCGCCAGCTTGCCGAAGAGTCCCGGGGCCTCGCGGATGAGCGCGGTCTTGAAGACCTGGTACCCGGCAAAGGTCTCGTCTCCGCCGTGGCCGGTGAGCACCACCTTGACCGAGCGGGCGGTCAGCTCCGAAACCATGAACTGGGGCAGGGCCCCGGTGCCCAGGGTGGGTTCGTCCAGGTGGTAGATCACCCTGCCGATGTTCTCGAGATAGTCCTTGGCGGAGATCTCCACCTCGTGGCGCACGGCCCCGATGGCTCCGGCCACGGCCCGCGAGCCCTCGCGCTCGTCGTAATAGGGCGCGTCGGTGAAGGCCCCGGTGAAGGTGTGCAGGGGGCCGCTGCAGCGCCCGGCGGCCAGGGTGGCCACGCTGGACGAGTCGATGCCGCCGGAGAGGTAGGAGCCCAGGGGCACGTCGGCGATCATGTGCCGGGCCACGGCGGCGTCGAGGAGGTGGCTGTAGTGCTCCACGGCCTCCGGGAATCCACCGGCAAAGGGCTCGGGGAAGGAGAATTCCCAGAAGCGGCCGCGCCGGACGCCCTGCGGGGTCCATTCCAGGTAGCCGCCCTGGGGCAGCTTGCGCACGTGGCGGAAGAAGGTGCGCTCGCCCAGCACGTTCTGGAAGGTGAAGAACTCGTAGATGGTCTCCAGGTCCGGCTCGCGCTCCGGCAGATGGGGCAGCATGGCCTTGATCTCCGAGGCGAAGAGCAGGCCGCCGCCGTGCTCGCAGACATACAGGGGCTTCATGCCCAGGCGGTCGCGGGCCAGGAGCAGGCGCTTTTCGCGGGCGTCGTAGCAGGCCAGGGCGAACATGCCGTTCAGGCGGGACAGGCCCTGGGTCCAGGACGCGGCCAGCAGGCCCAGCAGGACCTCGGTGTCGGAATCCGTGCGCGGGCGGAAGCCGCCGGCCTCCAGCTCCCGGCGCAGCTCCCGGAAATTGTAGATCTCGCCGTTGAAGCAGAGGATGTGGCGGCCGTCCGGGGTGGCCATGGGCTGCGCCCCTCCGGCCGGGTCGATGATCGCGAGCCGGGTGTGGGCCAGCCCCACGGAGCCGTCCAGGTGGACGCCCCGTCCGTCCGGCCCGCGATGGGCCAGGGTCCGGTTCATGGCCTCCAGGGCCTCGCGGCCCAGGCCGAGGCCGGCGAATCCGCTAATGCCGCACATGGAACTCCTCGTGCCGGGCCACGTTTCCGTAGCCTCGTTCGGCGGGAATCCTCCCGTGCGTGAGCACGTCGGCGATGCGCTCCCCGGCCCGGCCGTCCCACAGGGGCGGCACGCCGCCCTCCCGGCCCCGTCCGGCCAGGATATCCGCCGCCGCCAGGCGCAGCGCGTCCGGGTCCTGGCCCACGAGCCGGTTGGTGCCAAGGGTCAGGGTCACGGGGCGCTCGGTGTTGGGCCGCACGGTGAGGCAGGGGACGCCGAGGAAGGTGGTCTCTTCCTGGATGCCGCCGGAGTCGGTGACCACGTAGGCGGCGTGCTTCTGCAGGGCCAGGATCTCCAGGTAGCCCAAGGGATCGATGATGCGCGGCCCGTTCGCGGGCAGCGGCCCCAGGGCCTGGAGCCGGGCCTGGGTGCGGGGGTGGGCCGGAAAGACCAGGGCCAGGTCCCGGGCCATGTGGCACAGGGCGGCCATGAGCGGCCGCAGCACGGCGGGATGGTCCACGTTGGCCGGGCGGTGCAGGGTGACCAGGGCGAAGGGCCGTCCGGCCAGGCCCAGGGCGCGTTCGATGCCGGGCCAGGCGGCCTCGGCCGCGGGCAGCAGGCGCACCAGGGAGTCGATCATGACGTTGCCCACCAGGTGCACGCGCTCCGGGGCCGCGCCCTCGGCCAGGAGGTTCTCGTCGGCGTCGGCCGAGGGGGTGAAGAGCAGGTCGGCCAGCCGGTCCACCAGCAGGCGGTTGAGTTCCTCGGGCATGGTCCGGTCGCGGGAGCGCAGTCCGGCCTCCACGTGGGCCACGGCGACGCCCAGCTTGGCGGCGGCCAGGGCCGCGGCCAGGGTGGAGTTCACGTCGCCATAGACCAGGACCATGTCCGGCTCCATGTCGAGCATGGCCGTTTCCAGGCCGGTCAGGGCGGCGGCGGTCTGGACCGCGTGGGAGCCGGAGCCCACGCCCAGGTTGCGGTCGGGGCGGGGCATGGCCAGTTGGCGGAAGATGAGATCCGAGAGCAGGTCGTCGTAGTGCTGGCCGGTGTGGACCACGGCCTGTTCCACGCCCGGGCGCGCGGCCAGTGCGGCGTGCACCGGCGCGAGTTTGATGAAATTGGGGCGGGCGCCCACCACGTGCATGATCTTCATGTCCGCTCCCGGCCGCTGTCGGCCCGTGTGTCCGCGCCGGGGGGAAGTGGGATGCTGCGCATGGTTCGGCCTTCCTGTGCCCGGGCGAACGGATGGGAATTGTTCGCTCCCTGAATGATGCGAAAAACTAGCAATCCCCGTGCCAAAAAACAGGGCCGGAGGCGCCGGGCGTCCGGGTCAGGCCCGGGACGCGGGCTTGCGCAGCCGGAAATAGACCAGGGTGCCGAAGGCGCGGTCCAGTAGCGGCGCACGTCGTCGATGGTGGGCATGGCGGCGTCCTCGTGTGGACGTGGCGTCGGTCATGGCGCGGCGGCCGTTGTTTGCCATTTTTTTGACGGCCCGCGGCGGGAACGGGAACGGCGGCGGGCGCGGCCCGCGCCGTGCGCTCCCTGGAAGGCGCTGCGGCGGCCTGCCGGAGCGTCTGGGGCGAATGTAAGCAAAATGCGGGCCGAGGAAAAGCCGGGATCGTTCACCCGGTGAATAAAACGGGTCGCCCAAAAAAGAACCGGGGAGGAGCCGCGGCCCCTCCCCGGTTTTCGTCGCTGCGTGCGGGCTATTCGCCCACGCTCTTGGCCCGGGACTTCTTGCGGCCCGAGACCACCACCATGTTCCGGCCGTTGCGCTTGGCCGTGTACAGGGCCTGGTCGGCCTTGAGCACCAGGTCGTCCTCCTTCTGGAGACTGCCCGCGGCCAGGGCCGCCACGCCGATGCTGGCCGTGACCCGGAAGCCCTTGTCGGCCAAGCCGAAGTTCGTGTCCTCGATGCGCTTGCGGATGCGCTCGGCCAGCTTCTGGGAATCCTGTTCCGGGGTGTGCGGCAGGAGCACGGCGAATTCCTCGCCGCCGTAGCGCGCGGCTAGGTCCGTGGAACGCAGGCTGTCCTGGAGGATCTGGCCGATGCGGCGCAGGACCTCGTCCCCGGCCAGGTGGCCGAAGGTGTCGTTGACCTGCTTGAAATGGTCCACGTCGATCATGAGCAGGGACAGGGGCTGGCGGTAGCGCTGGTGGCGCTTGAGCTCCTGCACCAGCCGCTCGTCGAAGCTGCGGCGGTTGTGGATGCGGGTCAGGCCGTCGTGGTCGGCGCGCAGCTTGATCTCGCGGAAGACCAGGGCGTTGCGCAGGGCTAGGCCCAGGTGGTTCACGGCCGCGTGCAGGGTCTGGATCTGGTCCTTGCCCAGGCGCACGTCCTGGTCGCTCTGCAGGGCCATGCAGCCGTAGTAGTGCTCCCCGGCCTTGAGCGGCAGGGCCACCACCCGGCCCTGCATCGGGCCTTCGGTCTCCAGCACGGCCTTTTCCGGGCCGCAGACGTGGTGCACCTGGTAGGAATCGGGCCTGCCGCCCATGCGCGAGGCGCTCTGGAGCAGGAATTCGGCCCAGGAGGCCTCGGCCTGCGGGCTCATGCGGCAGTCCAGGAAGACCTCGGCCTCGGTATGCTCATCCTCGGTCCCGCGCTGCCAGAACACGGCGTTCAGCTGGCGCACGGGCAGGAGCATGCGGAAATCGTTCTTGGCCGAGAGCAGCAGGGCCGCCGGATCCATGGTCTCGGTGGCGCTGGAGAGGATCTTGTTCAGGAACAGGAGCTGGTCGGTCTTGCGGGCCAGCAGCTCGCGCTCCAGGAAGATCTCCTCGGTCATGCGGTAGATGTCGGAATAGAGGCTGGTGACCTCCTTGGCCCGGAACAGGGCGTCCTGGACCTTGGCCCGGGTGAGCGGGGTGCGCACCACGGTGAGGAAGCCCTCTTCCAGGACCTCCTCGATCTCCACGGCCTTGTCCGAATCCTCCTGGATGAGGATGCGCTGGGTCTGCTCCAGGTTGCGGTAGGCCTCCCGGTTGTGTTCGGGAATGGCGTTCCAGACGCGCCAGGGAATCCAGGCGGCGGAAGGCTTTTCGCCCTTGTCCAGCTCGCGGCCCCGGGGCAGGGCGCCGCTCTGGAAGTTGCGCAGGAAAAATGCCGGGCCGGTGGCCTCCTGGATCTGGGAGCTCTCGGATTCGTTCAACCCGAGGCCCCACATGAGTTCCGGTCGCTTGCCTCGCTTCATGCCTGGTCTCCTTGACGGAAAATACTGCCGGACAGGTGTCCCGCACCGGGAATTTGCAAGAACAGCGCCAAGCAATGCCGCTGTAATGAAGTCATGAGTTCAACGAGTTGCGAACACGGCGGGCGTCGGAAAATTGTGCGGCCCGGGCCGAAACCCTTTGACAAAGCCACTCAAGTAGGATTTGAACCGGGCATGAACGGACAACGCCTGTTCGGCAGCCTGGACCCCTTTCTGGAACCCGGCCCCGTGCTCGGCAGGAAGATGGCCAACGCCCAATTCCTGCGGTTCCTGCTCCAGGCCGACCCCTTCGACGAGTATCATTTCTTCCTGGCCGACCAGGGCCTGCGCGACGGCCTGTCCGGCCAGCTGGCCCGGCTCTTCCCGGACCTCTGGGCCTCGGGCCGGGTGCAACTGCCGGACCGCAGGACCCTGCCCCGGGCCTTGGCGGAAAAGGACTTCCACTGCTTCCACCAGTCCGACTGCATCCTCCATCCGCCGCACCTGGCCCGCGTGCGCAACGCCTGCTCGCGCCGCATCTTCCCCATCACCGGGCCCATCCACTCCCTGTCCTACGCCGACTATCCCGCGCGCTTCCTGGCCCACCTCTGGCCCGGGACCACGGCCCGGGACTGCATCGTGGCCACCTCGCGCACAGGCCGCCAGGCTGTGGAGAACCAGTTCGCGGCCCTGCGCCGGGACTACGGCCTGCCGCCCGAGTCCTTTCCGGCCCCGCGTCTGGCCCTGATCCCCCTGGGCGTGGACCCGGACGAGTTCCAGGAACCCTCGCGCGATACCCGCGAGGCGGCCCGCGCGGCCCTGAACCTGCCTCAGGGCCGGGTTCTGTCCCTGGTCTTCGGCCGCATCTCGCACTACTCCAAGATGGACCTCCTGCCCCTGCTGCGGGCCTACCAGAGCCTCTTCGCCCAGGGCGTGGACCGCGCCTCCGCGGGCCTGATCCTGGCGGGCTGGGTGGAGGAGGGCGACGACTTCCCGGGCATCGTCCAGGAGCTGGCCAGGAACATCGGCCTGGAGCTGCGCGTCTTCGCGCGGCCCGATCCCCTGACCAAGGCCCGGCTCTACGAGGCCTGCGACCTGTTCGTGTCCATCGCGGACAATCCCCAGGAGACCTTCGGCCTGACGCTGCTGGAGGCCGCGGCCGCCGGCCTGCCCGTGGTGGCCTCGGACTACGACGGGTACAAGGACCTGGCGGTCCACGGCGAGACCGGACTGCTGGTGCCCACCGTGGGCCCGGCCGCCACCCCGGCCGCGGACCTCATGGCCCCGCTGCTGCCGGACAACCAGTACCATCTCTATCTGGCCCAATCCCTGGCCGTGGACGTGAACGCCCTGGCCCGCGCCCTGGAGTCCCTCACGGCCAGCCCCCGGCTGCGCCTGGACCTGGGCCGGGCCGGACGCAGGCGCGCCCTGGCCGAGTTCTCCTGGCCCTCGGTCATCAAGCGCCACTTGGCCCTCTGGGACGAGCTGAACGCCCTGCCCGTGGACGAGGCCCGCGCCCGCAGCGCCCGCCATCCCCTGCACCCGGCATTCGGTCCGCTCTTCGGCCACTATCCCACGCAGACCCTGGCCCCGGAGGCGCGCCTCGTCCTGGGCCGCACGGGCCAGGCCTTCTACCGCGGCAAGGACTTCCCTCTGATCTACGCCGGGCTGGAGAGCCTGGTGGACGCCGAGGTCCTCAAGAAGCTCCTGTTCCTGGCCCGCAAGCCGGCCTCCGCAGTGGAGATCCAGGAGCGGCTGGCTGAAATGGCCGGGCTCAAGACGGAGCAGTCCGCGTTCCTGCTGCTCTGGGCCCTCAAGCACGACCTGCTGGAACCCGCGCCGTGAAGAACATCCGGGCGGTCCGCCAGCACACCGCCCTGCAGGAGCGGGGAGGCGCGGCTCGCGTGGCCCGGCTCCTGCACGAACGCCTGCCCGGCCTGGGTCTGGCTTCGGAGCTGAGTTTCGAGACGGCCGAGGAGCCGGGCGCGCAAGCCACCCCGGCGGCGGAGGCCGGACGCGGCCTGGCCGGGGACACGCTCCTGCACCTGCATGCCAGCCTGGACTGGCCCGCGCTGCTGGCCGCCCTGCCCGGGGACCGGCCCCTGGCCCTGACCCTGCACGACGCCGGACTGCTCACCGGCGGCTGCGCCTATCCCCTGGACTGTCCCGGCGCGGCCGAAGGCTGTCCGGAACCCTGCCCGCGGGGATTCGCCCGGGCCAGGGAGCGCCAGACCCTGCAGCTCGGGCGCCTGCGCCGCCTGGGTCCGGCCCTGGCCGCGCCCTCGTCCTGGCTGGCCGGGCTGGCCCGCGCGGCCTTGCCCGGGCTTGCCGTGACGGTCATCCCCAACGGCGTGCCCTGGCCCGGGCGGCGGCCCTCCAGGGCCCTGGCCCGCAAGGCCCTGGGCATCGCGCCCCAGGCCCGGGTGGTGGTCTTCGCGGCCCACGGCGGGGCCGAGGCGGCCTACAAGTCCGGCCCGCGCTGGGCCGAATACTGGCAGGGCCTCAAGAAACGCGCGCCCGGGGCGCTCGGCTTCGCGGTGGGCGGCCGGGAGGCCCGGCGGGACGGGGATTTCGTCACCTGGCCCTATGTGGACCGGCAGCGGATGGACCTGCTGTTCAGCGCCGCGGACCTCCTTTTCTATCCCACCCTGGCCGACAACCACCCCCTGGTGGTGCTGGAGGCCATGAGCCGGGGCGCGGCCTGCGCGGCCTTCGCCGTGGGCGGCCTGCCCGAGCAGATCGTGGACGGGGTGAGCGGCATCCTGGTCCCGCCGGGCCAGGACCAGGTCCTGCTGGACGCGGCCGGGGCCCTGCTGGCCTCCCCGGCCCGGCTGCGCGAAATGGGCGAGCAGGCCTTTTCCCGCGGCGCGGCCCGCTTTACAGCCGAACGCATGGCCGGGGACTATCTCCGCTTCCTCCGCGCCTGATCCGCCGCGCCTTGCCGCGGCCCGGCCGGGCGGGTACAAGGAAGGAAACCAAGCCTCGGCAGGAACCCATGTCCGACGAGAGCCCCATCCCCCCGGCCCGCAACGCCAGCCTGGCCCTGGAGCGCCATCTGCGGGCCGTGTTCGAGACCGCCGCGGACGGCATCTGGATCACCGCGGCCGACGGCACCATCCTGGACCTGAACCCCGCGGCCCTGGCCCGCAACCGGCTTTCGGTCGAGGAGGTCGTGGGCCGCAACGTCCAGAGCATCGTGGACCAGGGCGTGGTGGACCGTTCGGCCACGCTGGAGGTCCTCAAACGCCGCCGCCAGGTGAGCTTCGTGCAGCAGCTGGGCCGCACGGGCCAGCACATCCTGGTCACGGGCGTGCCGGTGTTCGGGACGGGCGGCGCGATCGAGCACGTGGTGGTCTTCGAGCGCGACGTCACGGACCTGAAGAACATGCGCCAGGTCATGGAGGAGGACCGCCGCGCCCGGCGCAAGGCCCAGGAGGAACTCTCCGAGCTCAACCTCATGGAACTGGCCGACCGCGAGATCGTGGCCGAGAGCAAGGAGATGCGCCAGGCCCTGTCCACCTGCCTCAAGCTGGCCCGCAGCGAGGCCCCGGTGGTGCTCATCCTGGGCGAGTCCGGCACGGGCAAGGGCCTCCTGGCCAAGTTCCTGCACCAGAGCGGACCCCACGCCGCGGGGCCGTTCATCCAGATCAGCTGCGGCTCCCTGCCGCCCGCGCTGTTCGAGGCCGAACTCTTCGGCCACGAGCAGGGGGCCTACAGCGGGGCCACCGAGGCCAAGGCCGGGCTCCTGGAGCTGGCCCGGGGCGGAACGTTTTTCCTGGACGAGGTGGCGGACCTGCCCCTGGAGATCCAGTCCAAGCTGCTCCAGTGCCTGGACCAGCGCTCCTACTACCCCCTGGGCGGCCGCCAGGCCCGCAGCGTGGACTGCCGCATCCTGGCCGCCTCCAACCGCGACCTGGGGGATCTGGCCGCGCGCAAGCGCTTCCGCCAGGACCTCTACTACCGGCTTTCGGGCTTCGAGCTGCGCATCCCGCCCCTGCGCGAGCGGCCCGAGGACGTCTTCGGCCTGGCCCTGGCCCTGCTGGACAAGCTCAACGCCGAGTACCGCACCCGTAAGCGCCTGAGCCCCCGGGCCGTGAATCTGCTCCAGAACCATCCCTTCCCGGGCAATGTGCGCGAACTCCAGGGCTTGCTGCACAAGGCCGTGGTCATTTCCGAGGACGACCTCCTGGACGGGTTCCTGGCCGAGACCCTGGGCGGCCAGACCCGCGGAACCGGGCAGGGCGGCGGGCTCGCGGACGAGCTGGACGCCCTGGAGCGCGAACTGCTCCTGCGGGCCGCGGCTTCCTGCCGCACCACCCGGCAGATGGCCCAGCACCTGGGCCTGAGCCAGCCCACCCTGGTGCGCAAGCTGCGCAAGCACGGCCTGCGTCCCGGCGCGGCCAAATCCGGGAGGGGACCAGGTCTTTCCGTGGAGCGTTTGACAAAATAGTCACATTGATTAGCCGATCAAAATCGGAAATATTTCACCGGGATGTATGGGGATTTGACAGGAACCCGGGCAGGAGGAAAAACGGCTTCGCCAAGGCCGTGAATTCCTTTGAAGACGATCTTGACAATAACGTAAACATTTTTTTTCGAGCCAGAACTGAATCAAAAGTAAATCCAATCAAAAAAGCAAACTACAGCATTTTTTTGATTCATATTTAAATCAACAAAAAAGAACCCCCGGCCCAGGCATTTGCAACATGCCGGAATACAACATCTATCTCCGCCTGGCCCGGGCCTTGCTCATGCCCCTGTCCGGGGCGCCGTTCCTGGCCGCCTCCGAAACCCTGTGAGCGAGGTGGGATTTCCATGTCCAACGCATCGGCTTCCCTGCTCGAGCGCCGCCGGCAAGCGGTGCCCCGGGGCGTCTCCAACCTGAGCAGCTGTTTCGTGCAAAGCGCTTCCGGCGCCACCATCACCGACGTGGATGGCCGGACGTTCATCGATTTCGTAGGCGGCATAGGCGTGAACAACGTGGGCCACTGCCACCCCAAGGTGGTGGAGGCCGTGCGCGAACAGGCCGGACGCCTGCTCCACGCCTGCTTCCACGTGGCCATGTACGAGCCCTACGTGGCCCTGGCCGAAAAGCTCTGCGCCTCCACCCCTGGCAGCTTTCCCAAGAAGGCCGTGCTCCTGAACAGCGGCGCCGAGGCCGTGGAGAACGCGGTGAAGATCTGCCGCAAGGCCACCGGCCGCATGGGCGTGGTGGTCTTCGAGAACGCCTTCCACGGCCGCACGCTGCTGACCATGAGCATGACCAGCAAGGTCAAGCCCTACAAGTTCGGCTTCGGCCCCTTCGCCCCGGAGATCTACCGCATGCCCAGCGCCTACTGCTACCGCTGCTCCCTGGGCAAGACCTACCCCTCCTGCGGCCTGGCCTGCGCCGAGCGCCTGGAGCAGTTCTTCATCGACCACGCCGCGGCCGAGACCCTGGCCTGCGTGGTGGCCGAGCCGGTCATGGGCGAGGGCGGCTTCATCGTGCCGCCGCCGGGCTACTTCAAGCGCATCCAGGAGATCTGCAACAAGCACGGGATCATCTTCGTGGCCGACGAGATCCAGAGCGGCATCGGCCGCACCGGCACACTCTTCGCCATGGAGCAGCACGGGGTGGAGGCCGACATCACCCTCACCGCCAAGAGCATGGGCGGCGGCCTGCCCATCTCGGCCGTGGTGGGCAAGGCCGAGATCATGGACGCTCCCGAGCTGGGCGGCCTGGGCGGCACCTACGGCGGCAATCCCGTGTCCTGCGCCGCGGCCCTGGCCGTGTTCAAGGTCATCGAGGAGGAGAACCTCCTGCAGCGCGCCCGCGACCTGGGCGTCCGCATCCGGAGCGTGTTCGAGGACTGGGCCAAGGATATGCCCTGCATCGGCGACATCCGCGGCCTGGGCCCCATGCTGGCCCTGGAGCTGGTGCACGACCGCGGCACCCGCGTCCCGGCGGGCAAGGAGGCCAAGGCCGTGGTGGCCAAGTGCGTGGAAAAGGGCCTGCTCATCCTCTCCTGCGGGCACCACGGCAACGTGCTGCGCATGCTCATGCCCCTGGTGGCCGGCGAGGACGAACTGACCCGCGGCCTGGCCATACTCAAGGAAACCCTGACCGAGGTCTTCGGTCAGGGCAGCTAGTCTGGAGCGATCATGACGATGGTATCGACCAATCCGGCCACGGGCCGGGTCATGGAAACCTTCGAAACCTGGAGCAGGGAGGCCACGGCGCAGGTCCTGGACGAGGTGCGCGAGGCCTTTCTCGGCTGGCGCGCCGCGCCCCTGGCCGAACGCACCGGGGTCCTGCGCAAGGCGGCCGCGATCCTCAAGGACGAGGCCCAGATCCTGGCCCGGATCATGGCCGAGGAGATGGGGAAGCCCGTGCGCCAGGGCGCGGGCGAGGCCGAGAAGTGCGCCCTGGTCTGCGAGTTCTACGCCGAGAACGCGGCCCACTTCCTGGCCCCGGAACCGGCGGAGGGCGGCGGCCTGCGCGCCTACCTCTCTTTCGAGCCCCTGGGGACCATCCTGGCGGTCATGCCCTGGAACTTCCCGTTCTGGCAGGTCTTCCGCCTGGCCTGTCCCTGCCTGGCCGCGGGCAACGCCGTGGTCCTCAAGCACGCCTCCAACGTGCCCCGCTGCGCCCTGGCCATCGAGGACATCTTCCGCCGCGCCGGGGCGCCCAAGAACGTGTTCCGCGCCCTGATGATCGGTTCCCGCCAGGTGGAGGCCGTGATCCAGCACAAGAGCGTGGCCGCGGTGAGCCTCACGGGCAGCGGCCCGGCCGGGGCCAGCGTGGCCGCGGCGGCCGGCCG
>Ga0067045_1029214_pt1 | contig 22849 bp, 13 predicted proteins | sample TerdegcTABiofilm_FD_59184 | JGI IMG/M metagenome (GOLD analysis project Ga0067045, IMG submission 59184) | Combined Assembly of (Gp0054472, Gp0054536) Wastewater bioreactor microbial communities from Singapore -Terephthalate degrading...
GGCCAAGCCGATTGCCAGCGGCTTGCCGGCCGGCCCGGGCGCCGCCTGCGGTCAGATCGTCTTCACCAGCGATGACGCCGTGGCATGGGCCAAGCAGGGCAAGAAGGTCATCCTCGTTCGCGAAGAGACCAACCCGGAGGACGTGGAGGGCATGCGTGCCGCCGAGGGCATCCTCACCGCTCGCGGCGGCATGACCAGCCACGCGGCCCTGGTGGCCCGCGGTTGGGGCAAGTGCTGCATCGTCGGCGCCGGGATGATCAAGATCGACGTCGCCGCCGGGATAATGAAGATCGGCGATAAGACCTGGAAACAGGGCGATTACGTGACCTTGAACGGCACGCGGGGCCTGGTGTACGAAGGGCGGCTGCCGCTCATCGACGCCACGGAGAACCCCCGCCTCAAGCGGTTCATGGAGCTGGTGGAGAAATTCCGCGAGCTGGGCGTGCGGACCAATGCCGACACCCCGCAGGACGCCAAGAAGGCCCGCGAGTTCGGCGCCGAGGGCATCGGGCTGTTCCGGACCGAGCACATGTTCTACGGCGAAGGCTCCGACGAGCCGCTTTTGGTCCTCCGGAAGATGATCCTCAGCAAGACCACCGCCGAGCGCCAAAAGGCCTTGGACGAGCTGTTCGTCTTCTTCAAGCGCGACATCAAGAGCACGCTGGAGGCGATGGACGACTTGCCGGTCACGATCCGGCTGTTGGACCCGCCCTTGCACGAGTTCGTGCCGCAAGAGGAGGACAAACAAGCGGATCTGGCCAAGGTCCTCGGCATTACGGTGGAGCAAATCCAGGAACGGGCCCGCGAATTGCACGAAAGCAACCCGATGATGGGCCATCGCGGCGTGCGGCTGGGAATCAGCTACCCCGAGGTCACGGCCATGCAGGTCCGCGCCATCTTCGAGGCCGCCGCCGAGTTGCTCAAGGCCGGCAAGAAACCCCACCCGGAGATCATGGTCCCCGTCACCTGCGACGTCAAGGAACTCGACGTCACCAAGGCCGTCGTCGATCAGGTCCACGCCGAGGTCGAAAAGCAGTTCGGCGTGAAGATCGCATATCTGTACGGAACGATGATCGAGATTCCGCGGGCCTGCTTGCTGGCGGACAAAATGGCCGTCACGGCCCAGTTCTTCTCGTTCGGCACGAACGATCTCACGCAGATGGGCTTCGGCTTCAGCCGGGACGACATCGGCGGCTTCCTGCCCGCTTACCTGGAGAAGCGGATTCTGATGGCCGACCCGTTCCAGACCATCGACCAAGAGGGCATCGGCCAATTGATCCAGATGGCCGTGACCAAGGGTCGCGCCACGCGTCCTGAACTCAAGGTCGGGATCTGCGGCGAGCAGGGCGGCGATCCGGACTCGGTCGAGTTTTGCTTCCGCACGGGGCTGAACTACGTGAGCTGCTCGCCGTACCGCGTGCCCATCGCCCGACTGGCGGCCGCCCAGGCCTCCATCAAGGCCAAGCGCGCCAAGTAACGCGAGCGACCTGCCGGCGCGAACCGGCGGACGGAATCGCCTGATGCAAGTGTGAAAGCGAGCCTGCACCACCGGCGCAAGTCGGTGGTGCGTTTTTTCGTGACGTTGCCGAAATGCGGGCCGCCTTCGAAGTAAACGCGGGATCACGCGGCTCGGGCGAGTTGAAGCACCCGGCGATATTTGCTCACCGTCCGCGCAGCGACGCGATCCCAGGTCAATTCACGAAGTACCCAGTTCCGCGCGGCGAGACCGGCCCGGGCGAAGACCGCCCCGGGGAATTCGGCCAGGTTGCGCAGATCGCGTGCCAGTTCGTCCGGCTCACAAAAAGTCTCCCAGCCGGCTCCCGCGGCCGCCACCTCCTCCGCTACATTGGTGCCGAGGGTCACCAAGACCGGCAGTCCGTACGACATGGCCTCCAACACCGCCGTGGGATGTCCCTCGGTTCGGGAAGGATGGACGAACAAATCAGCGGACCGGAACCAGTCCCGCTTCTGATCGCCCACCGCCGCATCGGCGAGACGCACCAGCCTTCCCAAGTCCGACGCCCGAATTCGGTTTTCCAGCAGCCGCCGGGAACCGTTCACGTCCGGTCCCACGATGACCACCTCGACGCCGCAGCGGAGCAAAGGCTCCTTCACCCGGGCACACGCCTCCAAGAGCACGTCCAAACCCTTGTGTTCGACGTGGAGCCGTCCTAGGAAGAGCCATCGTCGATCGGCACGCGACCCCGGCCGGGCAAGCTCGTCGTCGGTTGGGGGATGAACGCCGTTGCCTGCGATGATCACAGGTCGTCCCCAATCGCCGGACCTTTGCCATTCGCCGTGCGAAAGATATTGGATGGCCGCCGCGTGCCGGATCAGCTCATCAAAGAACCACAGCCGCCCCAACTGCTTTTTCCATGCCTTTTGCCGCAGGGCTTCCGCCGTCATGCCGCCGTGCGGGCAAACGAGATAAGGAACCCCCAACGCGCGCCAGTGCGCCGCCAGGGCCGCGTGATTCGGAACAAAGGTGCTATGGAATACGACCAGGTCGGGGCGACGAAACGGTTCCGGCAGCCCGGCCGGCAGCCGGCCGCGGGAAAACCCGAACCCTTCCCCCAACCGGAAAACGGGAAACTCCAGGGGCGGCGGCACACCGGCTTCGCGCGAAGTAATCAATAGGGCCGCACGACAGTCGGGCAGCGCGTTCTGTGCCGCAACCGCGGATTGAACCGCGAACGTCACGCCGTTCGGGGAAAACCACGTAACCGGGGCCGCATGGAGGATGATCATCGTTGGAAGACTCGGGGACTGGGCAACGCGGGGATGGTGTCGGAAATCGCCCCCCCTTTCCTATCGACAGGAGGAGGAACGCTTCTGAAGGGACCGCTTGGAAACTCTCGCCATGCCCCACCGCCGCAACCAAGAGCAAAGGCCCCTCTCGGGATCACCGCCGGGTCTTCCGATCGCGTGGAAGTCGCCATGCCCGCCCCCAGCGAAGCGGGATCCAGAAAGGCCAACAACCAGGCCGACGTGACGATCCAATGAAAGTGGCGGTAAAGCACGGCCGTCATGCCGAATAGCGTCGTGGCAAGCAACAGCGTGCGGCGGGAAAACGTTCCCTCGGCTCGATCCAGGAGCGAAGCCTGCCGCCAGCAGGCCAAGTAGAACCAACCGCCCGGCACCAGGCCGAGGATGCCGAAGCTCAACAGCCATTCGATGAACATGTTATGGCAGTTGCGGAGGTAGTCTCCGTGCTCGCTGGGGGCGGCGCCCTCATCGAGTTCGCCCACCGCGTAGTCGGCCTGCCCCGTCCCGGTACCGATCAGAATGCGGCTGACATCCGCCGTCCAAGCGCGGAAGGCGTTTTCCCAGATGGGCAGACGACTTCCCAGCGAGCGGATGCTGACCGATTCGCTGCCCATAAGGCGTGCCTGGATGCGTTCCAACGGATTGATCCCGGAGAGGAAGACCGCCAAGGCACCCAGCCAAAGGACGACGAGGCCCACCGCCACGAAGTCGCGTTGTCGCCCGCCGCTTTGGAATCGAGCGTCCGCGATCAAGAGCACGCCGAGGGAAGCGAGAAGCGCCAGGCCGGCCCCGCGCGAACCGGTGAGGATACACCCGAGAGCCAAGAGGCCGGCCGCCGACAGCGACAGCCAATCGAAGGCCGCCGCGCGCCCGCCGGCGCCGACGCCGGGGCGTGCGTCGAGGTAGGATAGCCCCGGCGAGCGGGACCGTGCCGCGCTGAACGGCACGTTCGAGACGCCCCCGGCGGCCCCGCCGCCGACAGGGACGATGCAGTCCGCGAATTCCCGGCGGTCGCTCATTCCCGGCAGGGCATCGCTCGAAGCGCCCGACTTTGGTGCCGCGCGGCTTGACCTCAGAAACAGGATCATTCCCATGACGGCGGCCAGGGCGAATTGCCCTCCCACCTGATTCGGATTGGTCGAGGCCTCGCCGTCTTGCAGGCAGGTATAGCCGAATCGCACGAGGATACGGCCCCAACTCCCCGCATGCACGACATAGTCCAAATACAGGATCAGTAGCAAAGCGGCGGCGTTGGCGAGGACGAAGACTCGGGCGGCGGGAATCCACCAGCGGTGAGCGGTAATCATCGCGGCGATGGGAATGCCCATCACAAGGAAGGCCGCGACCACCAGCGGCGTGTTGCCGCCCGCGAAGCTCGCGTAGGTCAAACCCACGATCGGAACGGCCGCGAAGACCGACACCGCCCGCGAACGGGGAAACGACGGACAATGCAGCCAGTACATCATCCCCAAGAGGAATGCCGGGGCGTAGGCGAAGAAATGGGTCAACTCGGGAAAATGGACGCCGCCGTACTCGCCCAGCCGCCGCAGCGTGATCGCGAATGCCGCGACAACCACAGCCGCCATGATGGTCGCCTTGGCCCAGCTCACGCCGCCGACCTCCCTTCGCGCAGCGTTTCGCCTTCTTCCGCGCCCTCATTGCCCAGAGATAACGGCGACGCCGCCCGACGGCCACGCACGCCCTCGCAGGCGGGGTCGCTCCCGGAAAGCCCCGGCTCCAGCCAAAGTTTGCGCATCTGCCGGGCATGGTGTTCGATGGTAAACGGGCTTTCGGCGAACGCACGCCGCATCGCCGACCGTTGCGCGGTGGTGGGATGGGCCGCATGGGCGATCAGCTTCGCCCAATGGCGGTCCGACTCGGACAGCGAGATCACCCGGAGCCCCGGCAAGAACTCGGCGATTTCACGGATGCTGGGCAGGTCCGAGGCGACCACCGGCGTGCCCGCGGCGAGGCTTTCCAACACCGCGCCGGGCAACCCTTCCCACAACGAGGGGAACAGCATCACGTCCGCGGCCGCCAGCAAGTCCGGAACGTCGTCGCGGCGACCCAGCACGCGAACCGACGGACACAACCCGAGCGAGCAGAGCCGTTCCGCCAGCCACGCCGTGCGGTCCAGCGTATCGCCCACCAGCATTAACATGGCCCCCGGCGTGCGTTCTTCGACCGCCTTGAAGATTCGCAGCACACGCTCGTGATTCTTCGGCGGACGCAGGCTGCCGACGTGGATGCAAAGCGGGCTTTCCGGGAGAACGCCCAACTTCTCCCGCGTTTTCCAGGCTTTTTGGACATCCGTGGGATCGGGGAAGCGCGTCAGGTCCAGGCCGTTATAGATGACGCGGCAACGCGGATCGTTGCGTCGGGACGGCTTCCAAGCTTTTTCCATAGCGGCGCGGCTGACGGCCACGATGTCGGTCGCATAACGATCGATCAGGCGTTGCAAGCCCCAGCACACGATCCGCCTGGTCCAAGATTCGCTCCGGCCGTCGGAATCGCTGCGGAAATGGACGATCCGCCGCTTCACACCCGCTTGATAGGCCAGGCCTAGAATCCACCCCGACGGATAGTGCACATGCGCATGCACCACATCGTAGCCCCTGCCGGCAAGAAGGCGGCGAAAGGCCCGGGCAAAGCCGGCCTGTTTCAACGGCAGCCGGTGGACTTCGCCCCCAAGCGCCCGAATCTCGTGATCCAGAACGCCCGGCAACCCGGACAGCGCGCAAAAATCCATGCGGACTTCGCGCGGATCGACGGCGCGCATGAGTTCCAGCGTGCGGTGCTCGGCCCCGCCGCAGTTCATGCGGGCAAAAATGTGCAGGACTTTGACCGGGCGACTCATGCAGTCACGCCCTCTTTCTCGGCCGCTGTGCGCATTGTTCCCCCCTTCCCGTTGCGGTTTTGCGGCAGACCGGCACCGCCGGGACGGGAGAACCTAGCAAACGCTCCGTGCGGGAGCAAGAGAGAAACCGCCGTGGCACAGCCCGACGCCCCGCCGGTCCCGCTTCCGCGGTCGCGCCCGCCGGTTTGTAAAAAATCGGTAAATTCCATTTCCGTCGGTGGAAACAGCCGCAATAAGCCCCTAGAATCTTCAACGATAGTCAGCCTCCGGCGAGAGCCGACGGCGGAGACGTTGTGTCCGCGGCCAAGCAGGGCAAGATGAAAAGATCGCAACAACTGAGCTTGGTTGCGGTATTCGGGTAAAAAAGAGAGAAGGAGAAAAACGATGCATCCTGTTTCTCGGCGGAACGTACTGGCGGGTGCCTTGGCCGCCTTGGGCGGAAGTCTGTGGGGGAGAGGTGGTACGGCTCGGGCCGCGACCACGGCGCTCGCCCCCAACGGTTTTCGTTTCGTCCATCTCACGGACATTCACGTGCAGCCGGAACTGAAGGCGGCCCAGGGTCTTGCAGCCTGCCTCCAGGCCGTCCATCAGCTCGACCCCAAGCCCGACTTCATCATGACCGGCGGCGATCTCATCATGGACGCCTTGGAGCAGTCCGCCGAGCGATCCTCTTCGCTGTTCGATCTGTTCAAGAAGGTCGTCGCCGACAATACCGACATCCCGGTTCGCCATTGCATGGGCAATCACGACGTCTTCGGCTGGGGCCGCAAGCACGGCGTGACGGAAGAGACGCCGGGGTTCGGCAAGCGCATGTATTGCGAAAAGCTGGAGATCGAGCGGCCCTACTACGCCTTCGATCACGGCGGCTGGCGATTCTACGTCCTGGACAGCATCCTGCCCTCCGAGTCGGGGCTGTATGAGGGCGGCCTAGACGAGGAACAGCTTGCCTGGCTGCGTCAGGACCTGAGCGATAAGCCCGCCGATACCCCCGCCGCGATCGTCAGCCACATCCCGTTCATCACTGTCACCGTCCTACCTAACGCCGTGAACGAGGGGGCCTTCAAGATCGGAGCCGCTTCGATCTGTGCGGGAAGCCAATCACTCGCCGGGCTTTTCGGCGAGCGCAACGTCCGCTTGGCCGTCTCCGGGCACATCCACATGGTGGACGAGGTGTTGTACCGAGGCGTGAAGTACGTCTGCGACGGGGCCGTCTCCGGCCGCTGGTGGAAAGGCGCCAACAAGGGCTTTCCCGAGGGCTTCGGCATCTTCGACCTGAACCCCGACGGCAGCACCCGGTTCACTTACCACGCCTACGGTTGGCAAGCCGAAGGACAAGGCTGACGCAACCGGTGTTCCCGCGCGGGCAGGATCGCACCCTTCGATGGGCGGCGAATACGCCGGCACGCGGTTCCACATGCGATCGGAATGAAAGCAGCCCCGCCGCTTCCCATGCGACGGGGCCGCTTCCGTTTCTTGGGTCGGCCGCTCCGGACCGAATCCCCTTCCTTAACCGTCGATCCCGCCCGGCCTCCGTGTCCGAGGAGGATCGCCGGTGCCATTCTTCGATGCAACCTCAGAAGAGCAATGTAGCGTCGATCGCCGCGGTGAACTGATCGTCGCGATTGCCGCCGTCGAAAGGCAGCCCGGTCGGGCCGGCGGGACCGTCATACCAGTCCCAACGGATTTCAGGCCGGATCAGCCAATTCGGCGTGGGGCGCCAATTCAACCCCAGCGTCACGTTGTAGAAGTCCCCTGCGAATCCCCGCCCGCTGAACGCCCGCACGCCGGGGATGTTTCCCGGCCCCGCCACGCGAGCGCCGTCGTCGTCGCGCAACCATTCCACTCGCATCGCCGCCGACCAGCACGGGTTGATGGTGTAGATGAAATACTGATTGATCCCGTACCACTCGGCGTCCTGCCGGGCCGGCGGATTCTGAAGGTCCGGCAAGGCGTCGTTTTCGTAGCCGATGTTCTGAACCAAAACGTACTTCCAACGCTTGCTCGCCTGCCACTGGGCCACGAAGCTGCCGGCGAAGCGGTCCTGATTGCCGGCGTCGTCCTGAGGTCCTACGGAGATTGCGTACGCGAGCTGCAATCGCCCGTCGCACGATTTCCACCTAATCCCGCCCATGAAGTCGAGCGTGTCGTTGTTGTCCTCGAACATCATCCAGCCGCGATGAAAACCGGCTTGGATGGAGAACTGATCGGTCCAGCGATAGTCGGCCAACATGCCGGTCACCAGTTGCGGCACGGTATATCCGTAGGAGTAGGAGTGGCTGTAGAAGGGATTCATGGGCGCCGGCACGGCCTCGTAATCCAGAATCCCCGCGAAGTGCCCCAGCTTGATCGACAGACGATTCCAGGCGAACTCCAGGTACGCCTGCGGTATTACCAGTCCGTAGGTCTGCCGGTTGAAGCCGTTGATACGATCCTCCAACCCGCGATTGATGCCGAATCGCCAGTCCGTGCCGTACGTCATGTCAAGGTGACCGCCCCAAGCGAACCCGCAACCGCCGTTGTCGGCGGGGCGGTCGAGGAACAGCCACAACTGGTTCATCTGGTATTCGCCGTCCAGATCATTGGTGGCCACGGGACCGTTGAAATGGTCGGCCGGGTCCGTGGCGTTGAAGGTGATGCCCTGCTCCAGCCAGCCGCCCAGGCGAATGTTCGCGGCCTGCAAGAAGCTCGGCTGAGGCAAGTGCCACGGCGTGCTTCGCGGCGGACAGATCCGCGGTAGAACGGCCGACGACGAAGGCTCGGACACCGTGAGCATCGCCGCGGGACTATAGGCCGTGCCGCTCACGGCGGCCGCGGACTCCGACAGGACGAACCAATTCTCCCCGCCGCCCCAAGCCTGCCCCCACGCCCCCACGCCGGTGAAAAGCGATAGGCAGAGCGCGAACGCGAAGCCTGAACGCATCGGGCGAACTCCTTCCATGGATAATCACCTTCCCTGGTCGACGCCGGCCGGTCCGATGCTGACGATCCGTCGGATTCCGATGTCCGATCCCCAGACTCCAAGCGCCTGCCGCGAACGACGACGAGCCGCGGGGAGTGTCGCGGCGGAGGCGGGCGATCCCGCGCCGCGATCCCTTTTTCGATTCCATCGAAAAAAACCGTCATCGCGAATAACGAAAAGACGCGCCGCGCCGTCGTCTTTTCCGCGGAGAAGCCGTCGCAGTGGGAAGGTTTTCCGCTCCGGCAATTCGGGCAAGTCCCGTCTCGGCCGTGCGACGGCGCGGGGCGGGGTCGGCGGCGGGGGACGCCTGCGACTCAGTTTCGGCCGCGAGATGATCCGTTTGCCCCGGTGCCCAACGGACGCTTGCCTTGGGCGCGATTGCCGTTGACGCGTGCCGCTGTTGAGCCGCGGGAATGGCCGTTTCTGCCGTTCCGCAGCCGCAAGGCCAACCTTCGCACGCGGCCCGTCCCGAGAATCTCCTCGAGGCGGTCGGTCAGTTCCGAGTCGAGCGCCACGCCCAACCCCCGGCAGTCCATGACGACCTGCCGGCCGTCCCGCAACAACAGCAGCAATTGCAATTCGCCCTGGCCCGGATACCTCTTCACCAGCCGGTAGAGATGATCGAAAACGTCGCCGGGATCCCGGTCCTCGATCACCTGGAGCTGAAGCCCGCGGGTAAAACGCCGTTCCAAATCCTCGACGGGGATCAACTCTTGCACGATGAGGTTGAATTCGTCGCCGCCGCCGCGTTTGTCGATCGTTCCCAGAGCCACCACGACGCGATCGCCGGAGAGATGTTCGCCGTACCGGGCGTAGGCCTCCGGCCACATGATGCAGCGGACGATGCCCGAGGTATCCTCCAAGTCGAACATGGCGAATTTGTTGGGGGCATCGGGCCTGGGGTTGCGGGTGAGCTTGACGTTGACGGCGGATACCACGCCGCCCACCGCCGCTTCCGCCCCCTCGCCCAACTCGGCCAGGTCGGCCGTCCCGTGCGAACAGTATTGCCGCAGCTTTTGCTCGTATTCGCGGAGGGGATGGCTGGAGAAATAGAAGCCCAGCACCTCCTTTTCATGGGCCAGTTTTTCCCGCTCCGACCAGTCGGGAACGTCGGGGAGGGTCATCTCGCTCGGCGTTTCGCCGGGTCCTTCGTCGCTCTCGAACAGGCTGCGCTGCCCTCGGCGGCGGTCCTCGGCGGCGGCGGACCCGTGCTGGATGGCCCGGTCCAAGACCGCCGTCAACTGCGCCCGATTCCCGCCCAGCCGATCAAAGGCCCCGGCCTTGATCAGCGACTCGATCGCGGTGCGGTTGACGGCCGACTGTTCCAGCCGCTCGCAAAAATCGAAGAGGCTGCGGTAGGGGCCGTTGCGGAACCGCTCGGCGACGACGGCCTCGGCCGCCGCTCCCCCGCAACCCTTGACGGCCGACAGCCCGAACACGATCCGCCCCTCGCTTACCGAAAATTCGGTCTCCGACAGGTTCACGTCGGGCGGCACCACCTCCAGCCCCATGCGGTGGCAATCCTCCAGATGCTCGACCAGCGAGTCCTTGCGGGTGAAATTGCGGTTCGTGATGTCGCTGGAGAGCAGGGCCGCCATGAACTCCAGGGGATGATGCGCCTTGAGGTACGCCGTGATGTAGGCGATCCGCGCGTAGGCCGTGGAATGGCTCTTGTTGAAACCGTAACCCGCGAATTTCTCGATCAGATTGAACAGTCCTTCGGCCGCCGATTTCGACAGCCCTTGCGCGCACGCCCCCTTGACGAAGTCCTCGCGATACTTGGCGATCTTGTCGTGCTTCTTCTTGCTGATGGCCTTGATGCAGGTATAGGCCTCGGCCAGCTCGATTCCGCCGAGCCGATTGAGAATCCGCATGACCTGTTCCTGATAGACCATGACCCCGTGCGTCTCTTCCAGGATTTCCTTCATCACGGGGTGGGCATACTCGGCCTTTTTGCGGCCGTGCTTGACCTGGATGTAGTCGTCCACCATACCGCCTTCCAGCGGCCCCGGGCGGTACAGGGCGTTGACGGCGATGATATCGCGGATGTTGTCCGGCTTCATCCGCTGCAACAGCTCGCGGATGCCGCCGCTTTCCAATTGGAACACGCCCTTGGTCTCGCCGCGGCGCAGCAATTCGAACGTGGCCGCGTCGTCCAGGGGAAACTCGTAGGGATTGACTCGCTTGCCGGTGGTCTGCTCGATCAGCGCGATCACCTTGGAGAGGATCGTGAGATTGCGGAGGCCGAGGAAGTCCATCTTCAGCAGGCCGGCCTTCTCCACGCAGCCCATCTCCCACTGCGTGATGACTTCCTCCTTACCCTGAATCCGCTGGAGGGGCAGATAGTCGGTGAGCGGCCGATCGGCGATCACCACGGCGGCGGCGTGCGTTCCCACATTGCGGGCCAACCCCTCGATCTGACGCGCGTAGTTGATCACCTCGCGGACTTGCGAGTCGGTCTCGTAGCGGCGGCGGAGGTCTTCGCTCAACTGCAAGGCGTTCTCGATGGTCATGTGCGGCGTGTTGGGAACCAGGGCCGTGACCTCGTTGACGAACGCGATGGGCAGTCCCAGGACCCGTCCCACGTCGCGAATCGCCGCCCGCGCCGCCAGCGTATTGAACGTACAAATCTGGGCCACGTTTTCGTGCCCGTACTTCTCCTTGACGTACTGGATCACCTCCTCGCGGCGCTCCTGGCAGAAGTCGATATCGATATCGGGCGCCTCGCGGCGGTTCAAATCCAGGAACCGCTCGAACAGGAGGTCGTACTCCAACGGGCAGACGTGGCTGAGATGCAGCGCGAATCCCACCAGCGAGCCTACGCCCGAACCTCTGGCCGTGGCCTGAATCCCGCGCGATCGGGCGAATCGCACAAAATCCCAAACGATCAAGAAGTAATTGGGGAACCCCAGCGTGTTGATGACGTGGAGCTCGCGTTCCAGCCGCTGCTTCACCTCGGGAGCCAATTCACCGTCCTTGAGCCGCCGGGGATCGCCGCGGTAACGCTCCTTCAGGCCCTCCACGCACAATCGGCGGAGGTACTCCTCGGGCGAGGAGCCGTCCGGCGGCACGAAGCGGGGAAAGTGCCGCTTTCCCAACTCCAAATCCAGTTCGGCCCAATCCGCGATTTGTTGGGTCCGCGCGACGGCGTCCTCCAAACCGGAGAAGGCGGCGCACATCTCCGCCGGCGATCGCATGTAGTATTCCCGGCCGTCCATCTTCATGCGATTGGAGTCGCTGCGGTACTTGCCCGTATTGACGCACATCAGCACGTCTTGCGCGTCGCAGTCCTCCTGGAGCACGTAATGGACGTCGTTGGTGGCGACCATGGGGACGTTCAGCCGCTTCGCCACCTGCACCTGGCCGGGAAGCAATTGCCGGTGAATGTCGATGTGATTGTTTTGAATCTCGATGAAAAAGCGGTCGCCGAAGAGGTCGCGGTACCAGGCGGCGGCCTCGCAGGCGGCGCGGATGTCGGGATCGTCCTTGGCCGCCAAGATCCGATTCATTTCGCTGGAGGCGCAACCGCTGAGGCAAACCAGCCCCTCGTGGTGCGCGGCCAGCAGATCCTTGTCGATCCGCGGTCGATAATAGAAGCCTTCCAAAAACGCCGCCGAGGCCAGCTTCAGCAGATTCCGGTAGCCGGCCGCATTGATCGCCAGCAAGGTCAAATGCGTGCTGGCCTCCCGCATGCTCCCCTCACGGGTGAAGCGGCTGCCGGGCGCCACGTAGGCCTCGTAACCGATGATCGGCTTGATCCCCTTTTCCAAGGCCTTTTGATAGAACTCCAACGCCCCGTAGAGGTTGCCGTGATCGGTCAGGGCGAGCGCGTTCATGCACAGTTGCCGTGCCCGTTCCAACAGCCGATCGACGGTCCCGGCGCCGTCCAGCAAACTGTAATGGCTATGACAATGCAAATGCACAAAGGGGGGATGAGACATGTCGCGTGCTCCTGCGCGGTGATCGCCGATGCTTCGTGCCTCGGCAGAGGCCCGTCCGCCGATTGTAACGCGCCCGGCCGAGAGAGAAAGAAACCCGTAATGGTGGTTCGGCTCCCCGACCGATGATGAACCGGGGCGGCACCGTGTCGGACGGACTGCGCTTCGCCGGCAAAAAGGCCCCGCGGATTCGCCCGTACCCGATCGAGGCCGGCCGGGCACGCAACCGCGTGAAAAGGTCCGCGGCGCGGAACGGCTTGCCGCCTGCGGGAGGGCCCCGCTGCGTCGCACCCGCTACGCCGCACACCATGCGGCGGAAAACGCGGAAGCCTCCGCACTGCCGAGAGATTCGCTTGCGTGTCCGGCATTCGGAGGCCGGAATGCGGCCCTCAACCCCTCGGCGAGCGGATTGCCCACGGCCTTTCTCACTCCGTCGGCTCGCCGATCTGCTTGAGGTACCCGGCGACGCGGTCGTAGAGGTCTAGCAAAGCCTGCCAACGGCGCTCGTCGATTTTGATGTGGCCGCGATGCGCCGTCATCTCGCCCGACCTCACGACCCGACGGATGCGGTAGTGAATGTAATGGAAGATCTCGGCAAGTTGGGCGTACTGGGCAGGAAAAAGCCCGTCGGGCAGCTCGGGCGGCAACAGCTCGTGAAGCGGCGCCAATTGGTCGGCTTGCTCGCCCCAATCCAGTTCAAAGTCCAGGGAGACCGGCGCCCACGACGACGAGGCGGAACTCGACGGCGAGTCCGCTTGTCCCCCCGCGCTCTTGCCGGCCGCCGTTTGAGCCTTGCGCAGGTCGGCCAGACGCTCGGCGATCTCCTCACGGGAACCGACGAGCATCACGGTCTTTCCCAGCGATACCACGTCGCCGGGCCGGACGATCGTCACCTGCACCGGTTCCCCGTTGACCTTGGTCCCGTTGGTGCTGGCCAAGTCGGTCAGGACCAATCGGCCGCGGTCCTCCTGGATTTTGAGATGAAAGCGGCTGACGCGCTCATCGTTCAGACGTATCGAGTTCCCTTCCTCCCTACCCACCGACAGCGGCGTGGGAAGATTCTCGAAGACGCGTCCGCGATCCGCTCCATCGACGATACGGAGAGTTACCAAGGCCATGATCGGCCACCTGGGATCACGCGAAATCCGTTCTCAAAAGAAAACGGGAAGAGTCGTGGCATGCGACGACCGCCGTGGGAACCGGGCCGGTACCCTGCTTTACGGCCGAAACCCCCGACTTGAGTGTTTTGTAGCACGTCGCGAGGCACGGGGCAAGTTGCCGCCCCCACGGCTCGCTACGAATGCGACGTCGGCCCTTGGACACTTTCCGAACTCGAGGTCGCGTCGTCCCCGAGGTCACGGGCGGCGGCAGCGGACCAAGGTCATGATCGCGAACGCCGTCCCATATTGCTGGTGGTAATCGTAGAGCGGGTAATCCCACCACGAACCGTCCTTCTCCTGCAAAGCCAAGAGGATGGTCGCCAGGTGGTCTTGATACCGGGGCCGTTCCTCCGGCGGGAGCAACTCCACGCACATGGCCGCGTAATAGTGGCCGTAATAGTAGAAGTAACCCGCCACGGCGAACCAGGACTCGTGGGGAATGGGTCGTTTGCGGCCCATATCCAGCCATCCGTTGCGGGCGATCAGGCGCTCCAGCCAATTCTTGAGGATCTCGTCGGTGACGGCCCGGTCGCCCCACAACCGCATCGCCAGATTGCACGCCTGGTTGCGTCCCAGGCTCCCGCCCGGCTGATTGACGGGATGCATCGGCACGTACTTGAGGTATTCGCCGTAACAGTAAGTGAAATCCGGCTTGCGCTGGCGGAGGATGGAGGCCTTGGCGCGATCCACCAGGCGGGAAGGGATTTCCAGGCCCGCAGCTTGGGCTTCGTGAAAGGCCGTCAAGACCGTGGCCGTGACGAAACTGATGGTCGAACCGGCCGGCTTCTGCGTACCGTAGTCGAAGTCGTAGTAGGCCCAACCGCCGTCCACGCATTCGTAGCGGGTCAACCGATCGAGCTGGCCCCGCATCAGTTCGCGGAGGGCGTCTTGGCGTTCCGGGTCGCCCTCGTGCCTTGCCACGAGCCGGGCCAGGGCTTGCAAGGCGTAGGCATGGGCCCAATTGTTGTAGATGGCGTCGGGGGTCGCCCGCCGCACGCGAGGCAGATTCTCCCGCAGCCAAACCTCGCCGCGCTCGACGGCCTCCGCCACTTCCGGTCGATCGTCTTCGCTGTCGATCAGGGCCGAGATGCACAACGACGTCGTCGCCGCGCGGAACCCGTGGTGCGCGCCGGGCACGGGTGCGTAGATGTTCAACTCCTTGGTATTGCGCGCGGAACCCCACGAGCCGTCGCGGTTCTGCCGCAAGAGGAGGAAATCCACACCCCTGCGCAGAGCGGCGGCGACGGCTTCGCCGGAAGGCTGCTCGACGTCGGGCGGTGGGGGACCTTCCACCGCCGGCAGATACGGGGTGGGATGAGTGGGGACTTGGGGAGAAATCCCCTCCGCGAAGCGAACCTCGAAGGTCCAGCCCGCCAGCCCGATCACCGCGGCCGCCGCCAACGCCCCTCTCATGCTGAGGACGCTCACGATTGATTCTCCCAAAGCGCGAAACGTGCCCGGCCGCTCCAGCCGATCCGGACCGCGTTTTCCGCCATGCCCGCCGTCACGCGGACCCGCACGCCGTTTTCACTCTTCCGACTTGGGCTTTTCCAGATAGACGACCTCGGCCTCGCGCAAGCCGTCGAGAATCTCCAGCGATTCGCCGACCGATTCGCCGACCTCGACCGGCCGCTTTTCCGGGCGGTCTCCCTCGCCCTTGACCCAGACGTAGCGCCGGGCCGGGTCCAAGTCCTCGGTGAACACGGCCTTAGCCGGGACCAACACGGCGTCCTTTTTGACGTACACCAAGAACCGCGCCGTGCCCGTCATGCTGGGAACCAACCCCAGAGGACGCTTCGGCAAGGTCACTTCGGCCGTGACCTCGAACTTGTCGGCCGCGATCGGCACCCCGGCCACCTGGGTCACGACCGCGGGCAGATACGTCCGCGGGGCGGCCTTCGGCTCGACGGTACCTTCGAGTCCGGCCTCCATCCAGCGGATGTCGGCTTCGCCCACGCTGAACGTGACCTTTTCCGTCGGCAATTGCACGATGGTAAAGAGGACTTCGTTCTTGGAGACGATGCCGCCCGGCTTGAGTTTGCTTTGCAGGAGCGCGGCGCCGCCCCACTCCCCGCGATTGAAGGCCCCGTAATAGGCGATGCCGTCGCACGGCGCGCGGCAATCCAGCAACTTGCGGTCGGCCTCCAACTTGGCCAGCCGCTCCTCCGCGCGCTCCAGGTCGATCTTCTGTTGCTCCACGGACCGGCGCTGCTCCACCAGCATGGCGGGCAAGCTGATGCGCGACCGCGCGGCAAGGAGTCGCACGCGCTCCAAATCGCGCTTCATGCCCTCATCCTGCCGCGGCAAGTCGATCTTCATGAATTGTTCATGCCGATTTTGGGCCAAAACGAAGCTCAGCTCGGCCCGCTCCACGGCGAATCGCTGGCGACGCAGGATCAACTCCTCCGTCTCCTCCGTCAGGTCGTCCGCCTTGTACATCTTTTCCAGTTGCTCCAGCTCGGCACGGGCATAGTCGAGCGATTCCTTGGCACTGCGGAACGACATCTCATAGCTCCGCAGAAGCAATTCGCGATCGACCTCGAAATACCGTTTGGTGTCCTGTTCGGCTTGCTCGAGATTGATTTCCAAGGACTTCAGGTCGAAGGGCACCGTCTTCTCCATGATGGCCAGCAACTCCTCGCCGTCCTTGAGAGATCGCCGTGCGCCCTCCAGCGAGCGTTTTTGATCGGCGATGGCGCGATCCAAGTCCTCGGTCTTGAAGCGGACCAAGACATCGCCTTTCTTCACCCGGGCACCGTGCTCGACTGCGTCCAAGACTTCCGCCTGACTCCAGGCTTGGAAACGAAGGGCCAACTCCGTCAGGTCCTTGGGTTGGAAAACCGCGTTATACGTCTTTTCGACTTTCACCAGTCCGCGCCGGACCGTGGCGGTCGGGGGAGCGGGTTTCGCCGGTTGCTGAGCAGGAGCTTGCGCGGTTTTGGGCGGCTCCGCGGCCGGTTTGGCTTCAGCGGTCGGCTTGGCTTCAGCGGCCGGCTTTTCCTGCTGGGAGTCGCCCGCCTTCGCCTTCTTTTCGGAGCCCTCGTCGGCCGGCTGTTTCGCGGCCGGTTTTTCCTCCGCCGCCGAATCTTCGGCCTTTTCCTGTTTTTCGCCTTCCTTGGAATCCTTCTCTTCCTTGGAATCCTCCTTATCGGCCTGCTCTTCCACAGCGGCCGAGGAAGCCCTCGCCTCGAATGGATACGGATGCGCTACCCAAGTCACCCAAACCAGCACGCTGAACGCGACCAACACGTGCCTCAAGGACCGATTGTCAGTGCCCATAGCAATACTTCCCGTCCGATTTGTTGAAACAGGTCAACTATTCCGAATTCACCCCTCGCGCGAAGGGTTAGATCATGCCTGACAATAGCTTGTCACGGTGCAGAAAGCAAGCTGCCCGCGAATTTGCCGAGGCGTTGCCCGGTGCCTACACCGCGCCGATGGCGACACGTACGAGGGGACTCCGCGCGGCGCCTCTGGTAAGCATACGTCGCGTTTGAAGCCAAAGCGACACCGCACCCTTGCGGTTACCCAGAACTCTTTAACCTTCCAAAACGCGCAACTATACCGCAACTATGCCAAACTATCGTCTCGCTCGCAGCGAAGCAGACCTTGCATGAACCCCATCGCGTAGGCCATCCCGGCGTGCCACGGGGCTTCGCAGGTCATCAGCGGGGTGTGGTCGGGGATCAACGGCCCGTCATAGCCGCAGTCTCGAAGGATCCGAACGATCCGCCGCATGTCGATGTCGCCTTCGTCCAAAAACGTCTCCTGATAGGCCGGAATCTTCCCCCGCACGTTGCGAAAGTGGACGTACGCGATGTTGCCTCCGCGGGCAAACTCCTCCGTTGCCGCGTAGATGTCGCCCTCGGTCATCTCGGCCAGAGTGCCCAGACAAAACTCCAAGGCGTTGTACCGGCTGGGATAGAGGTCCAGCAAGCGACGGTACATCCACGGCTGGTACACCAAGCGCGGCGCGTTGCGGAGGACGGGAAACGGGGGGTCGTCGGGATGGGCGGCTAAACGGACGTCGGCCTCCTCCGCCGCCGGCAGCAAGTGCCGCAAGAACCACTCCAGCCGTTGCCAAAGCTCGTCGTGGGGGAAGAAGGCCAAGTGCCCCGAGCCGCCGGGGGCGTAGCGCATGTTCCAGACCATGCCCAGGGGGATGGGCCGCTCGTCCGGACCGGCCACGTACACGGTTTCCGCGCCGCCTCGGGCGAGGGGGCCCGATTTGCGGCCCGCCACCCCGGCGATGGAAAAGTTGTATCCGAATGCTCGGATCCCCGCCCGGCCCACGTCTCGTATCAGCGTTTGCAACCGCGCCATCTGCCGGTCTCGCTCCGGCCCGTTCAGTAAGATGTCGTACCACAGCGCCGGGTCGAAGTTCTCGATCGCCCAAATCGTCAGGCAGTGCCGCCCGGCCGACTCTTGCAACCGGGCCAAGGAGTCGTAGTTCCAAATGGGGTCCTCCGGGTCGCCCGCCCAACCCCAACCGTCGTCTCCCACCGGTTGGTTGTCGCGCAACTCGCCGCCGCGGAAGTAATCGACCAAATGCACGACCAATTCCGTCGCACCGCACTGCCGCGCAAAGCGAAAGTTGTCGTCCGTCAATTGGTGCCGATACAGTCCGAATCCCAGCTTCATGATGTCAATCTCGGTAAAGCTCAAAATGCGGTGGAACCGCAGCCGGACGGCCTCGGGGGTTCCTCCCGCCCGGAGGGCCCAAGGGCACAATAACCGCGCGCAAGTCCCCGATCCTTTCTCCGCCGGATGCGGCGCCGTGAGTGCGCAAAAATCTCGAACGGGGAATCGTATTCGTCTCCGCCGGGAAAGAAAATGGAGGGTGCAGGCCCATGCTCCATCGTTACTCGGTGAGTGGGGAAATGGGCATTCGGCAATCGCAACGGCGCGGGACCCTCCGGGCGCGGCGCAAGCGTGGGGGCATTCCCTGCGGCAGCCGCCCGGAATCCGCACTCCGCGGCGTCGAGACCATGGCCGACGGCTTGCATGGGCGACCGGCGCCCGTTCGGCCGCGGGCGGACTTGGGCGTGCAGATCACCGTGCCCTCGGTCGCCGAGATCTTCCTGTCTCCCTCGTTGCACAAGCAAAAGCAGACTATGGCGAACAACGGAGAAGAGAAACGCATTCGGTGCCCCATCTGCGGCAAGCCATTTTCGCCGCGGCAGAGCGACGCCCTGCCGTTTTGCAGCGGGCGGTGCCGCAACATCGACCTTTATCGGTGGTTGAAGGAGGACTACGCTCTGCCGCTTCCGCCGCGATTGGATGACGAAGAGGACGCGCCGCGCGAGGAGGCCCATCCCGGCCGCGAAGACTGAGGTTCCTCGGGAAACGGACGCCTCGTGCCGTGCCCGCCGTTCTCGGGAGGGCCTGCGCCCCGCTCTCAGGCCGAAGCCGGGCGCGCAACCCGCTTTTCCAGGGCCGCCCCCACGAACGCCTGAAACAACGGATGGGCTCGCGTGGGCTGGGACTTGAATTCCGGGTGAAATTGAACGGCCACGAACCAAGGGTGTTCGGGCACCTCCACGATCTCCACCAATTTCCCGTCCTGACTGGTCCCGGTCACCATCATGCCGCAGCGCTCCAGCGTTTCGCGGAACGCGAGATTGAACTCGTAACGGTGGCGGTGGCGCTCGGAGATTTCCCGCTTTCCGTAGGCGGCGGCCGCGCGACTCCCTTCCTTGAGCACGGCCGGATAGGCCCCCAGCCGCATCGTTCCGCCCTTGTCCGTGACCATCCGTTGCTCATCCAGCAGGCAGATGACGGGATGCGGGGTATCCTTGACAAATTCGGTGGAGTGGGCATCCTGCAAGCCGGCAACGTTCCGCGCGAACTCGATTACCGCGCATTGCATACCCAGGCAAATGCCGAAGAAGGGGATTTTTTTCTCCCGGGCGAAGCGGACGGCCTGAATCTTGCCGTCGATGCCGCGTTCGCCGAAACCGCCCGGCACAAGAATGCCGTCCACACCCGCCAGGAGCCGCTCCGCCCCCTCCCGTTCCACCCGTTCGCTATGCAATCGCTCCACGCGGACCACGGTCTGATGGGCGATGCCGGCATGATCCAAAGCCTCGTAGATCGACTTGTACGAATCTCGCAGCTCCACGTACTTGCCCACCACCGCAATGGAGATCTCACTCTTGGGGTTGCGGATGCGGTGCAGCAGTTCGTGCCAGCTTTCCAGGTCCGGCATGCCGCACTTGAGATTCAACTTGCGGACGATCAGGGCATCCAGGCCGTGCTCGACCAGGCTGAGGGGCACCTCGTAGATGGAGAAGGTCTTGTCTTGCTCCTCGATCACGCACTCCGAGGGGACGTTGCAGAACAGGCCGACCTTCGCCCGCAAGTCCCGGCTGAGGGGCTTTTCCGTGCGGCAGATGAGGATGTCGGGCTGGATGCCGATTTGCCGCAATTGGCCCACGGAATGCTGCGTCGGCTTGGTCTTCAGCTCATCGGCGGCTCGCAGGTAGGGCACCAACGTGAGATGGATGTACAGGCAATTCTCGCGCCCCAGGTCCAGCGACAGTTGCCGGATGGCCTCCAGGAAAGGCAGGCTCTCGATGTCGCCGACCGTCCCGCCGATCTCGGTAATGACGACGTCCACGTCCGGCTCGGCCAGCTTCGTCACCGCCCGCTTGATCTCGTTCGTAATGTGCGGGATGACCTGCACGGTTTGCCCCAGGTATTCTCCGCGGCGCTCCTTGGTGATGACCGCCTGGTAGATCTTGCCGGTCGTGTAGTTGCTATCCCGGGTGAGGGGACTGTTGGTGAATCGCTCGTAGTGCCCCAGGTCCAGGTCGGTCTCGCTGCCGTCGTCCAACACGTACACCTCGCCGTGCTGGTAGGGGCTCATGGTCCCGGGATCGACGTTGATGTAGGGGTCCATTTTCTGCATCCGCACGCGGAGTCCGCGGCGTTCCAGCAGCATCCCGATCGACGCGCTGGTGAGACCCTTGCCCAGGGAGCTGACCACGCCCCCCGTGATGAAAATGTGTTTGGTCATGGTGCCCATCCGTACCGCCGACCGCGGATAAAAAAACGAATTCGCCGCGCACAGCCATGCGGGACTCGGCCGCCCCCATGGAACGCAGCGAAACGCTTAAGAGAACGATCAGAAAGAGGCCGTCGGCGCGGAACCAGGGCGGAACGCTCCCCCGCATCCTCCGCCGCGCCGCCTACCGGAGATTGTACCGAGCTTGGTACCGGGCCACAAACCGGCGGTAATCCTCGGGGGTGTCGATCCCGGAGGACGAGGTATCGATGATCCCCACCATGATGCGCGTCCCGTGATAGAGGAATCGCAATTGTTCCAGCTTTTCGACCTGCTCCAACGGCGGCGGCGACCACGCACCTAATTGCAGTAAGAATTCCCGCCGGTAGGCATAGATGCCGAGATGCTGGAGGAAGACGGGCGGGTCGGCCTGGAGAAGACGGTCGTCCCACTCGCGGGGATGAGGGATGAGGCTGCGGCTGAAGTACAAGGCCCAGCCCTCGGCGTCGCGGACCACCTTCACGCAGGCCGGATCATCGAGCAATTCCCGCGCGCGGAGCGGGGCGGCCAAGGTTCCCACGCGGGCCTCGGGGTGCTGCTCCATCAATTCCAACAGGCGATCGATTGCTTCCGGGGCCATCTCCGGCTCGTCGCCCTGAAGGTTGACGAAGACATCGACCTCGGGCATGGCGCGGGCGACCTCCGCCACGCGATCCGTCCCGCTTTGGGCGTTGGGGTCCGTCATCCGCGCCGTCCCGCCGAAGGCCTCCACGGCGCGGCGGATCTCTTCGCAATCGCAGGCCACGCACACGCCCGCCGGCCTCGTCGCCGCAGACGCTACCTCGTAGGTATGCTGAATCAAGGGCTTGCCCGTCTCGCTCAGCAGCATCTTGCCGGGCAGTCGCACCGAAGCCAGCCGGGCCGGGATGACGACCCAGGCGGTCAGCCCCCGGGACGATTTACCGGCGGAGGCGCCGGGCTCCCGCGTTTCGCTCGTCATGTCCTTGCTCACATGGATTCGCACCGAAGAAGCGCCGCCGCACGCCGCGGTGCCGGCCTGCTTCACTTCGCAGGCGGATTTCCGGCCCAAGCCGGCAACGTCACCCTACGGCCGCCAAGGTCCGCATCCTGGGAAACGGAATTGGGTTCACCGCCAGTCTAACGCAAGGCAATCAGCATGGAAGCCGGGCCTCCCGCTCACTACGGAGCCGGATCCGTCACTGCTGGAACTGCACCTCGGCGGGTTCATCCAGGACTGGGGCCGGGGGCAGCGGCATGGGCGAGCCTAGACCGCCGTTCGGCGCCGCAGGCTCCGCCGGGGGAGGCGATGACGGCGCCGGCTGGACGGGCGGAGCGGCGGTGCCATCCGCAGACGGCATGGGCTGCGGCGCGTCGCCGCTCGGATTCGGCCCGACTTGCGCGGCACCGTTGGGGGCCGGCTCGGTCACCCGCGGCACGGCGGGGGCGACCGGTGCGGCGGGAGCCGCGGCCGGCTGCGGCTGCGGTGCGGGCGTCGGACTTGATCCCGACGAAACTTCGCCGCCCGCGCCGGCCCCGGTCCTCAGCGAAACGAGTACGTTGCGGGGTTGCTGATACCGAACCTGCCAACCGCCTCCCAACGCCTTGTACACGGAGACCAGGTTCAAGGCGACCTTGCCGCGGGATTCCGCCAGGGCGTCTTGTTGCTGCACCAACGCCCGCTGCGAATCGATCACCCGTTGGAAGTCGATCAAGCCCTCTTGGTATTGCGCCATGGCCAGCGCGGAGGCGGCAGCCGTGGCTTGCGTGGCCTGCTCCAAGGCGACCAGCCGACGTTTCTCTTCCAGGAAGGCGGTAATCATGTCTTCCGCCTCTTCGTTCGCCCGCAAAACGGTTTCCTGATAACCCAACACCGCCTGGCGGAATCGCGCATCCTCCATCAACACGGAATTGCGGATGCGGCCGTAGTTGAGGATGTTCCAGCGGAACCCAGGCCCGACCATGCCGGCGAGACTCCGGCCGTTGAACAAGTCGCTGAAGTTCTCGGCCTGATAGGCGATTTGGCCGGTGATGGCGATGTGAGGATAGAACTCGGCTTCGGCGATGCCGATGCGGGCGGATTGGGCGGCCGCCAATCGCTCCGCGCGTCGGACGTCGGGCCGCCGCCGCAGGAGATCGGCGGGG
>Ga0067045_1003739_pt1 | contig 22844 bp, 17 predicted proteins | sample TerdegcTABiofilm_FD_59184 | JGI IMG/M metagenome (GOLD analysis project Ga0067045, IMG submission 59184) | Combined Assembly of (Gp0054472, Gp0054536) Wastewater bioreactor microbial communities from Singapore -Terephthalate degrading...
GGGATCAAACGGGCACAATACTGTTGAGTCACTGTGGTCACCTCGTTCTTCATCATTATTGATTATATTTTATCCATTCTTAAACGAGTTGTCACGGTATGGATAGTCATAATCCTAGAGAAAGTGTTATTAATTATAATAAGTCTGAAAACTTTAAAGCAGAGGGGACCCGTAAGGATCCCCTCTGTGCGTCAGTTTAATTCAATCCGGTTTCAGCCGTCAACGCCTGTACTCAGTGGATTTGCAGCCGGAGGGTGTTGACGATGACCGTCACGGCCTCGGCCCGGGTGGCATTGCCCTGGGGCCGGAAGGTGCCGTCCGGGTAGCCTTTCATGATACCGTTCTTAACCGCCGCGGCAACGGCCGCCCTGGCCCATTCCGAGATGCCGGCGCTGTCCGCGAACTTGGTTTCCTCATTCACCAGCTCCAGCTTCGCGGCCTTGACGATCATCACGGCCATCTGTTCACGAGTAATAAGATCATCCGGACCAAAGGTGTCGGCGTCGTAGCCGCTGACTATGCCGAAAACGGCTGCTGTGGAAATGTAGTCTCTGGCCCAGTGCCCGGCGGTGTCTTTAAACAGCCTGGCGGTCCTTAGATCGAGCTTGAAGGCCTTCACCAGCACGGTGGCGAACTCGGCCCTGGTGATGGTATTATCGGGCTTGAAGGTGCCGTCGGGATAACCGCTGACTGCACCCAGTTCCACCAGTTTCTTGATATCGGCCTCTGCCCAGTGGCCGGCAATATCGGTCAGGGTGCCCGGCTGGACCACCGGCGCAGCCGTTTTCTTTACGGCAAACACGGCAAACTTGGTGAGGTGGTCTACTTCTACGGTGATGGTGTTGCCGGATACGGTGCCGCCGAGGTTGACCCACTGCTGCTTGGACTGGTCGTAGTAAAACACGGCCGCTGTCTCGTCGGAACTTAATGCTGACGGGTCGAAGCTCAGGGTGATGCCGACCCTGGTGTTAAAGGTATAGCTGGACTGGCCGCCGACGGTGAACTCGTAGACTTTGCCGGCAATCTTGTAGCCGGACGGAACCGCCGGGGGCGAGGTCACCTCTTTGACAGTAACCGTAACTGAAGATGTTCCTTTCAGCGCGTTGGCCGGTATGACTATCCTGGCGCTGTCGCCCAGGCCCACCGCCGCCCCGACGGTGGGGTCAACTGAAGCGGAGCCGGTGGTAATGGTGGGGCCGCTGGTGGTGACGGGCCCGCTGACGCCGGGGCTTTCAGCACTGCCGGCTGTGGTGAATTCTATTTCTTGCTGCACGTCTGCCGACATTCCGTTGTTGCTGGTCAGGTCAGGGCCGATAATGATTTTGTACGAACTCCCTGACTTTAAAGTGGTCTGGGGTACTACGAACAGGTAGTTCCGGTTAACGTCGCTGGAGGTGCCGTCGCCCGACCGGTCCACTCTGATGCTGACGCTGCTGCCCGATGTGTCCAGCAGCCTGAATGCAGCCTGGTTGCTGCTAAAGTAAGTGCTGGTGGCAACGTTGGTGGCAAACCTGATCCCGATGGCGGTATTGCTGCTGAAGGTTGTAGGCACCCCGGTCAGCTTCGGCCACGGCGGGGGTGAATAGCTGGACCCTGTATTGCCTGTTGTTAGCACATCTCCTATGGGAGCGGGAGGCTCTGTATTGCTGTCTGGATCGTAGCTGCAAACGCCGTATTCGGTAACGTAGGGCCTGTTGCTGCCGCCGGGGGTCACGCTGAGATAGTTTTCGCTCCTGCCGGCGCCGTTAACAGCAAAGACGTAATAGGTATGCGAACCGGCGCCCTGCCCTTCTTCATAGCTGTAGGTCAGGGTGTCACCGTCTACTGTGGCCAGGAGCTTGTCGGAAGTGGTGCCGTCTTTGTAAATTTTGTAGGAGGTGACGTCGCCGCTGGCCGCGGGCCAGGACAGGGTGACTGTGCCCTGGTTTTTGGAACCGCTCAAGACGGCGCCGGCCGGCCAGGCGGGAACTTCTGAATCGCTGCCGCCGCTGCTGCCGCTCCCTCCGCTACTGCCGCCACCAGTGCCACCGCTTTCGGCTCCGCCTGCGGTGGTAAAGCAGACGGCTACGTTGCAGCCCAGAGAGGCCCCGCTATTGGCCTTGAGGTTTGCGCTGATGATGATCTTATAGGCGCTGCCGGGGTTGAGCGGGCTGACCGGGGCGATAAAAACGTTGTTCTTTTCGGCATCGTTGTTGATTATAAAGGTGTTGACCGGCACGCTCGCACCGGAGCCGTCCTGCACGGTGAAACAATCCTGGTTGGTGATCCAGTTGGAAATGACATTTTTGCTGAAATTCAGTTTGAAGGTGGCGTTGACCGGCACGCTGCTGCTGCCGGCAACGGCATCCCCTGTGTCGGAAGTGGCGCTGCCGGGCGTGGCGGTGGTCTGGCAGGTGTTTAGCAGCATAAAGGGCGCCGTGCCCTGTCCGCCGCCGCCGGTCCAGGTGCCCCCGCCGCTGTAAGCGTTGACGGACAGGCAGGTCGCGCTCCAGTTGCCGGCCAGGTTCAACGCTTCGATTTTGAAATTATAGGTGGTGGCCTCGGTTAAACCGGTGACGGTGTAGGACAGGGTGGTGCCACTCACGGTGGCCAGTTCCGTCCCGTTCTGGGAGATCCGGTAGCTCTGGATTCCGTAATCGTCTGTGGCGGCCGGCCAGGACAGGAGCAGGCTGTCGTGAGTGCCGGTGGTGTATGAGACTGTGGCTACCTGTCCGGCTGACCAGCCTGGAATGCCGGCCGGCGCGGTCGCCGCCGTGGCCAGCGTTAATTCGGGCCCGGTGATGGTCCAGTTGCCGGCAGCATCAAAGGCCCAGACTTTGAAGGTGTACGCGGTGCTTTTGGCAAGCCCGGTAACGGTCAGGCTCGTTGCCGGTCCAGCAGTGGCCGCGACAATATCTCCGTTCTGGAAAACGACGTAGCCGGCAATGCCTGCGCTGCTGGAGGCGGCGGGCCAACTCAGGGTCACGAAGGTGTCGGCAACGGCGGGCGCGGTCAGGCTGGCGCCGTCAGGCCAGGCCGGAGCGCCAACAGTGAAGGACCCGGTGGTGAAATGCACTTCCTGGTCCAGTACCATTGAGGTGCCGTTTTTAGCGGTCAGGTCTTTATTAATAACAAGTTTATACTGGGTGTTGGGCACCAGTTCGTTTACAGGGGTGATGAAAATGTTGTTCTTCTCGGCGCCGCTGTTGATGGTATCGGGAATCCTCAACACATGGACCGGCACATCCGCGCCGGCAGCGGTCTGCAGTGTAAAGCAATTCTTGTTGTTGCTCCAGGTCGCCGTTACACCGTCTTTGCCGGTATCAGCAATGACGTTATTGGTGAATGTCAGCTCAAGCATGGGCTTCAGCGGCACATTGCTGCTCCCCTCCACGGGTGCGCCGGGGATGGAAGCCGCGGGATTGCCGCTGATGGTGGTTAAATAAGCCCCGGTGGGGTATAAACCACCCGTTCCGATTACAAAAGAATTTGTCGGTGTGTTATGGGTCCAGTTGCCGGCCGCGTCACACGCATCAACAACAGGATGATAATTAGTCTGATTATCCAGGCCTGTAAAAAGATAACTAAACGTGTTGCCGTCGACGTATACGGTTTTTACAACCGTTCCTCCAGCTTCAAGAGCAAGCCGGTAGCCGGTAACGCCGACGTTGTCCGAAGCAGCGTTCCATTTAATCAGAACGCTGGTTGATGACACAATAGAACAGGTCAATCCGGTATTATTGTACGGGACCCAGTAAGGAGGAATAATATCTACCGTGTCGGCCTCTGTAACCGGGCCGTCGCTGCTCCAGTTGCCGGCCGCGTCGCCCGCTTCCACCTTGAAGGTGTAGTGGCGGTTGACCGTCAGGTTGGACACGTTATAGGTATAGTAAACCGTGCCGTTTAGCGTGGTGTAAACGGCGCTGCTCACGGTGGCTATTTCATCTGTGCCCTGGAAAATCTTGTAGTCCGTCACGGCCCTGTCGTCTACGGCGGCGGTCCAGGTCAGGGTCAGGCCGGTATCTGTGATATTGGACGCCGTCAGGCTGCTGCCGGGCGGCCAGGTAGGGGCGGTGATGTCGGGGTACACGGCTGTCGTCACGGTGGCGCTGGGGCCGTCCGTGCTCCAGTTGCCGGCCGCATCTGTCGCTTCAATCTTAAAGGTATAAGTTACGCCGTCAGTCAGGCCGGTAACATGGTAGCTCGCGGCAGCGCCGTCGCTGACGTCGTAGCTTGTAGAGCCGCCGGTGTCGTCGCTCTGGTAAATCTTATAGCCGGTAACGTCCAGGTTGTCCATGGCGCCGGACCAGTTCAGGGTGAGCTCGTGGTAGGTTGCCTCGGACACGGTCAGGCTGCCGGCCGGCCAGATAGGCGCGGTGGTGTCGGGCGCAGGATTCAAGACCAGGTCGCCGGTCAGCCTGGCAATCATGCCGTCATAACCACCCCCTATCGTCCCCTGGCAACCGTTGGGGGGATTGGGCGGGAAGTCGCCCGAGTTGCTGGCACCGGCAATATAGACGTTGCTCGCCGCATTGAGAGCCATAGCATAACCGTAGTCGCCACCAGTGCCGCCAAGGTAGGTGGAGGCGAGCGGCTTGCCGTTCACTTCGCTCAGGTCGGGGTTAAGTTTGGTGACGAAAGCGTCACTGGACGTGCCGTTTAGGGCCGGTTGATACGCGCCGTCTGTAGTGGGGTAGGTTGTTGAACTTGTATTGCCGGTGACATAAACATAGCCGCCGGCATCGCAGGCTATGTCGTAGGCGGTTTGACTGCCGCTCCGGCCGACCAAAGTTGAGGCCACCAGGCCGGTCAGGTCGGGTTTTAGTTTGGCCACGTAATTGTTATTGTTAGCAGAACCGCCGGTGTGAGCCGCGCCCGTGGTCACGGGGAAGTCGTCTTCTTTTGTTTCCCCGGTAACGCAAACATTGCCGTCGGAATCGAGGGCCAACGCCTTCAATGTGGTGGAACCAGTATTTCCACCCAGGTAGGTGGACGCCTTGAGCTCGGCAAGGTCGTTACTCAGCTTGGATACAAAGCCACTAGTATAAGAAGTTTGATCTTTGGTCTTGCTTTCTATAAATGCATTGTCCGTGGTGGGAAAACTATTTGAATTAGTAGTTCCCCCGACGTATACATCCCCGCTCTGATCCACGGCTGCCGTGTTGTTGTAAAGGGTTTCTCCATAAGTGCTGCCGCCGAGGTAGGTGGACGCCAGTATCTGGCTTAAATCGGCGCTGTATTTTAATAGCAGGCCGTGGTTGGAACCCGAAGTTATCGACTTCTGATACCCGGTCACACTTAAATCGGTTGACTGGGTAGATCCCCACACAAAGACATTTCCATCAGGATCGAGAGTTATGGCATAAGCGTTATCAGGTTTATTGGCACCACCGTAGCAGGTCGAGGCAATCAAGTTAAGGTGAGTATCGTCCAGCTTTACCACAAAAAAGTCGTTGTCGCTGCCGCTGCCGTGGGGTGTTACTGTGGTATAAAAATCATTAGACGCCGAATAGCCGGCCACATAGACATGGCCGGAGTTATCCAGGGCGATGGCGTTCCCCTGTTCAGCAGCACTGCCGCCGAGGTAGGTGGCGGCCAGGAGTTGCTTGAGGTTGCCGCTCAGCTTGGCCACAAAGGCGTCGTTGGCAGTGCCGTTAAGGATCGTTCTGTAACCCCCCGTAACGGTGAAGAAGGTATCTGAATTCGTGTATCCCGCGACAAATACATTCCCTGCGGCATCAATCGCTATCGCCCTGAGGTAATCGCCTTTGCTGCCTCCAAGGTAGGTGGAGGCCAGCAGAGGGTCTATTACCAGGGGACAGGTGCGGTCGTAGTCGCCGACGGCAAAGCCGTAAGTGTCGCCTTTTACCACGTAGGCGACGGCCACATCCACCCGCCGTCCGTCAATAACCTGATAAGCCTCCGGGCGGGTCAGTTTGACCGTGCCCAGGCCGGTGGCCAGCTCCAGCTCGCCCTGTTCGTTGACGGACAGCCTGTCCGCCCCTTTTACCTGCAGGGCGATTTTACCGGGGTCCCCGCCGGTGGCCACGGTGAAGATCTTCTCCACGTTGTTCCCGTAGGCCCGGAGGTTGACGTTGACTTTGTCGTAAACCTCGCCCAGGGTTATCTCCTGGTAAGAGGACAGGTGCTTCTCCAGCGAGCCGAGGTAGTAGTTGACCTGGGCGCCTGGAGGACTCGCTGCGGCCGGTACCAGCGCCCTGGCCCCGGCAAACTCCTCCTTCAGCACCCAGCCGCCGCCCTTGCGGCCGGGAAGGTTGTAAATGATGCCGTCACCGGTGACGTAGACGGTACCGGCGAAAGTTTTGGCGTAAAACTTGACCTGCTCGTCGTTAATCTGACCCTCGTTCGGTACGAAGGGCACCTGGACGGAGGCAATTTTCGCCTGTGTCTCCAGGCTGGCAATCCCGGCACTGCCGGCCGTTTCAGCATCGGCCGGCAGGGCGAAGGACCCGCTCAGGCAGAACAGCACCGCGATCAATAGACCGATGACCAATGTTCTGAGACGCAAGACGATATCACTCCCTTTTTGAAGATACTGTCGTTAGTTAATTATCCCGGCCTCTTGGCTGGTGCTTTAGAAATGCAAGTCAGCAGTTTTAGTATTACCATTGAGCAGAGGCCGGTGAAAAACCTGCCGAACCGGCGCTGTTCACAGGCACGATGCGGAAATATAAACCAGTACCCATATCACCTGCTGTAAGATAATGCGTCGTGGTTACCAAAGTATCGTTTAATTTCGTATATACCCCCGTGTACTTGTCACCTCTGGTGTAATATACGTCATACCCGTCGGTGGCTCCGATTCTGGTTGGATCAAGCGAAGTGGCGGACCATTGAACATATATGGAGCCGGGATCGCCGCCATGTAAGGTACCATCTTCAAGTGTGGGCGCACTATCCAACCAGCCGGGGAGATCGCTGGAAACGGTGGTGAATTGTATTGTTGTTCCGCCGTACTGATTCTGGGGACTGGTGCCTTCACAATCAAAGCCCGGCACGACTAATTGGTAGGTTCCCGAACTGAGGTTATAGGCTGGATAAGAGTTGCTGTTCAGGGTTTCCGGAAAGAAGATGCAGGTGCGGGCATCGTTGGCCTGCGGGACGTAACATTCGGCGCCCGCGATCGGACTGTGTGCAGTTGTGAAGTTGTTGTCCTGGCCGACCTGGTTTCCGTCTTTAGTGAAGTTTGCACTCAAACTGCTCAGCAAGTTGGAGATACTGCCAGAGGAAATAGGCCTGTCCACAACAAACCCGATGTTTGCCTCCCAGGAAACACCGGTCGCTCCATTAGCCGGGAAATAAGTCACAATCGGAGTACCTGCATAGTTGCCCGAGCCGTCCGGAGTTCTGAACTTGAAGACAAGATCGTTTCTACCGGTGTAGTTGCCCAGGGTCAAATTGTTGCTGTTAGCTACGGTAGCCGCTTTCACCGTCACGCGGTAAAGTTTGTCTGCAGGAAGATTTTCTGAAAAGGTCAGGGTCACGGTCGTCCCTTTGGTCAGGTTGGAGGTGCTGACGCCGCTATTGTTGTCTCCCGGTACTACGTAACAAGCACTAATTGTTACATCCTGGCCGTCTGTTTCATTGTAGACTGAGAAATGCTCCTGAACCATTTGGGGGTCCGTTGAGGCAACCTTCTTATCAAAATAAAGGATCAGTTGATCACGATGATTGGTGTCGTACTTGTAACCGTGGAAGTTGAAAGCTTTATTCCCCGAGCCGCTGCCAGTACCGTTGTAGTTCAGGGCGAAGGCCCCCGGCGCGAAGGCGGCGAACAGCATGACTGCAACCACCATCATTATGGCAATTTTCCCGCTTTTTTTGAAAAACCGGCTTTTAAACATGAATTTTCCCTCCTATTAAGAATATTTTCAGAAATATTTTTTTTACCGATTACCTTTTTGGCGCCTTTATTTTACCTCATTTACCTCATTCTCAACACCTCCGGCAACGTATTCGCGACAAAAAAGCCGGGCTACAAAAATGCACAACCCGGCTACGGCAAGCCTTTTTAAATAAGCCTTTTCTTATCCTTTCCGCACCGGGAGGCCCATCCGTTTCCGGATACACCCTATCGTTCATCCGCCGTAGCTCAAAAACCGTAGGCAGGAAGACTCGGATAAAAATATTAATTTTTCGTCAGGTAAAACTTTATCGTCTCATAACAACTCAGGTTAATTAATTATTAAAGAAAACATTTGAATTAAAAACCTTTCCTTCTCCTCTTTATTAATACCTCCACCGCCACCCAGCCGGCAATTAAAACCACAGTAAAAATAGTGAGCAAACTGGTGTAATCCAGTCCTACCCCGGCTTGCGCGGGATTCTCTGCCTGTCCGGACGACGCAGCCTGCCCGGCGCTTTCCCCGCCGGCGCCGGCGGCAGCCTGCCGCTGCTCCGCAGCCGCTCCCGGCAGCTTGCTGTCCTGGCTGCCCGCGCTTACGGCAGTGTTTGCGCTCCCCGCACCGCCGGTACCATTAGCGTCACTGCCGGTGCCGGCCTGGGGCGGCGCACCTTCACTGTTTGTTTGGGCGGTGCCCTGCCCTCCGGCAGTAACAGGCTGGGAATCAGGCCCGGACGGCTGCCCGGCAACTGTCTGAACAGCCGGTTGTGATGCGGCGGCCTGTCCCCGGGTCTTGAAAGAGATGGTCACGCCCTGCCCTGACGTGGTCCCTCCAAGGGTGGAGACGCCGTTCTTGGCCCGCAGGTCCGGCGACACCTTCAAAGTGTAAGAGGTGCCCGGGTTGAGCGGAATTGCGGGCTGCACGAACACGTTTTGCCGCTGGGAAAAATCGATGGTGTCATCCACCTTGGTCACTTTGAGCGGGATGTTTTCACCGCTTTCAGAAACCAGGCTGAAGCACTTTCTGTTGTTCTCCCAGACGGTGCTGTTGACCACGTTTTTGTCGAATGTCAGTTTGAACTTCGGTTCTGTGGGCACGTCGGCGGCGTTCTGCACCTGGCCGCCGTCAACAAGAGAAATTGAGACAAAACTCAACGGCTTCTGGCCGGGTATGCCGGGGGAGGAAGATCTTTCACCTCCCTGGGCAAGGGCCGCGGAGGCCGAGAATAAAAACAACAGCAAAAAGACGACAGACTTCAATAATAAGCTTTTTCTTCCGGAAAGCACTGAACTTCATCCTTTCTCAGGTAAGGAACACTTACTTTATTTCATTATCGCGCCCCCAATTTCGCTTCCTCAGCTTCGCCGGGTGCTGTTAACGGCGCTACGCAAGTCGTTCGCTAACGATAACGCCGTACCTCCACCGGGTTTACTGAATGGTTACATTTAGACCAGGATAACTGAAAGCATAAAGGCCAGGAAAACCAGACCTATGGCCAGCCCGTCTTTTTCCTTGAAACGCAGGCTGCCGGTTCTGATCCGGCTGGAGCCGCCGGTATAGCACCTGCTTTCCATGGCGGCGGCCAGGTCGCTGGCTCGCTGCAGCGACGCCGCCAGCAGGGGGACCAGGACGGACAGGAAACTTTTTAGCCGGGTTATTATGTGCGGCGAGTTAAACTGCGCTCCGCGGGACTTTTGGGCGCGGGTTATGATCTCTGCTTCTTCGATGATGGTCGGAATAAATCTCAAGGCAGTGCTGACAAGTATGGAAAACTGGCTCACAGGTACCCTCAAATGATGCAGCGGCGAGAGCAGGGACTCTATGCCTGAAGCCAGTTTCAGCGGCGAGGTGGTCATGGTCAGCAGGGAAGAAGACAGGTACAGGATCAACAGGCGAAAGATCGTGGATGTGCCCAGGGCGATACCCTCCCTGGTCACACTCACGCCGCCCAGGTAAAAAACCGGCTCGCCTGCAGTGAGCACCGCCTGAAAAGCAAATGACAGCAAGAACAAATACCTGAGCTTGTACAGGCCGCGCAGGACCCTGGCGATTTTTACCCGGGACAAAAACATGGCCGCCATTATAATGGAGATATTGAGCAGGATCACGTACCACTTGAAATTCATCAAAACTGAAAAGATGACGGCAAAGCACCCGATGATTTTGGTCCTGGGGTCGAGCTGGTGGATGACCGAGTTGCCCAGGACGAACTGGCCCAGCTTTAGCCCTTTGTCTTGTCTCATCTGTCTTTCTCCTCCAGAAGCCTCGCTATTTCCAGCTCGGCCTCTGCCATGGTGATAATTCCGGTATTCACTTCTTTACCGCGCTCAGCCAGGGTATAAATCAATTGCAGGTAGTCAGGCAGCCACCCGGGCAGGTCCCGGAAAATCCTTTGGGACAGAATTTCTTTTGCATCCCCGCAAGCAATAAGTTTTCCACTCTCTAAAACGGCGATCCGGTCGGCCAGCGAGATGATTTCCCTGATGCTGTGGGATACCATTACCACGGTGATGCCGTCTTCCAGCTGCAACTTTTTAACCAGCTTCAGGATCATTTCCCTGCCCGGGGGATCCAGACCCGCCGTCGGTTCGTCCAGAACCAGTACCTCCGGCCTCAAAGCCAGCACGCCTGCTATGGCCACCCGCCTGCGCAGCCCGCCGCTGAGGCTGATGGGCGGCAGCCCGGCCACCATTTCCGGCTCCAGGCCCACTTTTTTCAACGCTTCCGTGGTTCTGCTCCTGATCTCCCGCTGGTCAAGCCCGAGGTTCCTGGGGCCGTAGGACACGTCGTCGAATACGGTGGCCTCGAAGAGCTGCTGCTCGGGATACTGGAATACCAGGCCGACCTTCTTCCACAATTCATTCCTGTACTTTTCAACGGAGGTGTCCAGCCCGCAAACGGTCACTTTCCCGGCGGTTGGGCTGAGCAGGCCGTTAAAATGCTGGATCAGCGTCGATTTGCCGGATCCGTTTGCCCCCACGATGCCCAGAAACTCGCCCTGTTCTACTGACAGGGTGATGCCGTCCAGGGCTTTTCTTTCGTATGGGGTACCGGGCAGGTAAGTATAGGTTAAATTTTTTACGTCTATCACCGGCATAAGTATTCCACCATCTGCTGCATGCTGATGATTTTCCTGTCAACGGCATGGCCGCGCTTTCTCAGGCTGTTTGCCAGCTGGACGATTTCGGGCGGCCTTAAACCTGTATCGTTAAGGCTTTCTTCTGAGGTAAAAATCTCCCACGGCGCTCCTTCCAGGCAAACGGCACCTTCATTGAGCACAATCAGGCGCTCCGCATGGACGACGTCTTCCATGTTGTGCGAGATCAGGATGATCGTTATGCCGTATTTTTCATTCAGCTCTTTTAAGTTGATGAGGAGTTCCTGCCTGCCGCGCGGGTCGAGCATGGAGGTGGGTTCGTCCAGGACCAGGCAGGCCGGCCGCATGGCCAGGGCTGAGGCTATGGCAACTTTTTGTTTCTGGCCGCCGGAAAGCAGATACGGGGCGTGATGGCGCAGATCCGCCAGGCCGACGGCCTGCAGCGCCCAGTCGATGCGCTCTCTTATTTCGGCGGGCGGGAGCTTCAGGTTCTCCGGGCCGAAAGCGACGTCTTCTTCCACAATGGAGCTGATAATCTGGTTGTCGGGGTTTTGGAAGACCATCCCTACCTGGCGCCTGATTTCGGTCAGTGCACTCCTGTCCGCCGTGTCCAGCCCGTTTACATACACCTTGCCGGCCGTGGGTTGAATCAGACCGTTGATGAGCCGGGCGAGGGTGGTCTTCCCGGACCCGTTCATCCCGATCAGGCCGACGTACTCACCTTGCCGGATGGTCAGGTTTATGTCTTTGAGGGCGCATTTTTTACCGGAATGGCCGGCGCTGTACTCTTTTGTGACATTGATTAGTTCTATCCCGTTTCCAGCCACCACTTATTACCTCGCAAAGAAGTCACTCCCAGGTGGAAAGCCTTGGCCTCAAGCGCTTTATCAATACTGCGGCGATCAATCCGCCCGCGGCGCCGAACAAAACGTGGGAGGATGCGGCAAACCCCAAACCCAGGGCGATAAATCCCATCGGCAGTTTAAGCAATATCCCCAGGATGAGGTTTACAACCAGTTTCGACAGGCTGGTCAGCGTGCCGCAAATGGCCCCGACGAAAGGGTTTTCGAGCTTGTTGTAAAATACCGGAGTGAGAAAATCTATCAGCAGACCCGGTACAAAATACTTAAAAAAAACGAACACCCCTTCTTTTCCCAGCCCCAGCAATACCGCCAGCACACCCGAAACGGCGCCCATAATTATTCCCGCTCCAAACTTCGGGATCAGCCCCTTGCCCAGAACCAGGATCCCCATCCAGTAAATGCTGGTATGACCGGGCAGGTGCAGGGGAAGCCTGGTAATGTCTTTGGTTATCGAGATGAGTGTCCCGAACATGGTCAGCCTGAGCACGTCCGCCAGGCCGAGCCGGAAAATGAATTTTTCCGCTACCGGTACTTTTTCAACCTGCTCTTTCTTTGCTGTGTCATCCACTGCAGTTACCTCTTTATCAATTTATTTTGTTGATCTCGCTGACATCCTCAACAAGGAAACGCTGATAGTCATTCTTATTGCACAGGTTAACGGTCCCGCGGTCCGTAAAGTACAAGATGTAGTCGCCGGTAATCTCATTCCTGGTTGCCCGGAAAACAGACTTGCTGTCTATGCCTTTAACTTCAATTTGATTGAAGTCAGCAATGCCGGCCGCTCCCACGGCGTACAGCAGGCTCAGCCCTTTTGCCTCTTTATCACCGGGGGACTCCTGCTCTTTTAACGCCCTGAGCACGTCGACGCCCATGAGGGCGACAAGGTTACCGTTTTCCTGCACCCTGATCACGCTGGCTGATTTTAGCCCCTGCTCTTTTGACAGGTTTTCAGCCAGGTAGGAACCGGCAACAAGTAAAAGAATAAACGCTATGCTGATTGCTATTTTTTTATTTAACGTCATGGCTATTACCCTATCTTGAAAATATAATTCATCCGGGAAGGGTGGTCATCCCTGTTCACTCCGGCGCTCCGCGAGTCGTTCACCCAGGATAACCACCCTTACCCCGGTCATTTTCATCCTTCTGCTGGTGCCGCACAAGCAGCATGGGGTCTATATAAATAATAAATCAACTGACCGGGAAATTTTTGCAACAGCTGAATCCGGCGCGCGCCCACCTGCGGTAGCGGCAGTTGTAGCAGGTCAGCACACCTTCCAGGCAGATTTCCTCTTCGACATCATCCCTGTAATGCGGGCAGGCCGCAGCGAGCACTGCAGTCGCGTTAATGCTGTCGTTTCCGAGAAAATACTTTCCCCCGCCTGTTTCCATCACGTATTTTGACAACACTTCCTTTGCCTTCATAATGTGTCCTTCACTCCTTTCCTCTCATATATTGGAAGGCACCCCTGTCTCTCCCTGACATTCCGGCGGCCGTTAGAGGCTCATCTCCAGGACTTCAGCGATATCCAGGGTTTTAACACTGTTATTAACACCTTTAACCCTGACCTGTTCAGAAAGAGCGGCCAAACAATACGGGCAGGCCGTGCAGATCAGTTCAGCCCCGGTGGAAAGAGCTTCCCCGGCCCTGTTCTGGCCGATCAAGTTGTCAGCCACACTCTTCACCCAAAACCTGCCTCCACCCGCGCCGCAGCAAAAAGATTTTTCCCGGGAACGGGGCATTTCGGCCAGGCGGACGCCCGGCACGGACTTCAGGATTTCCCGCTGCTCACTGTAAAAACCATTGTAACGTCCAAGGTAGCACGAATCGTGACAGGTAATTGTTTTGTCGATACTCTTATTGGGCTTGACCTTGCCTTCTCTCAGCAGGTCAGCTAAAAAAACGGTGTGGGGGATGACTTGATATCTCCCGCCGAACTGGGGATATTCGTTTTTCAAAGTGTTAAAGCAGTGGGAACAGGTGGTTAAAATATTTTTTACATTCAACTCGTTAAAAAGCGACACGTTCTTTTACACAATTTTTTGGAAAAGGTGCTCATTTCCCATCCTGCGGGCCGTCTCGCCGCAGCACCATTCGTCACGGCCGAGCACGGCAAAACTGACGCCTGCTTTCTTTAGAATATTAATAAAGGCGGTGCCTGCCCTTCCCGGCCGTCTCGTCAAACGCAGCAGCGCAGCCTGCAAAATAAAGGTACTGCGCCCCGGGGATTCCCGGCCAGGGCTGGTACTCCCATTTCTTTTGCCTGGTCACGCCCGGTTTTGCGGCTGATTCCCCAGGGGCTGCCGCAACTTTCGATACCGGCCATAGCTTGCTTGATTTTTTCGGGCACGTTTCTTCCCGACGAGACGATATAACGGCGCAGATCAAACAGCCTGGAGGTGTGCTCGATGGAGATCGGGCACACCTCCATACACCCGCCGCAGGTGGTACAGCTCCAAATGAATTCGTCTTCGTAGACATCGCCGATAAGGTTTTTTTTCGTGACACCCTTTTTAGTCTTATAGGAAATCAATTCCTCCTTCACTTTCTGCCCGGCCGCTTTTTCAGCTTTCCGCTTTAAGAGAGCGGCGGCTGTTTTTTCTATATGCCGGCGCAGCCGGCCGTTGAACCTTTTGGGTTTCACCGGCTCGCCGCTCTGGTAGGCGGGGCAGATTTCGTCGCAGCGGCCGCATTTAACGCAGGCAAAAGCATCAAATAACTGCTTCCAGGTAAAGTCCTCCAGCCTGCCCACCCCGTAGATTCCAACATTTTCACCGTCAAAATGGATTTTACGCAAAGAACCTTTCGGCTCCAGCGAGCGCCAGTAGCTATTAAAAGGGGCAAAAACCATATGCAGGTGTTTGGAGCACGGCAAAATAAAAAAGAACGCAAATATAGCCAGGAAATGTGCCCACCAGAAAATTGCTCCAGCAGTCAAAAGTGCATCCGTACTCATATTTGCAAACAACCTGGAACTGGCACAAGCTAAAGGCGCAGACCCCGCCAGGTCCGCCTCTTCTCCCAGCGCAAACCGGGCACCGTAAAATAAAGCATCAGTTATTGCAATGATCAGGATCAATATGAGGATTACAAAAGCTATTGGTGTATTTTTCAGCCACGCCGGCCTCCTGACTGTTCTCCGCAGCAAACACCCGGCGGCACCAATTATTACCAGAATAATGAAAATATCTTTAACCAAAAGATAGGCAGAATTATTTCCCACCCAAGTGACATGGGTATGGAAAAGCTCTTCGGCAGCCATATCAGGGATATTAACCAGCAGGACAAAAAACCCGCCCATTAAAAACCCGTGCAGCATACCAAACAGGGGCTTATTCATTATTTTCTTTTGGGCCAGAACATAAATGAAAAAATTCTTCCACCGCTCAAAGGGGCGGTCAAAACGGTTTTCCGGCCTGCCTAATTTTATGTAACGGCAACGCTGGTATACCTCGCGAAGAAAAAAACCTGCCGATAAGATCATGAGGACGAAGAATATATAAATCTCCACTTTACCATTCCTTTCGGTTCGCGCCCGGGCTTTAACCTACTAACTTATAGTAACTCCGCCAAAAATTTATGCCGGGCAAGCTTTGCGAAAAACAAAGTCGGCCCGGCATAGTAAGCCAGATCAAACTCTCCTTTTCGCAATGGAAGGCATACCGGTTTCCCGGTCACCCTGCCGGCCTAAAACCATGGCTCAAAAGCTTTAGGTCATTAGGCTCGGAGAGTAATCAGTATTAAAATATAAAAGCTTTGCCCCGTTACCAAAAGGACAAAGCTTTGAAAATCTCTCCTTTCCGCAACGGGAGGCAAGGGGGTTTCCCACCCCTACCCTAACGGCTTGACAACCGTACCTTTCTTGCTTAGGTGTGTCAAGCTCGGAGGATACCTTATATTTTATGTACTATATTCTACATCAAAAAACAATTTCCTGCCATGTTATAATATTTTTCTTCAACGCCATGCCGGGTATTATCTTCGAGCTCTCTTCACCCGGATTTTCGAAATTGCCGGTACTGAGACTGAATTTTACTTTGGCAACACACGCCCACCCCGGTTATCACGAAGTGCCACCGGCAAGTTTCATTTAACGCGGCGCCGGTGCGGCTGCCACATAGCTGCTCAAAATTGTCATTGCCTTAGTGTTCAATCAGCCTTATAATTACTTATGGTAGGATGGCAGGATGGTTGCCTGGGGTGTAGAACACCATACAGGTTTTATCAGGTATTGCAAAAAAAGACATTCCTGCTGGAGTGTCTTTTTTGTTGTAAACCGTCGAAACTGCCACAAATCAAAATGTCCGGGGAGGGATGATTGTAAACAGCAGGTACAGTTAGCACGGCAGGTTAAAAAATCTGATTTGTGGAGGTTTTTACTATGGAAAAACAAAAAATTAAAATAGGAGTGATCGGCGGGCCGTTTGACCGGCTCACCGCTGTACTTGAAGAGTTTGAGCCGGGCCAGAAGGACTTTATCATCTATCCGGAACAGTGCGGCATTGAGCCAAGATCAGTACCCGAACCCACCGGGCGGGAGGTGGAAGTAACCCTGCCCGCCCGCCTGCACCCGACGGTGCTGGACATGAACAGGTTCAGCCCTGTCCGGCCGGGCGGCGGAGGGATGGGCATCGCCATCGGCATTTACCTGAAAGCAAGAGTGCGCTCGACCACTAGCCCCGAAATCATTGTGCACGGAGAGCGGCCGCTGGTTGCCAAGCACTTTGCCATAGTAATGAAGGAGATCCTCGGCTACCGGGGCGGGTTTGAAATTGAGCTGTACGACCATAAACGCCGCCATGTCGGGCTGGGTTCAACCACCGGTTCAATGACCGCGGCCTGTATCGGCATGAACGAAGTTCTCGGGCGGCCTTTCACCAACAGGGAACTGAGGCGGATCATCGGCTACAATGCCTGTGAGGAGAGCCCACACGGCAACGGCTACCTGATCCGCGGCTTTGAAACCGGCATCGGGGCAATGGCCAGTGTCAACGGGGGAATAATACTGGCAACTGATAACCTGGAAATGATTTACCGGACCGTCATGCCGGACACAAAAGTGGTTATCGTTATACCTGATGTTCCCAGCCTGGAAGACGAGTTTACCGGCAAAGAAACGGCCGCCGAATCGGAAGTAGAAGTATTGATGAGGCGGGCCAGGTACCTTGATTACTTGCAGAGCGGCGTAAAGGCGCAGATCATCCTGCTGGACATGATGCCGGCCATGGTACAGGGCAACCTCAAAGGGATCGGCGATGCCCTGTTTGATATCTGCTTCCTCGGTTCCAAGCGCGCCGAGTGCGAGCAGCACGGTATCGCAGGCACGCAAATTTATAATTATATCGCCAGTTTCCGGGAAGCGGGCGCTGAATTAGCCGGCATGAGCTCGGTCGGGCCTACGGTTTTCGCCCTGACCCAAAAACCGGAAGTGCCGGACAGATTGCTGGATTTTCTTGAGTCACGCGGCACAGCACCGAGCCGGATCATAGTAACTGAAGTGGATAACATCGGCGCGCGTGTGACGGAAAACGGTGTGGAAAGGAATTATGTTCATGAAAGCTGGTTGTCGGGTTAAAATTTGCGGCATAACCAATGTTGAAGATGCTAAACTGGCCGCCGCGGAAGGGGCGGACTACATCGGCGTGGTTATCGAGGTCTCATACTCGCCGCGTTCACAAACAGTAGAGAACGCGGAGCCGATTTTTTCCAGTGCCACTATCCCGGCCGTAGCGCTGGTTTATGAGATGCAGCCCGCCCGCCTGACGGAACTGGTGGCGCGGCTGAATCCTTTTGCCGTCCAGTTCCTCAGCCAGGAAGGGGCTGCCATGGCCGGGCAGCTCAAGAGAATTGCCCCCGGCCTGGAGATCTGGCAGTCCCTTTTCCTGCCGGCGGCCGGGGATGGTGCTCTGGCCTTCGACCCGGAGGACATGCTCCGGCAGGTTGAGCGCTGCAAGGAGGCCGGGGTGGATGCAGTGGTATTCGACACCGCAGCCGTAATCAACGGTGTAGTCAGGTTCGGCGGCACCGGCACGACCGGCCGGTGGGACCAGGCCGCCAGAATGGTGGCGGGCTCCGCTCTGCCGGCCTTCCTGGCCGGCGGGATCAAGCCGGAAAACGTCAGAGAGGCGGTTGAAAGGGTGCGGCCTTTCGGCATCGACCTCTGTTCGGGTGTGGAGTTGTATACCGGCAAAAAAAGTCTGGCCAAGCTGCGGCTGTTGATGGAAGAAGTGCAAAAGGCGGGGGGGCTGGACAGGTGCTGATGAAAGCTGCCGTGATGCACGGCAAAGGGGACATCCGGCTGGAGTCCGTACCTGTGCCCGCCGCAGGAGAAGGAGAAATTGTTGTCAAAGTCAGGGCCTCAGGCATCTGCGCCACCGACATCAAGATGCTTTTGGGCCAGGGATTGCCGAAAGACCTGCCGGCGATTCTGGGCCACGAGGTAAGCGGCACCATCGCCCAAACCGGGCCAGGCGTGTCAAATTACGCGACCGGCGAGCGGGTGGCCGTCTATCCCATTGCCGTGTGCGGCGAGTGTTATTTCTGCAGGCGGGGCAGGCATAATCTCTGTTTGCACGAATTCGGGCTGGCACACGGTATCGACGGCGGCTTTGCGGAATATGTGCGCATCCCGAGACAAATCGTCAACATCGGCGGTGTGGTGAAACTGCCGGGGCATATTCCCTTCGACAAAGCTGCCCTGGCCGAACCGCTGTCCTGCTGCCTGGCGGCAGCCCGCGCCAGCAGGACGACATCCGGTGACAACGTGCTGGTGGTAGGCGCCGGGCCGATGGGCTTGATGCACCTGAAAACAGCACTGTGGCACAAAGCAAAGGTGATTGTAGCCGATGTCCGCCCGGACAGGCTGGCGCTGGCAGAAAAAATGGGCGCCGCCGCCTGCCTGGACGCAAACAGCGCGGACGTGGCCGGCGAGGTGCGCCGCCTGACGGGCGGTATCGGCGCGGATATCGTAATTGCCTCGCTCGGTGCTCCTGAAGTGATGGAGCGGTATTTCCCGGCAGTGCGCAAAGGCGGCATATTCAATATATTCGGCGGGCCGCCGGCGGGACAGCCGGTGCCGGTGGACCTGCGGTGGGTACACTATTCCGAAATCGTGCTTACTGGAACCTTCGCCTCCACCCCCGCCGACTTCCAGCAGGCAATCTCCTTGATTGGCAGCGGTGAAATTGAAGTGGGTGATCTAATTTCCCACCGCTATAAACTGGACGATTTGCTGGAGGCGGTGGAACAGGCACGCAGGCAGGAAATCATCAAAGGTGTTGTGCTAATACCGGAGGGGGACTAACAAATGGACGGATTTTCAGTCAGGCTGAACCGGATTTTGCGGCGCGATACCGGGCGGTCCCTGGTGGTGGCCATCGATCACGGCATGGCCCTGGGCCCGCTGACCGGGCTTAAAAATGTCAAGGAAACTGTTTCCAGGCTGGACGCCACCGGGCTGGTGGACGCCTGGCTACTGACCAAAGGAATTTATAAGTATGCCTTCGAGCCGGCAAACAGCCCGGGCATCATTTTGCGGATCAGCGGCGGCGCCACCATCGCCGGCCCGGAGCTGACGCGGGAAGGACAAACCGCCACGCTGGAGGAGGCCCTGGCAGCAGGAGCAGATGCAGTGGCAACTTCTGCCTTTATCGGCTCCCCGTATGAGCACGAAACCCTGATCGAGCTCGCCCGGGCGGCAACTGAGTGCCGCAGGTGGAACATGCCGCTGCTGGGCGTGGTGGGCCTGGGGAAAATAAACGAGGAGAAGAAAAAAGACGCCCGCTTTATCGCCCTGGGGGCCCGCGTGGCAGCAGAGCACGGGGCGGATCTGGTAAAAACCTACTACACGGAACAAGACTTCGACCAGGTCGTAGCCGGGTGCCCGGTGCCGGTTTTAATTGCCGGAGGGCCGAAATGTGAAACCGACCTGGATACCTTAAAGATGGTTGCCGGCGCAATTGACGGGGGCGCCAAAGGCATCGTGATGGGCCGCAACGTGTGGCAGAGCCCGCACCCGGAAGCGCTGCTCGCTGCCGTGCATGGAATCATACACCGGGGCTTCAGCGTGCAGGAGGCAAAAGAGCTGCTGGAAGAAAAGATCAATCAGCGGTAAAGGCAACCATAAGCCAGATATTAGCCCGCAAAATAACCATACAAAAAAGTAATGACGCCCCGGCGCAGAAAAAATATGCTGCCCGGGACGCTGTTTTCTTAACAAGTTTTTTCAACAAAATATGCAAACCTTGCGTGTCAAAACCTTAAGATAATCCCCGGTCTCCCCCAACTTTCCGCCCCACTGCGGCAGCGACCGGCTTGAGTTCCGCCATTAAAGAATCGAAATCTTCAGGAGTCAAGGACTGCGGGCCATCACTCAACGCCTTGTGGGGCTCCGGGTGGACCTCTATCAGCAGGCCGTCTGCACCGGCCGCCACTGCAGCCCTGGCCATAGGCGCTACCAGCCGCCGGTCCCCTGTGGCATGGCTGGGGTCCACTATTACCGGAAGGTGGCTCTGGCCCTTAACCACCGGGACGGCGCTCAGGTCCAGGGTGTTTCGCGTGGCGCTTTCAAAAGTTCGGATACCTCGCTCGCACAGGACTACATCCTGGTTTCCTTCAGAAACAATGTATTCGGCTGCCATCAGCCATTCTTCGATGGTTGCTGAAAGGCCGCGCTTTAACAAGACCGGCTTGCCCGAGCGCCCCACCGCGCGCAACAGGCGGAAATTCTGCATATTCCGTGCCCCTATCTGGATCATATCAACATATTGCAGGGCAAGCTCCAGGCTGGCTTCATCAACAACTTCAGTTACCGTAATTATACCAGTCTCGGCAGAAGCCTCCGCCAGCAATTTCAACCCTTCCGCCTCCAGCCCCTGGAAGCTGTAAGGCGAAGTTCTGGGCTTAAAAGCTCCTCCACGCAGAATATCTGCTCCCGCCCGGCGCACCACGCGGGCGGCGGTAAGCAGCTGTTCCCTGCTCTCAACCGCGCACGGGCCGGCAATAACAACCACACCCTCACCGCCTATGGCCACGTCTCTTACCTTAATGATGCTGCTTTCCCCTTTGGATTCCCGGCTGACCAGCTTGTATGGCTTCATAATGGGAACTATTTTTTCAACACCAGGCATAACCTCTAGACCCAGAGAACTGATTGCCCGGCGGTCCCCGACCGCCCCGATAACCAGGCGGTTAACTCCGCGGATAATATGACTTTCGAATCCAAATTGCTCCAGCCTCTGTTGAACAGCCTCAATTTGTTCCGGCCCGGCTTCCAGACTCATTACCACAACCATGTTTCGCAAACCTCCTCCAATTATATGAAATATAAAATAAATATAAAAATATAAAAGCCCGCTGCTCCCCGACAAGGGACGAAAGCAGCAGGCTTCCGCGGTACCACCCCAGTTAGCCATACAATGGCTCACCTTTTTCTCAGGTACGGGAATGTTCTTCATACTTCCCTAAATTAAAAAGCCCTCGCCCTTTAGGGACGAGAAGCTTGCGCTTTCCGCGTTACCACCCTCGGTTGGCCCAATGAAAAANCNATGAAACCCTCTTAAGCAAGAGTACAGGAATAACATTCCGATACCCCCTCCCACATAACGCCGGGAGACTGCGTCCAAGCCTACTTGCCGCTTTCAGCGGTTTCAGCCGGCATCTCCGGAGAGAACTTCAACAGGTCATACCCTGGAAGTGCTTTCAGTCGGTGACACCTCCTCCCTGGAGGACTGTTTCCTGCCTACTTTTCCCCTTCATTGACTTTAAGTATATATACTTAAAGTCAGTATAGCATCAGGCATAATAAATTGCAATCATAATTTTAACTGTTCTGCCTGTTACTTAATAATGCAAAGGACATCTCCCACCTTAACCACATCTCCTTCGTTGACCAGGATTTCTACAATCCTCCCGGCCACCGGTGAAGGCACGTTAAAAACTGCTTTACCGGTTTCCATTTCCGCCAGATCGTCTCCCTCTTCAACCGTATCGCCTTCTGCCACGTACCAGTATGTAACAGTACATTCCTCCATGTCTTCAGCCAATAAAGGCAGCTTAACTTCCACGGAACCCCCCCTTTTTTATTATCAAATTCTGCCCGGTCAAAGCCGCACCTTAATCAAATTTATTCTATTCTTCACAATAAAATAATTGCAGCAATCACTAAACCTCATCACCTTTGTTCAGGTATAGACAAAATCCATGGGTGTTGGACTTGCCTGGCTCACCGGCAACGCTCCGTAAAGGAGCAGCAGGTTCCAACACCCATGGATTTTGCGATATGATATACAGATTCGTTAAAAGCCTGAACAGGGTTAAACCTTCACCCCTGCCCAAATTTTCTTTTACTTCAGCATGGTGGAGCCCATCAGGTAGCGGTCACATTCCCGGGCCGCGCCCCGACCTTCATTGATGGCCCAGATTACGAGGCTTTGCCCCCGCCGCATGTCACCGGCGGCAAACACTCCCTCGACATTGGTTGCAAACTTGCCGTATTCAGCCTTCGCGTTGGAGCGCCCGTCGCGCTCAATACCGAGCTGGTCGAGCAGGGTGTCTTCCGGGCCGGTGAACCCCATGGCCAGCAGCACCAGGCGGGCAGGCCAAACCTTCCCGCTACCGGGGATTTCTCTCGGCACAAGGTGGCCCTGCCTATCCTTTACCCACTCCACCTGAACTGTGTGCACTTCTTTCACATGCCCGTACTCATCCCCGGCAAATTTTTTCGCCGTGATGCAGTAATGCCGGGGGTCGGCCCCGTGGAGAGCCGCCGCTTCCTCCTGGCCGTAATCAACTTTCAATACCCGCGGGAACTGGGGCCAGGGGTTGTCGGCACCGCGCTCGCGGGGTAACTTCGGCATGATCTCAAGCTGGTTTACGCTGCTGCATTTTTGGCGCAGGGCGGTGCCGACACAGTCGGTGCCGGTATCGCCGCCGCCGATCACAATAACGTCTTTACCCGCCGCAGAGATATATTTCCCGCCGGCAAGGCCGGAGTCCAGCAGGCTCCTGGTATTTGCGGCCAAAAACTCCACCGCGAAGTGAAT
>Ga0067045_1003351_pt1 | contig 22838 bp, 17 predicted proteins | sample TerdegcTABiofilm_FD_59184 | JGI IMG/M metagenome (GOLD analysis project Ga0067045, IMG submission 59184) | Combined Assembly of (Gp0054472, Gp0054536) Wastewater bioreactor microbial communities from Singapore -Terephthalate degrading...
CCTTCTATGTAGTTCGTATTCCTCAGACCGGAGTTTTGCCGCCGACTTCCTTCAGATTCCACCTCGCGATGGACACCCTTGTCTTAAGCTAATGGTTGGCACTATCAACCCCCATATCGGACTTTCACCNACTAGTAATCACCCATGCTGGGCGCACTAAAAAGAGAAGAGGGGCATAACCCCCTCTTCTCAATAAAGTCAATATTCTAAATTCAACTACCAAGAATACTCTTAATATCAAATCTGTGGTGCCGGGAGGGGGATTTGAACCCCCACAAGCAATGTGCCCACCAGCCCCTCAAGCTGGCGCGTCTACCTATTCCGCCATCCCGGCATAAAAAAGATTTTAGTTTAGAGTTATTAGTTTTCAGTCAAATTTAAAATAATAAAATTACAAAACTATAACTACCAATAATGAGCTTTGACTCTCTCTTATTATTTTCTAAAAACTGAAAACTAAAAACTGATAACTATATTGCTAACATTTATTCTGTAACTAAATTAATTGAACTAATTTCTTATTCTCAATCTGACCTGGAATTCTACCTCTTTTGGCAATAGGTTTTCCTTCTATTTCTTTAATGTCAAGAGTCATATCTATGGGAGAGGCATCACTAATATAACTACCAACTCCAAAAGCATCGACTGCCTCTTTACTCAATAAACTAATTCTCTCCGGTGTTATACCACCAGAAACAAAAATCTTAACATAAGAAAATCCTGCTTGATCTAAGCGCACTCTCACCTCTTTGACTAAATCAGGGGTTACCCCTCCTCTTTCACTTGGAGTATCCAGGCGAACACCTAAAAGATTCCGGCCCAAAGCATTAGCCACCCTGATAGACTCCTCAGCTTCATCCTTAAAGGTATCAATTAAAATAACTCTGGGTATATCAGGAGGGAAACATTCATGATAAGCAGTTGCTGCTCTTACTGTATCACCCGTGATAATAATAACTGTATGAGGAATAGTACCCTGTGGTTCTCTACCCATCAATTTAGCTCCCAAAATACAGCTGGCCCCATCCACGCCACCAATAAGGGCAGCCCTCTCCATAACAGGAGCAACAGCGGGATGAATATGTCGAGAACCAAAACAGATTATTTTTTTATCTCGTGCCGCCTCACGACATTCCCGAGCTGCCGTAGCCCAGGCAGAACTACTGGCTAAGATTCCCAACATTACCGTTTCATAAACTCCAAATTCATTATAGGGACCTTGAATTCTCATGACCGTCTCTTTAGGTTGAAACGATTCCCCTTCTGGTAGAGACCAAAGTTTAATTTTTTTATCCTTTAAAAGATTAAAGGTTTCCTGTACCCCAGCAAAAATGCCCTCTCTTCTGGCAAATATTTCTGCTGTAACTTCAGTAGCTTCCAGTTTCAAATAACTGAGAATCTCTAAAGCCCTAATAAAATAAATATCAGTAGTTAATCCTCTTTCGATCTCCTCATGGGTAGCAGAAAACAATTTGCGATCAGGATCAACCCGGTACCGTCTTATCTCATCAGTATTATACATTTTTTTGTTTTTTTTCATTTATTTTCTTTACTGTTAATAAATCCATTTAATATTTCTTTAATAAATACTCATCAGGATAGATGATACCATAAATAAAATTGCCACAGCCGTTGTTAATCTGAGCAAAAGTACCTCTTTACCCTTTCTCCCTCTGTGGTCAGCAAAAGTAGCCCCACCAAAGATACCACCACCCGGACTTGCTTTTCTGGATTGGAACAATACCACAGCAATGAGTATCACACTTATTAAAATCTGTACCAACATCAGCCATGTAGGCATTGCTAATTTTCTCCTTTTTTCTCTAAGACTAATTATATTAATATTCCGTCAATTCTGGCCTATCTTATCTTTTACATTATATAATAATAAGCTTTTATTTACCCCCTATATTCCTTACCAAGAATAAAAAACTGATAATAACTTTTTAAAATGATTCAGCTTTATAAATAATACCTATTTGATAAAAACAAAGTTATTGTAAAGGTATGGTAAAAATTTCTACTAATTTATTAAACTAATATGCTTATGAATAATAACATATTTAAAGTATAGTGACAAGTTAGTTATGAGAATTATTTTAAAAACTTAAAATCAAACCTCTCTTTCTTTAAATTTTACTAATTTTGAAAAGGTAAGAGCCTCTAAACTTGCTCCACCCACCAGTGCACCATCAATATCTGATTCAGCCATTAAAGATTTTATATTTTGCGGATTTACACTCCCTCCATATAAAATCCTTACCTGATCAGCAATTTCCTTACTATATTTTGTTGTTAATAGTAAGCGTATATATTGAATCATTTCATTAGCATCCTGTGCAGTAGCTGATTTTCCTGTACCAATCGCCCAGATAGGTTCATAAGCAAAGACTATTTTAACTACATCTGGTAATTTCAATATTGGAAAGATAGCTTCTATCTCTTCATTTACTATATCCCGAGCTTTTCCTTTTTCCCTCTCTTCTAATTTTTCTCCAACACAAACAATAGGATTAAGACCAAAATCAAGAGCCTGCCGTACTTTTTTAGCTACATCCAGTGAACTTTCCTTAAAATATTCCCTTCTTTCTGAATGTCCCAATATCACATAGTTACAACCAATATTGCGCAACATCCGTGCTGAAACCTCACCAGTATAAGCACCATCATTCTGAAAATAGACATTTTGAGCTCCTAAAATAATATTGGTGTCCTGAATCAATTCCTTAGCTACCCATAAGGAAGTAAATGGTGGACAAATAACTACTTCTGTTTCTTGATAATCCTTTACCAAATCAATTAATTCTTTTATTAAGGCAATACTTTCCGTAACCGTCTTATTCATTTTCCAATTTCCCACAATCAAAGGTTTGCGCATAAAAAAATCCTCCTGTTTCTATCATTCAAAGCCCCACCTTGGTGGTGGGGCTTTGAAATTGCCCATTATTTTAGTCTAAATTTCTCCTCCATACCAGTAATCTATTTAATGAAAAAATCCTTAAATTACTTTTTGATATATTTTACCAGATCAACCACTCTACAGGAATAACCCCACTCATTATCATACCAAGCAACTACCTTGGCCATATTACCATCCACTACCATAGTGGATAAACCGTCGACAATAGAGGAATAGGAATTACCATTGTAATCACTGGAAACCAATGGTAATTCGTTATAGTCCAAAATACCTTTAAGATAACTCTGGGCAGCTTCTTTTAAGGATTGATTTATTTGTTCCACTGTAACTTCTCTTTTTAACCATACTGATAAATCTACCACTGAAACATTAGCAGTAGGTACTCTAAAAGCCATTCCATTTAACTTCCCTTTTAGCTCAGGAATAACCAGAGTAACCGCTTTTGCTGCTCCTGTGGTAGTGGGAACCATAGATAGTGCCGCTGCTCTGGCTCTTCTAAGATCACTTTTATGAGGAGCATCTAATAGCATTTGATCAGAAGTATAAGAATGAATGGTGGACATTATTCCTTTTTCAATTCCAAAAGTGTCATGAAGCACCTTTACTACTGGTGCCAAACAATTAGTAGTACAGGAAGCATTTGATATGATATGGTGTTCTGAATCCAGATAATCCTTTTCATTTACACCCAGGACAATAGTAATATCCTCTCCCTTCGCTGGGGCAGTAATTATAACCTTTTGGGCACCGGCTGATAGATGTTTACTGGCACTATCTCTATCCCGGAACAACCCTGTTGACTCAATGACAATTTTCACCCCTAAATCTCTCCAGGGTAGATCTGATGGGTCTTTTACCTTAAGTACCTTTATTTCTCGGTCAGCAACTTTAATGAATTCATTGCTTACAGTAACCTCTTCTTTTAAGATCCCGTGTACCGAATCATATTTCAAGAGATGTGCTAAAGTTTTGGCATCAGTAATATCATTAACTGCAACAAAATCAATTTCTTTGTCCTCCAAAGCAGCTCGCAATACATTTCTACCAATTCTACCAAATCCGTTAATTCCTACTTTAATACCCATACTTCCTCCTTATCTTGATATATTTTTTCTATTTTATTTATATCTTCTACGTATTTTTGCAGAAGGTATATCCATTATTTGACGATATTTAGCAACTGTTCTCCGTGCAATCTTAATCCCTTCTTTTTCTTGTAACATTTCACATAATCTCTGGTCTGAATATGGTTGATAAAAGTTTTCCTCTTCAATATACTTCCTGATTAATTTTTTTACTTTCTCATTAGAAACAACCTCTTGGTCGTCTTGCAGTAAACCTCTGGAAAAAAAATATTTTAGTTCATAAATACCCCGGGGTAATTGCACCCTTTTGGATTTAATAGCCCGGGAAATAGTAGATTTATTTAGCCCTAAAGCTTCAGCAACTTTTTCCAGAGACAATGGCCTAAGATGAGTTACTCCCTTTTCTATAAAATCTTGTTGATAATTAATTATAAAGTTGGTGATATTAAGAATAGTATTTCTTCTTTGCTCTAAACATTTTAAAACCCATTGGGCTGAGGTTATTTTTTTCTTTAAATAATCCAGGATTTCTTGATTTTCTTGACATTTTTCCGGGGAAAATGCTTCTCTATTTCTAATTTTTTCGGCTTGTTTATAATCTAATAACATCCTTTCATATAGTGAATTTATTTTTACACTCGGGAAGCAAGACCTGTTTTCTAAGATTTCATATTGGTTATTAATTTTTTTTACTATAATATCAGGTATTAAAAAATCTATTTTATTATCTTGGCCAAAAACTCTACCGGGTTTAGGATCAAAATATTTTTTTAATAGATCTAAGAGATGTTGTATTTCAGAATAAGACAAATGCAAATCTCTGCAGATTTCCTTAAATTCCTTTTTTGAAAGTTTTTCCAGATAAGATGATATTAACTTTTTCAGAAGTTCTTTTTCTGGCAATTGCAATTCTTTTAATTGAATTAGCAAACATTCTTTTAAATTTCTAGCTCCCACCCCAGGTATAGAGCAATTTTGAATCATGGCCAGAACCTGTCTAACTTTTTTTTCTGGTATATTTAAATCACGAGCTGCTTCCGAACAACTTACCATTAAATAACCATTTTGATTAATGTTACCAATTAAATATTCACCAATTTTAAATTCAAGTTCATTTCGGGCTATTATTATAAAATTTGACCAGAGATGCTCTGACAAAGATGTTTTTTTGAATATCTTATTTGCTGATTTTATTCCTTGTTCTTGGTCTATAAAAACCATATTCCTATTAATTACCTCTTTCCCGTTAAAAAAGTAATTTAAAAATTCGTCACAGTATTGTCCAGCTGTCTCCTGGTCAAGATTTTTTATTTCACTGTCTGCTTCTGGATAGAGATACTGCTGATTAAAATCAACTTCTAAAAGCGGATTTTCTTGAGCCTCCTTTTCTAACCATTTATTTAACTCAATTATATTCATCTGCAATATTTTAATAGATTGATACATCCGGGGTGAAAGTTGTAAAGTCTGTCTTAGCCCCAGAAACAGATTTTGTTCCATCAAAATCTCCTTAAGCCTGCTGAAAAATTATTTCTTCATTTTACTTACATGACCCTAGCGCATAAATATAACTAAAAAGATAAGAGTAATTTAATCTTGTTTAATGATTAATCTTTAATATTTTAACACGAATTATTTATTGTTTTCAAAAAATATCTTATTATTAGTTTGTTATATGTTAAACCTTCTGTGAAAATTTTTTTTCATTCACTCACTGGTAAATAGCCCTCGGCTAAATGTTTAATCTTTTTCAAGCGATGATAAATTCCAGATTTGGTAATACCTCCTCCTGAGATTTCAGCTAACTCCTGAATACTGGCATAGGGATGATCTAAACGAAGTTTGATTACCTTCTGGAGATTAGGAGATAATTTCCCCCAGCCCATTTTCTCCAGTACCAAATTGATAAAAAATATTTGTTGAGAAGCTGAAAATATGGTCTTATCAAGATTAGCTGCTTCGCAATTAACCAATCGATTTACTGTATTTAAAATATCTTTTCGAGCAATAACATCTTGCAGGTTCAGTAAGGCTCTCTGTACTCCAATGAAACGCAAAAACTCGAAGATTTGTTCCTTACTTTTGAAATAAACAGTCCATTTCTTTTGCCAGAAACTTATCTTAGCAGAAAAAGAGCAATAGTGTAAAACGTCTCTAATCAATAGTGCAACTCCTTTAGAAGGGCAGGTAATCTCCAGATGATACATCCTTTCTGGATCATTGATAAAACCCCCAGCTAAAAAAGCACCTCGTAGAAAGTCTTTCTGAGATAAATTAACTTTTAGCAATTCTTCTTCTTTACCCATTACTGGCTTTATGAACTTTCCGTGTATATTCTGGTCACATTTAAACTCTCTCAACAAAGATCTTATTTTTGGGGCATCAGTAACAGTTATAAAATAAACCTTTTTTTTATTACTCTTCTTAATAATTTCTATCTTAGCTTCATAATTATAAACCTTCTTTATGAGCAAATATACTACCTTGATCATAATGGGATTATCAAGAACAATAAGTAATTTATGGGCTGAATCAATGAGACCATCAATAATAATAAAGGCTAAGAGCTCACTTTTTTGTTCATATTTTTTAGCCGGGATTATGCGAGCTAACTCTTGTTTTACCATTGGTAAGAAATACAATTATTTCCTCTCCTTAGTGATGATATCTATAATCAGTTTAGCTAATTTTTCAGAATGGTGTCGGGCAAAATCATATTCTGATAACAATTCCTGTTTCAATACCTTTGTCCTTTTATTATCAAAAACTGGGGGTAAATCATCTTTAACTATAAAGGCTCCTTCCCTTTTATATTTTGCGGCTACCTGTTTACTTAATCTCTGACTGTTAATTAAAACATAATCTAAGCAATTATGGGGTAAATATTTTATGATCTCCCTTACATGCATGGAAGCAGTATAGTTATCGGTTTCACCAGGTTGAGTCATAACATTACAAATGTAAATCTTAATGGCTGTAGATTGACAAATGGCTTCTGGAATATCCTTCACCAAAAGATTACATATTACACTGGTGTAGAGGCTTCCTGGACCAAGAATAATTGCCTCAGCCTCCTGGATAGCTCGAATTGTTTCTGGTAAAGGTAAAACAGAGGAAGGTTCAATGAAAATACTATCAATTCCGTTTTTGCTTAGAGATATTTTATCTTCACCTTTGACCAGTTGTTTATTTTTTAACTTAGCACAGAGGGTAACATTCTCTATAGAAGAAGGAAGGACTTTTCCTCTAATAGCCAGTATCTCACTCGATTTTTCAATAGCTGTAGCAAAATCGCCACTCACTTCTGACATAGCAGTAATAAACAGATTCCCAAAACTATGCCCTTGTAAGCTGCCATTAGTAAATCTATATTGAAATAATTTTTTCATTAACAATTCTTCGGTAGAAAGAGCTACTAGACAATTCCTAATATCACCAGGAGGAAGAACTCCTAATTCATCCCTTAATTTCCCTGAACTGCCACCACTATCAAAAGCAGTCACCACGGCAGTAATATTGCTGGTATACTGTTTGAGACCTCTTAGTAAGGTATAAAGACCAGTTCCTCCCCCAATTACCACAATGCGCGGACCTTTTCTCAATTTTATCTGTTCATAAATAATTTCTGGTACCAGATCAATCTGTTTGGGTATAATAGTTTTTAGAATAGACCGATTAATATTGGCAATTCCTAAAACAATCAGTAAAGAACCTGCAATAATTAAGATTAAACCTGAAAGATGGGGAGCTATTTGATAATAAATAAACAGGTTTTTTATTTGGTTCTTTATCCATAAAAATCTGGTGAGATCAATAAGATAAATCAAGCCCACAGCCATAAATATAATGCCTAATAGCACTATGAGTAAGAAGCGTTTTACTCTCATTCCAGGATAAAACCACTTTAATAGTGATTTTAAGCGGTAATTTCTTTTAACCATTTTATATGTTATAACTTCTCTTTAAATATTTTTTCTTCCTTTCTGATGTCTCTATGCTTGACAAAAACAGGATAACCTTTCCACCTTAGTTGGTGAACAAGTTCATTTACCAGAAAAACTGAACGATGACGACCTCCGGTACAACCTATAGCAATAGATAGATAGTTTTTTCCTTCTTTTATATAATAAGGCAGAAGAAAATCAATGAAAGAAAAAAGTTCTTTTACGGATTGCTCGGTAACGGGAAACTGTTGAAAATATTTTTTTACTTTTTCATCTTTTCCAGAGAGCTCACTTAACTGACTATCATAAAACGGATTAGGCAAAAAACGGGCATCCCATATTATATCTACATCTATAGGTAAACCATATTTATATCCAAAAGATATCAAATTAATCTGCATTTTGCCCACCGCATCTTTCTGAAAATATTTGCGAATTTTCATATTAAGCTGTTTGGGGTCTAAATCAGAAGTATCTATGATAATACTGGCTCTGGATTTCAATTCATTTAATTTTTTCCTTTCTTCCTGAATATTATCTAAAATACTATGAGAAATCTGGAGAGGATGTTTTCTTCTGGTTTCCCCAAATCTACGTACAATAACCTCATCTCGAGCTTCTAAAAATAATATCTCCGGATAGATGTTCATAATCTCTAATTCTTTTAAGGATTGATCAAACTCTCGTAAGAATATTTCTCCTCTAATATCAACAACAAAAGCTATTTTAGATAATTTACCCTGAGATTTCAGGCATAATTCAGAAAATTTGGGAATTAATTGTGGGGGGATGTTGTCCACACAAAAAAAATTCATGTCTTCAAAAACCTTAATGGCTACACTTTTCCCAGCACCAGATAATCCACTAATAATTACAAAGCGGTATTTTTTCATGTTAACCTCAATATGAATCTTACATTTTCTCTGGAGCTTGAATCCCTAATAAGTAAAGAGCGTTTTTTAAAACAATTTTTACAGAAGTCACCAGGTATAGGCGGGCTTCAGAAAGTTGCTTATCTTCACCAATAACCTGAAAATCAGTATAATATCTATGAAATAAACCAGCTAACTCATGTAAATAACCAGCTATTAAATAAGGTTTGCGCTGCAGTGCACTTCTTTCTACTACTTTCTTAAAAATTGCTAATTTTTTAATAATTTCCAGCTCTTCCTTCTTATCGAGTAAACTAAGATTAATCTGTTTTTTATTCTGGTCATTTAAAACTATATTTTTGCTCTTCCCTTTCTCAATTATACTGCAAATCCGGGCATAAGCATACTGAATATAAAAGACAGGGTTTTCCATAGATTGAGATTTAGCAATATCCAGATCAAATTCTGTATGGCTGTCATGACTATACATTAAAAAAAAGTACCTGGCAACATCTTTACCTACCTCTTTTAATAGATCCTTCAGGGTAATAAACTGTCCTCCCCTGGTGCTCATTCCGATGGTTTTACCTGCCCTAACCAGGGTAACAAATTGCACTAAAAGTACCTGAAAGGAATCTTTATCATAACCCAGTGCTTGAACAGCAGCTTTCAGCCGATTAATATAACCATGATGATCTGAGCCCCAAATATCAATCAGGGTTTGAAAACCTCTCTGGTATTTATCATCATGATAAGCTATATCAGAAGCAAAGTAAGTGGTCTCTCCATTATTTCGCGTAACAACCCTATCTTTCTCATCACCAAAAGCAGTTGACTTAAACCAGAGAGCACCCTGTTCATGATAAATAAAGCCCTCTTGCCTTAATTTCTCAATTACTGATTGTACCTTATTTTCGGTATAAAGAGATTCTTCACTAAACCAATTATCAAATTCTACTCCGAAGTTAGTTAAATCTTTTCTAATATCTTGCAAAATTTTTTCCTGGGCATAATCTTTAAAAAAGCGGATGGTCTCCGAATCATTTTTCCCTTTAAATTGCCCTTGATATTTTTCTTTTATTTCTTTGGCCAGGTCAATAATGTATTCTCCCTGGTAGCCATTTTCTGGGAATTCAATCTCCTCTCCTGATAATTGTCTATAGCGTATTAAAACTGATTGGCCTAGAATATCCATTTGTTTACCATGATCATTTATGTAATACTCTGTAAATACCTGATAGCCAGCAGCTGTCAATATTCTTGCCAGTGAATCACCAACTGCAGCACATTTGCCATGACCAATATGCAATGGACCAGTAGGATTAACACTAACATATTCGAGTAAAACTTTTTCGCCTTTTCCAATATCAGAATGACCAAACTCACTTTTTTGCTCAATAATTTCATGTAATATGTTATATAATAATTCTTTCTTAAAATAGAAATTTATAAAACCGGGTCCAGCAATTTCAATTCTATCAAATGTTTCACCGTGACTCTGTTGGATTTCCTTAACAATATATTGAGCAATTTTTTTGGCATCAACAGATATCATTCTGGATAAAGGTAAGGCAATATTGGTAGAAAGATGTCCATGTTTTGGATTTTTTGGAGTAGTTAAGATAATAGTCGGAATTTTTGTAAAATCCAGTTTATTTTTTTTAAGATAACAAAAAATAGATTCTTCAATAATCTGTTTTAAGGTATCCTGATTATTTTCCTTAAGCAATTTGATTCGTCCTCTCCTTATTTCTTTAATATAATTTAACTTATGGCTTGCCAGGGAACAAATAATAATAATAATGGAGCGCCCGAGAAGAGTCGAACTTCCAACACGGGGCTTAGGAAGCCCCTGCTCTATCCATTGAGCTACGGGCGCTCAAAAACATTATATATTCAGGGGAGGTATCCCCTGAAACCCCTCAAAAGTTTAGTATATAGTGGTGCATGGTGCGTCATCTATATTATATTATAATTATTTATATCTAAAGTATAAATTTATGGGAGGAGGTACCTTGTTTTACAACAAGGTATTCAGGGGAGGTATCCCCTGAAACCCCTTTTTTAATTAGTATATAGTAGATGGTATTTAGTATATAGATATAGTGGTGCATCATAACTTCTATAACATAATTTAGCATTGGCCATATCTAGTATGTCGTAGTATCTCGTCTGTTATCCAATTTTTAAAATTCTTTTGCCCATTATTTTAACATAAAAAAAATTGATGCACAATTTACTAATATCATAACTATATTAAAAAAAGAGAGTAAGAGCCAGCTACAATTGTTTCAGTATCGGTAGGTGGCTTACTCTTTATTTTAATAGAGGTGGCAAGCAACCAGGTGCCCCTGTTCTACCTCTTTTAACTCAGGTTCCACTTGAGAACAGATTTCCTTAACTTTTTGACATCTGGGATGAAAACGACAACCTGAGGGTGGATTAGCGGGACTTGGTACATCACCCGCTAAAAGAATACGTTTTCTTTGGAAATTCGGATTAGGAACTGGTACCGCTGATACCAGTGCTTGGGCATAAGGATGTAAAGTTTTACTGAAAAAGATATCTTTGGGAGCAATTTCCACAATCTTACCTAAGTACATTACCGCTATCCGATCACTAATATACTTGATAACACTTAAATCATGGGCAATAAATAGATAAGTAAGATTGAATTCTTTTTGTAGTTCTTTAAATAGATTAATTATCTGTGAGCGGATAGAAACATCCAAAGCTGACACCGCTTCATCACATATGATTACTTTGGGATTTAAAGCCAAAGCACGGGCAATTCCAATTCTTTGCCTCTGCCCACCACTAAATTCATGAGGAAAACGATCCATATAATCAGATGGTATCCCTACCTTTTCTAATAACTCACCTACCTTTTTGATCCTTGTGCTACTGTTGTACAATTTATGAGTAATTAATCCCTCAATAATAATATTCTTTATCTTCATTCTGGGATCAAGAGAGCTATAAGGATCCTGAAATATAATCTGCAAATCCTTTCTATAACTCCTCATCTTTTTTTTACTTATTCTGGCAATATTTTCCCCTTGAAATATAATTTCTCCACTGGTAGGTTCCTCTAAACGGAGAATGGTAAGAGCTGTTGTTGATTTACCACATCCGGACTCACCAACCAGACCTAAAGTTTCACCCTGATAAATATCAAAGCTGATATTATCAACTGCTTTGATCCAGCCTACAGTACTTTTAAAAACACCTTTTTTAATAGGAAAATATTTAGTTAAGTTTTTTATAGACATTAACTGATTATTCAACTACCGCTAACCTCCTGCTGAAGGCAATCTTTTCCCGCATTTCCTGTACTTTATCTACATGCCAGCAACGAACAAGATGATTATCCTGAATTCTTATCAGTTCTGGCTCTTCCTTCTGGCATTGCTCAGTAGCAAAAACACAGCGGGGATGAAATTTACATCCGGAAGGAAAATGTAAGGGATCAGGAACTATACCTGGTATTGATTCTAGCTTTTCCAAATCTAAATCCAATCTGGGTATAGAGGTTAATAAACCAAAGGTATAGGGATGGAGGGGAGAAAAAAATATGGAACGGGTATCAGCATATTCCACAATCTTACCGGCATACATTACCGCAATACGGTCAGCAATTTCAGCAATAACTCCTAAATCATGGGTTATCATAATCAATGAACTGTTAAACTGCTGTAAAAGATTTTTCATTAACTCCAATATTTGAGCTTGAATAGTAACATCTAAAGAGGTCGTTGGTTCATCGGCAATCAGCAAAACCGGGTTACAAGCCAAAGCCATAGCGATCATTGCTCTCTGTCTCATACCTCCACTTAATTGGTGGGGATACTCATCAACCCGTTGTTGTGGAATTGGTATTCCTACTTTCTCTAAGAGATCGATAGCCCTTTTTTTGGCTTCTTGTTTACTCATCTTATAATGAATAATCAAAGATTCAGCAATTTGATAACCAATAGTAAAAACAGGATTTAAAGAAGTCATGGGTTCCTGAAAAATCATAGCAATCTCTTTCCCTCTTATTTTTCGCATCTGGCTATCACTTTTTTTAAGCAAATCATCTCCTTTAAAGATAATTTGGCCTTCAACAATTTTGCCGGGATAATCCAGTAATCTAACAAGGGAAAAGGCAGTAACGCTTTTACCACATCCTGATTCACCGACCAATCCCAATGTTTCTCCTTGATATACTTCAAAATCAACACCATCAACCGCTTTTACGATTCCGTTTTCAGTAAAAAAATAGGTCTTTAGATTCTTTACCTGTAAGATCTTCTGTTTATTATTTTCTTCCCTCATAATTCACCTCTTAACCGTGGATCTAGAATATCTCTCAGCGTATCTCCTACTAAATTCCAGGAAAGAACAAATAAAACAATAAATATTCCAGGGAAAAACACTGCATACCAATATTCTCCAGCCTTACCAGGTGACCCAATAATCCAATTACGGGCAAAACTAACCATTTGACCCCAATCCGCATATCCCAAAGGGGCTCCCACTCCTAAAAAACTAAGAGCTGCTGCAGTAACTACCATTGAGCCAATATTCATACTTGCCTGAACCAGTACGGGAAAAATGGTATTAGGCAGTAAATGAAAGATTATAATACGATAATCTTTTACCCCTAAAGCTTTAGCAGCTAAAACATATACTTCTTCTTTGGTACTTAAAATACTCCCTCTTATTACCCTGGCGTATCCCATCCAGCCAAAGGCGATGAGGGCTATCATTACCTTATCCAGACCTCTTCCTAAAATTGTAGTCAATACCATAGCTGCCACTAAAAAGGGAATAGATAAAAAGATATCTGTTAAGCGCATCAATATTTCGTCTATCCAGCCACCAAAATAAGCAGCAAGGGAACCTCCTATCAAGCCAATTACCATAGAGAAGGCTACCGTAATAATCCCCACTCGGAAGGCTGTTCTAGTTCCCCAAATTAATCCATAAAATATGTCATAACCACCCTGGGCGGTACCAAATATTGCTTTTTCTCTGGTAACTGGTTTTCCTAAACTTTCATATATAAATCTCATGTCATCAGTAATGGAAAATCCAGGTGGTTGTGGCTCTATATCCCAGGACATTCGCGGTATCTGATATGGATTAGGGAATAAAGGTGGGGCAATATAGGGAGCAAAGATAGCGATCAGAATGAATATTAATAGAAGTAATAAACCTACTAATGAGGCAGAATTACTTAGTAATTTCCTAATTATTCTATTCATTTTGTGCTTACTCCAATCTAACCCGCGGATCAATTAAGGCATAAGAAATATCTACAATTAAATTACCAATTACCATCATAAAGGCAAATAATAGAGCAAATCCAATTACTGATCCATAGTCTAATTGTTGAGCAGAAGAGGCAGCCCAAAATCCCAAACCAGGATAGTTAAATATTGTTTCAGTAATAACTACTCCTCCCAACATTTGCACAACCATCATTCCAGCCACTGTTACTACCGGTATTAGGGCATTTTTCCGAGCATGTTGATGTATAACCTTTTTCTCTTCCACTCCCTTAGCCCTAGCAGTGCGGATATAATCCTTTCTTAAGGTATCCAGCATACTGGAACGAGTTATTCTCAGTAAATAAGCCCAGGAAATATAAGAAAGAGTAATAATTGGTCCAATTAAATGTTTTATAGCATCCCAGAAAATATCCAAACGTCTATTAAGAAGAGCATCAATAGTAATAAAATAGGTGTAATTTTTAAAATTATCCCCGGTATAAACAATAAATTGTGCCCAGGTACTCAATCTTCCCGGTGGTAACCAGCCTAATAGGCCATAAAAAATAAATAATACCAGTAAACCAAAGATAAAGGTGGGCAAAGACCACCCTATTATAGCTGTGACCCTGATAGTCTGATCTAGTAAATCATTATGATGAACTGAGGAGATAACGCCTAACCAGATACCTACCAGAATTACCGGAATAATGGAATAGAAAACCAATTCCATAGTTGCTGGAAGGCGCTGTGTAATAGCATCCCATACTGGTTGATTAGCGGTAGGAGACCATCCAAAATCAAGTCTCATTAGTGAACGTAACCAGTAAATATAACCAGCTGGAAAAGGATCATTTAAATGATATTTTTCAATTAACTGCTGGGCGGCCTGAGGATTTTTTAATACATTAGGATTATTGATATAAGTAGCCAATCTTTCCATAGGACTTAATAATGAAAAAAGACAAAATATCAAAAAAGTTACCCCTAATAAGATTAAAGGTAACATTAAGAGCCGTCTTATAATATAAGATAACATCTTCTCTTTATTCCTTATTTATTACTAAAATTGCTAATAACTGAACTTCCAATCTTTTCACAATGGCTAAGAAAATCTATACTTTTAAGAAACTTGTAAAATTTCAATACTATACTTTCCCCTTAATGAAAAGGTAATGGAGTGGAAAATATAGTTTCTTCCACTCCATTTTTATTCCCTTTACTGCTTAGTATCAATTACCATCAAGAATAAATATTATTAACATTTTGTTTACTCTTTGTAAATATAGAAGAAATCAGCACCTTCTGGCAAACCTGATATTACTGGATTATAGTACCATCCTTTAACCCAGTCTCTCTGGACGTGAATGCCAATAGGTTGATACAGATACAGTGCTACAGCTTGTTCGTGAGCAATTCTGGTTAATTCTTCATAAATACTTTTTTGTTCTTGTGGATCAATCGACTTAAGAGCCTTGTCAATAAGAGGATCCACATTTTCTTTAGCCCATTCAGTATAGGCCTTTCCATAAAATGCACTGTATGTGCCAGTGCTCCCTAAATAGGTTGGTGCCCAGTTGTGAGGATGAGGATAATCTGCTAACCAACCGATAGTGTACATAGGAAGCTGTTCTGCCAGGAACTGTTTTAGATATGATGACCACTGCACACCTACTGGGGTAAGCTCAAATTTGGGATTAATAATCTTGGCATAAGTAGAGAGCATATCACAGGCTGCCTTACGGACATCATTTCCTTCATTATAGAAGATATTAAATTTGCATCCCTTTTCCCAGAGTTCACCACCCCAGGCTAACTTGAATTCATCTTTGGCTTTTTCTATATCAAATTGATAATAAAGTTCAGGATCATCTGTGTAACCATACAAAGGATCAGGGAAAGGACCGGGATTACGTTTGGCTTGTCCATATAATGTCTTTTCAATAAAGGTATTATAAGGGAACAGATAAGAAAATCCTCTGCGTACATGTATATCAGAGAAGAAATCAGGTGGAATGCCCTCTCCATCTAATTTACCACTACCTAAATTGGCATTACCTTCCGCATTTAAGGTCCAGGGCATGTTGGTTACTACATTAGACAATGATGGTAGTCCAGTTATTAATTCAACCCCCTCCATGTTCTCGACTTCTTTCATATTAATAACCGGAACATAAACTATATCGGCATCTCCCCTCTGTAACATCAGTTTTCTAGTAGTCCACTCATTGATATAGCGGTACACTACCTCTTTCAATTTAGCAGGACCTCTCCAGTGCTCATCAAATCTTTCCAGCATAACAGTCTCTTCAGGTACCCATCTAACCAATTTAAAGGGACCGGTTCCATTAGCTACACTATAAAGTGGATCTTCCTCATTTTTCGGATCATGGTAATTCCACCAGGTATCTGCTTGATGATCCCAGTCTCCCTGTTCGATAGACCATTCCTTATTGATAATAGAAGCCCATCCACCACCATGAGCTAGAATGTTCAGGAAGGGTGCATAAGGTTGAGCCAAGTGGAACACTACATTATTGCCGTCAACTTCTACTGCCTTATCCACAAAATCTGTATAGACCTTGATCATCACTTCTTTGTACTCATCTTTTAATTGATCATCAACAAACATATCGCTATAATCATCTACCCCGGCTAATTCCACTGCTAAACTTTCAATGCTTTCTACTCCTAAAAGGGGTTCTAATATCATCCACATGGGTCCGCCGGCACGATCAAAGATCATACCTCTTTCAAAACTGTATTCTACATCTTCTGGGGTTAAGATAGCACCATTATGAAATTTTACATCTTTCCTGATAGGAAAGGTATAGGTTAAACCATCTTCAGAAATTAATCCGTTCTCCGCAGATGGCACCTCTGTGGCTAACATTGGTACAAATTTTTCAATACTCTCTCCATCATAAGCAATCAAATTATCATAAATCTGATAGATAATTTCACCACTGGCCGTATCATAACTCCAATGAGGATCCATGGTCTCAGGTCCTCCAATTGTGGCATAAACAATTCTATCAGGATTAGGTGCCTGAGCAATAACTATGGAGCTCATTCCCATAATTAATATAATTAGTAAAATAATTGATAAAATCTGTTTGTTCAAATTATTTTCCTCCTTCCGTCCTTTCATTTTGACAATATTCTAAAGCAATTCTATAAAACTAATTATTAATACTATGACCTAATTTCTTTTTATTTTTTCACCCCCCCCACCATAAAATTATTCCCTTTTACATTTATCTGGTATACTCTCTTTAGGGAATTCCCTCTTTGTGTCATTCCTTTTTAATCAATATTACATAGTAAGTTTTAAGGCAATACTAATAATTAATTAATGTATACTGGTAAGAACATCCATAATTATATTAATATTAAATAAATAAAAAATCAAAAAAATTCTAAAATTACACTAAGGTAAAACCGGTTGTCCAGAGGCAAGTTTAGCCCCTTTTAATAGATTATCTAACTCTTCCCCTTCTAAGGTTTCTTTTTCTAATAAATTTTCCGCAATTTTTTTCAATTTTCTTTTATTTTTAACTAATATTTCTTTTGCCCTATTATAAGCATTCTCAATAATTTTTTCTACTTCTTTATCAATTTGATAGGCAACTTCATCACTATAATTTCTATCTTCAGCAATATCTCTACCTAAAAAGACTTGATGTTCTTTCCGTCCTAGTGTAATTGGTCCAAGAGATTCACTCATTCCAAATTCAGTTACCATCTGACGGGCAATTTTGGTCGCTCTCTCTAAATCATTTTGAGCTCCAGTTGTAACATCTTTAAAAATAAGCTCTTCAGCAACTCTACCCGCTAAGAGAACGCTTAATCTTTCCATTAGCTCCGATTTACTAACCAGATAACGATCTTCAGTAGGTAACTGCAGGGTATATCCTAAAGCAGCACTTCCCCGAGGAATAATGGAAACCTTATGCACTGGATCACAATTAGGAAGTAACTTTGCCACCAGGGCATGACCGGATTCATGATAAGCCACAATCTCCTTTTCTTTTTCATTCATTATTCTGCTCTTTTTCTCCGGTCCAGCTATTACTCTATCAATAGAGGCTTCAAAATCTTCCATATCGATAAATTTTTTCCCTTTACGAGAGGCCAACAGGGCTGCCTCATTGACCAAATTAGCTAAATCTGAACCGACAAAACCAGGTGTTCTTCTGGCTAAAACCTTTAAATCTACATCTTTAGCCAGAGGCTTTCCTTTAGCGTGAACCTTTAATATCTGTTCACGTCCCAGTAAATCTGGACGATCTACCACTATCCTTCGATCAAAACGTCCTGGTCTTAAAAGAGCAGGATCAAGAATATCTGGTCTGTTGGTAGCAGCAATCAAAATAACTCCCGTATTTTGGTCAAAACCATCCATTTCTACTAATAATTGGTTTAAAGTCTGCTCTCTTTCGTCGTGTCCACCTCCTAAACCAGCACCTCTATGGCGGCCAACAGCATCAATCTCATCCATAAAAACAATACAAGGCCTACTTGCTTTAGCTTGCCTGAATAAATCTCTTACCCTGGCCGCCCCTACTCCTACAAACATCTCTACAAAATCAGAACCGCTGATACTAAAGAAGGCTACACCTGCTTCTCCAGCCACCGCTCTTGCTAATAGAGTCTTGCCAGCTCCGGGAGGTCCATAGAGAAGCACCCCTTTAGGGATTTTTGCTCCCAGCTGGTTAAATTTGGCTGGATTTTTTAAAAAATCTACTACTTCCTGAAGCTCCTCTTTGGCTTCATCAACACCGGCTACATCAGCAAAGGTAACTTTTGGACTTTCCTTACCCAGCAACTTGGCCTGGCTTTTACCAAAAGACATTACTTTATTACCACCACCCTGCATCTGTCTCATCATAAATATCCAGATACCGATTATCAAAGCCATAGGCAGTAGAGAGGAAAGTACCCGCATCCACCAGGATAATTCAACCGGTGGCTTGGCTTCGATATTGACATTTTTACTTCGTAAAATAGACATTAAATCTGGATCATCAGGTAAATAGGTAGAAAATTTTTGCTGGTCATTGAGCACACCAGTTATAGTATTACCAGAAATGGTAATACTATTAACATTATTTTTCTCAACCTCATTTAAAAATTGAGAATAGGTTAACGTTTTAACTGAAGAAGATGGTTCAAATAAAGAACTAAGAATAGAAATTGCCACGATCAATATCAGTAAATATAAACCGGCATTTTTAAAATTTTTATTTTTGAAATTATCTGGATTTAATTTTGCCAATTATTTATTTCTCCTAATCTTATGTATATAAACTATTAAAATATTACCAGTGTAAATGCAAGGTAATTTTAGCATATTTTAAAGATAAAAACAAACAGATAAGATAATATTTGAAAATATTCTTTAATTTCACTGTACTTAGCATTCTGGCCATAATTATATTAATTTAAATTGCTAAAATTCCTATTAAGTTCAGCGTTGTAAGTTAATAAGAAAATAAAAATACCTAAGCTAAGTAATAAATAGTAATTGGAAAAATTGGAAAGGAATAATGGCCAGAAAAAAAATTACCTTTTCCTAAACATTGTGGTAGTATCTTGATTTGAGGACTAAGAGGTATGGTATATTTCGGTATAATCCATTAAAATCCAAACCATATCCCACCACAAATTTATCTGGTATAGCAAAACCACAATAGTGAATGGGAACTTCGATCTTCCTTCTCTCTTTTTTGTTGAGGAGAGCACACACCTTTAGACTAGCAGGTTTGCGTGATTGTAACATTCTTAATAAATAATCTAAGGTAAGGCCAGTATCCACAATATCTTCTACAATTAATACATCCTTTTGAGCAATGTTTTCATCTAAATCTTTTAAAATTCGAACCACGCCGGAAGATTCGGTAGATACTCCATAGCTGGAAATAGCCATAAAATCAATTAACATAGGTACCTTTACATAACGAGCTAAATCAGCTAAGAAAATAACAGCACCTCTTAATACTCCTATACAAAAAATTTTTTTCCCTTCATAATCATGCGAAATCTGATCTCCCAATTGCTCAACTCTTTTTTTAATTTGATTTTCTGGTATTAAAATCTCTTCTATCATTTCCTGTTCAATCATCTTTATTATTCCTCATTTCTATTATATATTAAAAATGTCTTAAAAATATATTATTCTTAGCACTGGTTATTATCGATGAGTAAATATCACACCCGTATTGCGGGTGGCTTTAAGAACCCCAGAAAGGGGGTTAACTTTTTGCTCTTTTTCTGGCGATTTTTTATTTATACCTTATAGCCCTAATCTTGCTTAAGCAAGGGTATTTTCAACCTGGGACTTCAGGTGCCCTATTATTCTAGCCTATTTAAATCTTTTATAGCAAAACCATTTTATTTAACTATTACCGCCTTCTTAAAAGGTGGGTTTTTATGTTAAATACAAAATAATAAAAAAAAATTTTATTTGCCTCTTTTTAATTACTTTATTATTTTATTCTATCATTTTGACCAATACTTTAAAATAATTTACTCAATCATTAATGAACCAGAGAAAAATTATTGCTAATCAAATAGCAACTTGTTGAAGTAATAACACTCTTTTAGTTGTTCTGGTTATTTTAAAACGGTCATCGGTTTGAAAACCAACAATCCAAACAATACGGTTAGAACTATCAACCACTAATCCTATCTTATCTCTCTTATGGCGAGCTATCTTTTGATCAATAAAATAAGACTTTACTTTTTTAAAAAAATTGCTATTTAAGGGTTGAAACCTATCTCCAGGTCTACGGGTCCTGATCTTTAATGGTAGATGTAACAAGTCATAGTCTAAATAAGTTTCATCTTTATTAGTTTGATGAATTAATCTTTCAAAATCTAAATCTTTATAATCATATAACCGGGTAATAATTTTTAGATTTAAATTAATAATATTATTTTCTTGACCAAGAACCAAATCATGTTCCCATGTTCTTAATTTTTTTTCTTCCACTGATATGGCCATATTATCAGCAAAACCAATCGTTAGTTCTTGATAGTTTTTCCTTACCCTTATCTTTCCAGGTAAGTCAAAATTTTTTTCACCTTTATCGTCAAGACACAATAATCTAATAGCTTCAATATGATTAAATTGAATATCCTCCAGAAATACCTTTAAATTTCTTAAAGTTCGGCGAATTACTAAACGTTGAATCCCAACAGGCCATTCTCTCAATCTGGGAATATTTAAGATAATAATATTATCAGTTTCTTTCAGTAAAGCTTTAATATAGTACTGTTCGCTTATTTCCTCCCAAAAATCAAGCTCATCATGTATTATGGTTTGTAATTGCAGTAAATTCTTGCTTATAGCAGGATTATACTCCTCTCTTAATAGAGGAATTAATTGCTGTCTTATCTTATTACGTAAATATTTTGGTTCTTTATTGGAGGAATCAAGACAATAACTAATATTCCTTCTCTTACAGTAAGCTTCAATTTCTGCACGGGTACATTCGATTAAAGGTCTGATAAAGAAGCCTCTCTTAGGGGGAATACCTCTTAACCCTTTTAATCCACATCCTCTAATAATTCTCATCAGCAGAGTCTCAACCTGGTCATCAGCATGATGGCCTAAGGCAATTTTTTGGGCTTCATATTTATGGAGTAATTGTTGAAAAAACTGATAACGCACTATTCTTCCAGCTTGTTCAATAGATAAGTTCTTTGTTCTGGCAATTTCAGGAACAGAAACAGTTAACTGTTGAAAGGGTAGTCTTAGGTGGAAAGATTTCATACGCACAAAACGTGCTTCAATACTTGCTTCTTTCTTTCTGATCCCATGGTGAACATGTGCCACAAGCAAAGAAATGTTTAGTTGATCTTTAATCTGATTTAATATATCGAGCAGACAGATAGAATCGGGACCTCCTGATACAGCAAGGATAATTTTATCTCCTTCTTCTATCATTTTATTCTTTTCAATTGTTTTGATTACTTTGGTTATTAGTTTATCCAAATTATTAATTTCTTCAATCTTCTTGGGAAATGGTAAAAATTAAAAAATTTGACTAAATCTATCTTGGAATTGGTGGCGGTGCTGAGATTCGAACTCAGGACACTGCGGGTATGAACCGCATGCTCTAGCCAACTGAGCTACACCGCCCACATTTATGATCATAAAAGGAGAGCGAAAATGTTGCCACTTACTAGCAAAATTATTTATGCTATTATTTTTTTGTTTTTTGGAATTTTCGACGCTCAAAAAAATTAGCGAGGTTCTTCTTTAAAAAATGGTTGCGGGGGACGGATTCGAACCGCCGACCTTCAGGTTATGAGCCTGACGAGCTACCTAGCTGCTCCACCCCGCTATATTATAAACTTTCACTATCTTTTATCTTTTTAAGGGCGTTATAATTTTAACACCCCTACCTAAGAAAGTCAATTATTAACATTTAAAAATTATATCTGTACTTTTTTCTTGCTAAAGATATAGGTGCCGGAGGCCGGAATCGAACCGGCACAAGCTTTGCAGCTTCCAGGATTTTAAGTCCTGTGCGTCTACCTATTCCGCCACTCCGGCAAACATAAGTTATTATAAAATAAAAGAAAAGGGTCGTCAATAGAACTTGCTTAAATTAATTTTTCTATTTTATTATATGATTATCTCCCAAAAAATAACTATTTAATATAGTATATTAAACCTAAGCAGCAAATTGAACTTGATAGATCCTTTGAAAACCAAATAGCGAAAATAATCAGATGAGCTATCCTGTATCTCC
>Ga0067045_1029215_pt1 | contig 22837 bp, 19 predicted proteins | sample TerdegcTABiofilm_FD_59184 | JGI IMG/M metagenome (GOLD analysis project Ga0067045, IMG submission 59184) | Combined Assembly of (Gp0054472, Gp0054536) Wastewater bioreactor microbial communities from Singapore -Terephthalate degrading...
CTGTTGCCCGAGTCGCCATGCTGCTTCCCTCTCCGGTGCGAGCCACTGCGCGCCACGCCTCTCACTGCGCCACCCCGATGCCGCGACAGACCGCGATGGCGCCATGGTACCGCTTGTCAGGTCTTTCCGCCGGACGATCGCGGCCCTACAATATGTAGCCACTTGGATCTGTGCCAGCCGTCGCTAGAATAGGCGGCGAGCGAAGGCCCCCGCGATGCGCTCCGCGCGGACACCGCAGCGCCGACCGACAGTCGGCCACCGTCCAGTCAGCGTCCCGCACAGAACCCGGGTCCGACGTCCAGCGGACACGGGTGCCTGCAACCTGGAGAAGAAGATGCCCATCGCCTTGGGAATCGACACGGGAGGCACCTACACCGACGCCGTGCTGCTCGATACCTCAAGCGGTACCGTGCTGGCGGCCGCCAAGTCGCTGACCACCCGTCACGATCTGTCGCTGGGCATCAGCGCGGCGCTGGCTGCCGTCTTCGCCGACGCGCCGGGCACCTGCCAGACCGCCCTGCCCGCGCCCACCGCCGTCGAGCTAGTGGGGCTCTCCACCACCCTGGCCACCAACGCCATCGTCGAGGATCAGGGCGCCCCGGTGTGCCTCCTGCTCATCGGCTACGACCCAACGCTGATCGAGAGCCGCGGCTTTGCCGACGACCTGGTGACCCGCGACGTGGTCCACGTGCGCGGCGGCCATGACGGCCAAGGCGACGAGGTCCAGCCGCTGGACGAACGCGCTGTTCTGGCGGCAGCCGAACAGCGGCGGGAGCGGGTGGCCGCGTTCGCGGTCTCCGCGTACTTCGGCGTGCGCAACCCTGCCCACGAGCTGCGAGCCAAGGCCCTGATCGAGCGGGCGACGGGACTGCCCGTGACGTGCGGACACGAACTGACCACGCAGCTCGACTCGGTGCGGCGGGCCACGACCACTGCCTTGAACGGCCGGCTGATACCCATCGTGCGGGAGCTGATCGCCACCGTGCGGCGCCTGCTTGCCGCCCGCGGGATCACCGCTCCGCTGATGATCGTCAAGGGCGACGGATCCTTGGTGCAGGCCGATTGGGCCATGGAGCGGCCCATCGAGACCATCCTCTCGGGCCCGGCCGCCAGCGTCGTCGGCGCCTGGCATCTGGCTGGGCGACGCGACGGCTGGGTAGTCGACGTGGGGGGGACCACCACCGACATCGCGGTGCTGCGCCAGGGACTGCCCCGGCTCAACCCTGAGGGCGCGCGGGTAGGTAGATGGCGGACGATGATCGAGACCGTCGACGTGCACACCACCGGCCTCGGCGGCGACAGCCAGGTCTGGCTCGACCGGGACACAGGGCAGATCCGGCTCGGCCCGCGCCGGGCGGTGCCGCTGTGCCAGTTGGCCACAACCGCTCCGGAGATCCTCGACGAGCTGCGACGTCAGGTCGCCGAGCGCCAGCACCTGGACTTGTGCGGCGTGTTCCTGCTGTCCCAGCGCCGGCCGACCACGCGGTCTCCACGAGATGCCAGCCTGCTCGAGGTCCTGGACTCGCGGCCGCGGTCGTTGGCGTGGCTGATCCAGCATCTGCCGCAGGGGCTGTTGGCGGTACGCCAGATCGAGCAGTTGGAGAGGCACCAGGCGCTCCAGCGAGCTGCCTTCACCCCGACGGACGCGTTGCACGTCCTGGGCAGGTTCGTCCGTTGGGAGGTCGAGGCCGCGCGCCTGGGTGCGGAGCTGCTCGCCGCCCGGTGCGGCTGCACCGCCGAGGAGTTCTGTGCCCAGGTCGTCGAGGCCTTCGCGCGGCGGCTGGCCAGCGAACTTGTGACCAAGGCCCTCGCCGACGAGGGCCGGACGCCAGCCTGGCCGCAGGAGCCGACAGCCGAGGCCCTGCTGGCGCGGGCGCTGGGCCAGCACGCCGGCTCGGCGCTGAGATGTCGGCTAGAGTTGCGCGAGCCCGTGGTGGCCGTGGGCGCCCCCGTGGCCGCGTACATGCCCCAGGCCGTCGAGCTCCTGCACACTCGCCTCCAGATACCGCCGCACGCGGACGTGGCCAACGCCATCGGCGCGGTGGTCAACGGCGTCGTGCAGCGCCTGAGAGTTCTCGTGCGGCCCCACGATGACCTGTTCCGCTTCCACCTGCCCGACGGAGTCAGGGACTTCGCCGATCTGGATGCGGGCATCGAGCAGATCCGCAGCGCGGCAGAGCAGCACCTGCGCGAGCAGGCCCGGCGCGCGGGCGCCCCGCATGTCGACGTGCAGATGGCGCGGCGCGACCGGACCGCGCCAGACGGGTATGGCGGCGACAGCGAGATCTTCGTCGAGTCCGAGCTGGAGTTCGTCGCCGTGGGCGGCCCCGCGCTGCACTGGCAGTCGGTGCCCCAGGCCGCGGAGCCACGACCCGACGCAGCAGTCCTGGCAGCACCCGAAGCCGCATCACCGGAGGATGGCCATGAACTCGCGTGAACGCGTCCGCGCGGCTCTGGAGCACCGCCAGCCCGACCGAATTCCTGTGGACTTCGGCTCGACCGCGGTCACCGGCATGCACGTCAGCGTCGTCGCCGCGCTCCGCGAGCACCTCGGCCTGGAGCGGCGGCCCGTGAAAGTCTGGGAGCCGTACCAGATGCTCGGGACGATCGACCCGGATCTGCAGGCCGCGCTGCAACTGGACGTCGAGGGCATCAGCGGCCCGGACACGCTCTTCGGATTCCCCAACGAGAACTGGCGGGAGTTCGTCACCCCGTGGGGCCAGATCGTGCTCGTCTCGGCACACTTTCGCACCACCACGGAGGCCAACGGCGATCTGCTGCTCTACCCCGGCGGCGATCTGACGGCACCGCCGTCGGGGCGCATGCCGGCAGACGGATTCTATTTCGACACCATCATCCGCCAGCCGCCCATCGTCGAAGAGGAGCTGGACCCCGCGGACAACCTGGAGGAGTTCGGCCCCGTCAGTCCCCGTGTCCTGCAGCACATCGCCGCCCAGACCGAGCGGGTGCGCCATTCGCCGCTGGCACGCGTGGGCAGCTTCGGGGGCACGGGCCTGGGCGACATCGCCCTGGTGCCTGCGCCCTTTCTCAAGCACCCCCGCGGCATTCGCGACGTGGCGGAGTGGTACATCTCGACGCTGACCCGGCCGCAGTACGTGCACCGCGTGTTCGCTGCCCAGACCGAGCAAGCGCTGGACAATCTGGCCCGGATCCACCAGATCGTCGGCGACCAGATCGACGTATTGTTCGTCTGCGGCACCGACTTCGGGACCCAGCAGTCGACGTTCTGCTCGCCGGCGACGTTCGACGCGCTGTACGCGCCGTACTACAGGCGCCTCAACGACTGGGTGCACCAGCACACGCCCTGGAAGACCTTCAAGCATTCGTGCGGGGCCGTGGAGCCGTTCCTGCGCAAGTTCATCGACTGCGGCTTCGATATCATCAACCCGGTGCAGTGCTCGGCAGCCGGCATGGATCCGGTGCACCTGAAACGCACGTACGGCAAAGAACTGGTGTTCTGGGGCGGCGGCATCGATACCCAGCGCACGCTTCCCTTCGGCACGCCGGCCGAGGTGCGCGACGAGGTGCTGCGCCGCTGCGAGATCTTCGGGCGCGACGGCGGCTTCGTGTTCAACGCGATTCACAACGTCCAGATGCACACGCCCACCGCTAACCTCGTCGCCATGTTGGAGGCACTGCGTACGGTGAACAGCCAGGGCTGAGCGACGCGCTCCAAGCCGCCCCGCCACCGTCTTGCCAGCCGCTGTGCGCATTCGAGAGAGCCGCGAACAGGCAGAGTCCATGGACAGCAGAGAACGCATCCGGGCCATCATCGCCGGCGAGAAGGCCGACCGCTGTGGTTTCTGGCTGGGCAACCCCCATCCGGACACGTGGCCGATCCTGCACCGCCATTTCGGCACCACGGACGAGGAACAACTCCGGCGCATGCTGCGGGACGATTTCCGCTGGATCCCCGCAGGCGTGTACCGGCACCCGGCTGGCAGGGGGCTGTTCGAGATCCCCGCCAAGACGGCGCATGGCACCCCCGGACCGTTCGCCCACTGCGAGGATCCCGAGCGCGTGGACGAGCTGTACGCATGGCCCAATCCCGATTACCTGGACTTCGCGCCCGTGCTCGAGCAACTGCGGCAGGCGGGTCCGTTCTATCGGGCGAGCGGCTTCTGGGCGCCATTCTACCATCACGTCATGGACCTGTTCGGCATGGAGCAGTACATGGCCAACATGTACCTCAACCCGGCCATGGTCGACGCTGTCACGGACCGCGTGTGCTCCTTCTACCTGGAGGCCAACGAACGCTTCTTCGACGCCGCCGGCCACCTGATGGACGGATACTTCTTCGGCAACGACTTCGGCACCCAGCGCGACCTGATCTGTGGCCCGGCCCAGTTCGACCAGTTCGTCATGCCATGGTTCCGCCGCTTCGTCGACCAGGCGCACGCGCGCGGGTACCAGGTGATCCTGCACTCGTGCGGGTCGATCTACAAAGTGATCGAGCGCCTCATCGACGCCGGGGTGGAATGCCTGCACCCGCTCCAGGCGCTGGCCGCCCACATGGACGCGGCAACCCTGGCCCGCGACTTCGGCGGCCGCATCGCCTTCATGGGCGGCATCGATACCCAGCACTTGCTGGTCCACGGCACCGCCGCCGAAGTCCGCGCCGACGTGTACCGCGTGAAGAGGCTGCTGGGCCCCCGGCTGATCGTGAGCCCCAGCCACGAGGCCATACTGCCCAACGTGCCGCCGCTCAACATCCAGGCCATGGCGGAAGCCGCCACGGACTAGAAAGGCCTCCGGGATGCGCGTTCACCAGGCGCCGGACTGGCGCGAGTACCGCATGGACATGCACCAACCGCACCGCGAACTGGAACCCATCGCCCAGGAGACCGAGCGCGTCGAGGCGGCGCTGGCAGCCTTGGTCGCGGCCGGCCTGCTGCCGCACGCCCACTACGACCCGCAGAGGTTCGCCCGGCATCGCGGCGCCGTGGCTGCTGCCTTCGAGATCCCCTGGACCGCGATCACGCCGCGCATGCACCGCCTGCTGTATGCCATCAACAGCATCGTGCAGCCGCAGACCATGGTGGCGGTCGGCGTATTCTGCGGGTTCACGTTCATCGCCAATGCGGGCGCGGGGACGGGTCCGGGAGCCTGCTACGCGCCGCGACGCCTGATCGGCATCGAGATCGATCCCCGCGAGGCCGCGCGGGCCGCGCGCAACGTGGCGGCGGTGGACGGGCACGGTCGGGCGCAGATCGTGGCCGCGGACGGCGTGCCGTACCTCCGCGGATTCCAGGGCCCCATCGACCTGCTGTACCTGGACGCCAACGGCGGTGGCGGGCGTGGGAAGTCGATCTATCTGGATCTGTTGGAGGCAGCCTGGCACGCGTTGGTGCCGGGCAGCTTGGTGTTGGCCCACAACTCGGTCAATGCGGCCGATGCCCTGGCGGATTACTTGGCGGCCGTGCGGGATCCGGCTCAGTTCCGCGGCAGTCTGAACATCTGCATCGACGGCGAGGGCCTCGAGGTCTCGGCGTACGGCGACGGCACGAAGAAGGACTGAGGACTCCATGACAGGACAGGAAGTTGCAGCCGCAGCCACCGTCTCCAGCGACATCACCGACGGCGAGCGCATCGCCACGCTGCGGACCCGCCTGCTGGCCCGCAAGGACCGAGGCATCAGCGGTTGGGCGCTGCACGCCGACCCGGTGGTCACCGCCCGGGCGCTGCAGGCCACGGCGGACTGCGCTTCTTGGCAGCGGCGCCGCGGCGCCGTCGTGCGCGCGCGGTTGGCGGCCGTGCGCTTCGCCGTGGACGAACTGGAGCTGCTGGCCGGCCGGATCGACGAGCAGACCCAGACGGGCACGCCGGCAGAACGCGAAGCGGCCCAGCGATACCTGGCCGAATTCCCGGCTCCTGTGGGGCAGAACGGGCATTGCGAGCTGGACCTGGAGCCGCTCATGTCGCTCGGCATCGACGGTCTCGGCGCGCAGATCCGGGCCCGTCTGGACCAGTCCTCGGCCGACGGGCACGACGCGGACGCCGCGGACGCGTATGCGTCCTTCGTGGAGGCGCTGGCAGGCCTGTCGCGGCTGATCGAGAACGCGGCGGACGCTGCGGCAGCGGCTCGGCGCCACGCCAGTCCCGCGCGGCAGCCCGACCTGGAGACGATGGCGGCCTCGTGCCGGCGGGTGGCCCACCGGCCGCCGGCGACATTCCAGGACGCGCTGCAACTGCTCTGGCTCACGCTCGTCGGCGTGATGCACGGCGAGCCCGTTGGCTTGGTGGTTCCTGGTCATCTCGATCGCACGCTGTACCCGTTCTATGCCCGCGATGTCGCGGCCGGCCGCTTGGACGACACGCGGGCTTTGGTGCTGCTGGAGTCGCTGTATCTGCTGATCAACGAGTACATCCCGGATGGCCTGGCCATCTCGGCCATGGTGGGCGGGCGCGATGCGGCCGGCCGCGACGTGACCAACCCGCTCTCCTACCTGTGCCTGGAAGCGCTGCGGCGCACCGCGCTGATCTACCCCACGGTGGGCATCTGTTGGCACGAGGGCACGCCGTCCGCTCTGGTCTCGCTGGCCATCGACTTGATCGGCCACGGCAACGCGAATCCGGCGTTCTTCGGCGACGCCACCATCCAGAAGGGCTTGCAAGATCTGGGCGTGCCGCCGGACGAGTCCTGTCGCTACGTCAACTCGACCTGCGTGGAGATCACGCCGTCGGGAGCCAGCAACGTCTGGGTCGCCTCGCCCTATTACAACACCTGCCAGGTGCTGCTGGACGAGATCGCCAGCCAGTGCCAGGACCCCTCGCCCGACTATGCCGCGTTCTTGCACCGGTATCGCCAACGGCTGGCCGCGGTGGTCGCGGAGGGCGTGGCCGCCCAGAACGAAGCCCGTCAGCAGCGGCAACAGTACGGGCGCAAACCACTGCAGAGCGTCTTCACCCGGAGCTGCATCGAGCGCGGCCGCGACATCGACGATGGCGGCGCGCGCTACAACTGGGTCGAGTGCTCGTTCGTGGGGCTGGCCAACCTGGCAGATTCACTCCAGGTGATCGAGACCGAGGTCTTCGTCCGCCGGACGCTGACCTGGCAGCGGCTCCACGAACTGCTCGCCAGCGACTTCGCCGGCGCGGAGCCGGTCCGGCTGCGTTTCCTCAACGGACACCCCAAGTACGGTCAGGGCTGTCCCGAGGTGGACAAGCGAGTCGCGGCCATGGTAGCCTTCGTGGCCCAGGTGTGCCGGGGCTTCCGCATGCTGCCGGATGGCAGTCCTTACGTGCCCGGCGCCTTCGTGTGGATCATGCACGAGCGCCTCGGCCGCCAGACCGGCGCCACGCCGGACGGACGCCGGGCCGGGTTCCCCTTCGCCGACGGCTGCGGTCCCGCCCAGGGACGGGAGTCCCGGGGGCCGACGGCGGCCATCCTGTCGACCACGAGCTGGGATCACAGCCCGATGATCGGCGGCCTGGCCTACAACATGAAGTTCTCCAGATCGCTGTTCTCCGGGCCCGAGGGGTTCGCGCGCCTGCAGGATCTGGTGCTCACGTTCCTGCGCCGCGGCGGCTTCGAGACCCAGATCAACGTGGTGGATGCCCGCGTGCTGCACGAGGCGCGCGAGCACCCTGAAAAGTACCGAGACCTGGTGGTGCGCATCGGGGGGTACACTGATTACTTCACCCGCCTCACTCCCGAGATGCAGGCCGAGGTGATCCTGCGCACGGAGTACGGGGATGTCTAGCGCGGCCGGATGGATCTTCGAGATCCAGCGCTTCTCCATCCACGACGGGCCGGGCATCCGCACTACGGTCTTCCTCCAGGGCTGCCCCCTGCGCTGCGTGTGGTGCCACAATCCCGAGGGCCTGGTCGCTGGCCCATTGCTCTCCTTCCTGCCGGACAAATGCGTGGCCTGCGGCTGGTGCGCGTCAGCCTGCCCCCACGGCGCCCACCTGCTCGACCGGGAGGCTGGCCGGCACCAGTTCAGGCGCGACAGATGCACGGCATGCGGACGCTGTGCCGAACAGTGCTACGCCCAGGCGCTGGAGGTCGTGGGCCGCACTGCCACCGTGGCAGAGGTCATGGCCGAGGTGCTGCAAGACGTGCCGTTCTATGCGCCCTCCGGCGGCGGGCTCACGCTGTCGGGAGGGGAGCCCCTCGCCCAGATCGATTTCGCCACTGCCCTGCTCGCCGCGGCGGGCAGCCACGGGATCCACTGCGCGGTCGAGACGTGCGGGGCAGTCCCGCCGGAACACATCGAACGGGCCCTGCCGCTGACGGATCTGTTCCTCTTCGATCTGAAGGAGACCGATCCGGAGCGCCATCGCCGGTATACCGGTGCCGACAACCGCCAGATCCTGGCCAACCTGCGCCGGCTGCGCGCCGCCGGGGCTGCCGTGCGCCTGCGCCTCCCGCTCGTGCCCGGGTACACCGACCGCGCCGAGCATCTGCAGGCCGTGGCCGTGCTGGCAGCGGAGCTGGCGCCGCTGGAAGGCGTCCAGATCATGCCCTACCATCGCCTGGGCACTGCCAAGCGGGCCCGCTTCGGCTGGCCCGACCCACCCGAGATCCGGCCGCCCAGCAGCCAACAGGTCGAGGACTGGTGCGCATTCCTGCGCGCCCGCGGCCTCCCCGTGCGCGGCCCGGCCGGAGCCGGGACGCACGCCCCAGCCGCACACCCATCCACCCTCAACGTCGCTACCCAGCCATGACAGGTGCTCGCGAACGCATCGCCCGGGCCTTTGCTCACCAGGCTCCGGACCGCACTCCGCTCTTCGAGATCTTCTCGCCGTGGCACCCGATCCACTGGGAGATCTGCGGCCGCAATCTGGCCACGGATGCCAGCCTGGCGTGGGATGCCATGGCCGAGGGCGTCGGGTACGAGGAGCGCCTGGAGGCCACCATCCGGGCCCAGTACTCGATCAACCGCTTCTTCGAGGTCGACATGGTGCGCCTCAACGGTGGACCTCCGAAGCACTGCGCGCGACCGGTCAAGATCGGCGAACATGCCTGGACGCTGAACGGCGTGCGGTATCACCGGGATCCCAAGACCGACCTAGTGGTCCTGTCCGAGCCCGGCGCCGGGGCCAGCTACTCGCACCGGTACGACGAGGATGCCGTGCGCGCCCAGGTCGAGGCCTGGAACGGCGTAGCCCCCGAGCCCGACCCGGAACCCGACCCGGTGATCGCGGGAGTGCGCCGCCTGGCGGCGGCAGACGGCGTGGAGTGGGTCTACATGGGCGAGGTGGGCGCCGGTACCGGGGTGGCCTTCTACCCGCCGTTCATGCTCGAGTGGATGCTGCAGGAGCCCGAGCTGGTCCACCGCTGGATCGAGATGCAGAAGGCGCACGCGTTCGCCGTGACGCGCAATCTGGTGGCCAGCGGCTGCACGGTGATCGCGATCGGCGGCGACGTGAGCTGCGACAAGGGGCCGTTCATCTCGCCGGCGCTCTATCGCGAGTTCATCCTGCCGGTCATCCGCGAGCACGTCGACCTGATCCACCGGCTCGGCGCTCTGGCGGTCTATACCTCCGACGGCAACCACTGGCCTATCCGCGACGAGTTCTTCTTCGCCTCGGGCATCGACGGATACAAGGAGGTCGACAAGGCCGCAGGCATGACCTGGCCGCGGCTGATCGAGGCGGGCGTCGCCGCGCGCGTGTGCATCATCGGCAACCTGGACGCGCGCCACAACTTGTGCCACGGGACGCCCGCCTCCATCGCCGCCGAAGTGCGCGAATGCCTGGAGTACGGCCGCCGTTCGCCTGGCGGGCACATCCTGCACACCAGCCATTCGGTGCACGAAGACATGCCGGCAGCCAACTACCGGGCCGCGGTGGACGCGTACCGGGAGTACTTCGGCCTGCCGCCACTGCCGCGGTGAACCCCTGTCAGCTCCGGGCCCGCCTGCTCATGGCCGGAGCTCGTCCAGCCGCTCCTTCTTCCGGTAGGCCAGTCCCTGGAAGATGGCGACCAGATCGCCGGCCGCGTCGGAGACGGTGATCGTGTAGGTCCCCAGCCGCGGGTTGCAGGCCGCTTCCTCGGCCACCGCGGTCAGCGCGCCGCCGGTGGCCGCCTTCATGTATGTGATGCTGGCGTTGATGGCCACGGCCACCGTGCCGTGCGAATTGCACGCGGCCGCGAAGGCCAGGTCGGCCAACGTGAAGATGGCACCGCCGTGCGCGGTGCCCACACCGTTCAGGTGCCACTCCCGCAGCTCCATCCGCGCTACGGCGCGCCCGGCCCCGACCTCGACCAGCTCCACGCCGCAGTGCCCCGCGAAACGGTCACGTTCCTGGAAAAACTGGCGGATCTCTTCCATCGTCTTGGTCTCCTCGCACGGGTCCGGCCGCACTTCGGCGTCATCACAGCATACACCGGCCGACCGGTCCCCGAAAGTTCGTGCTTGTCTCGAGCGGCCTTTCTAGCTTACAATTGGCCCCAGCTTTTCCCCAGGGGCGGCGCCAAGCTCCCCGGCCCCAGCCCATCGACTTAGGAAGTCCGTGCATGGACCCCACGCACTCGCCCGACCAGGGCGGTATCGACTGCGGGCCAGCCGCCCGCCACAGGAGAGCGATTCCGGGCCGCATCGACCGATGCGGCCCCTCGTATGCCTGATTCCAGGCAGCCAGCAGCACAGCTTCCACCGAGAGCGCCGCTTGGGGCCGCACAACGCCGCACGGGCCTTTGATCTGCCCCACGTGGAGGTCGATCGCGTCCGTTCGGCGCAGCCCCGAGGCGAGCGCCTTCGTCTCTCGCAACCCAGAAAAAGGGAGGATCACCATGCGTCGCGCAGCAACCGCACTGCTCCTGATCCTGATGGCGACCACGGCGGCATTCGGCGCCTCCGCGCGCTGGAACTGCCTGGGGTTCGACCACCGCTTCATGATGGATACTTCGAACTACGGCATCTACCCGGCCGACATGTTCGTGTTCTCGGATGCGCTGTGGCTCATCCCCTCGATCCCGGCTGGCGCCAACGTTCCGGACAACATGATGGGCGGCCTGCTGGTCGCCCAGGGTCAGCAGGCGTGGGCCGTCCACTACAATCTGCCGGGAACCATCGGCTTCGGTGCCCTGCGCACCGGCCTGGCGGGAGCGGGCGCAACCCTGGCTGGTCTGGCCAACAACCTGCGCCCCATCCCGGACGTCTTCTATGCCCGCAAGATGGGCGACATGACCGTCGCCGGTCGCTTCGTCCTCGGCATGGCCAGCAGCGAACCGGTGGCCGACAAGTCCGCCAGCGCGCTGTCGCTGGACCTGGCGGGCGGCCTCATCCGCCCCATGGGGCCCGGCAACCTGGACGTAGGGCTGCGCATCGCCTCGGCCAGCTTCAAGGATGACGCCGCCAACATCGAGAGCACTGGCGGCCTCTCGCTGGCCATGGACGCCCGCATGCTCATCAAGGGCAGCAACGGCGTCACCCTGATCCCACTGGCGGGCCTGAGGTACGGCACCGACCCCACGGTGGACGGTGCGGCCGAGGTCTCGCGCATGGGCCTGGACGTCGGGCTCGGCTGGAACCGCACGGACGCCAGCAAGAACATGCTCGTGTATGGCGTCACGCTGGCGTACGACGCAGTCACGACGTCGCCGCCGGCTGGCAGCGACGTCAGCATCAACACCCTCCAGCTCGCCTATCTGACGGGGTACGAGAAGCCTCTGAACAAGTGGCTGATCGGCCGGGGCGGGGCACGCGGCACCATCACCAACGTCAGCGGCGACAATCCGGCCGCCAACGGCACTCGGGCGGGGTTCGACTACAACTTCGGCATCCGGACCGTGTACCAGCGCGTGCTGCTCGACTTCCAGTTGGACAAGGCGCTGCTGCATCGCGGGCCGTACGTGCTCACTGGCTCGGGCGCCAACTGGTCTGGCAATGTCTGCCTGACGTACCTGCTGGAGCCAGCCCAGTAGTCCTGCTTCAGGCGGCGGGCAGCGCCGCCAGCCCGCTGGAGATGCCATGCCCCCGGACTCGTCGCTGTGCGGCCAGTCCGGGGGCATCTGGGTCGCGTCCGGACAAACCGGCGCCAAGCATCCTCCGAGAGCGGCGCCGCCTTCCGGCTCCGGAGTGCCAGCGCGCACCCGCTCCTACAGCTTCCGCCGGTCCTCTACGCGCCTGGCTTTGCCCTCGAAGCGCTGTAGAGTCCGCGGCTCCACCAGCTTGAGATCCACCTTGATGCCGAGCACGCTCTGCAGCCGGCTGGACAGACGCTGGTGGAACTCGTGCATCTCGCGCATCCGGTCCGCGAAGATCTCCTCGGACGCCTCGACCTGCAGCTCGAACGTGTCCACGTTGTTGACGCGATCCACCACGATCTGGTAGTGCGGCTTGGTGTGCTCGAACTCGGCCAGCACGCTCTCGACCTGGCTCGGGAAGATGTTGACGCCCCGCACGATGATCATGTCGTCGCTGCGCCCTCGCGTCTTGGCCATGCGGACATGGGTGCGGCCGCAGGAACACGGCTCGGGGATCAGGGCGGTCAGATCGCCGGTGCGATAGCGGATCACCGGCAGCGCTTCCTTGGTGAGACTGGTCAGGACCAGTTCCCCGTAGGCGCCAGGCGGCAGCGGTTCTCCGGATGCCGGATCGACGATCTCGGGGATGAAATGGTCCTCGGCGATGTGCATGCCGTTCTGCGCCAGACACTCGTAGGAGACCCCGGGGCCGATGACTTCCGACAAGCCGTAGTTGTCCGTGGCGACGATGCCCAGCAGCCGCTGGATCTCCGTCCGCGTGTCCTCCGACCATGGCTCCCCCCCGAACAGCCCCCAGCGCAGGCGCAGGCGGTCACGCAAGCCGCGATCCTGGATGATCTCGCCGAGATACAGGGCATACGACGGCGTGCTCACCAATGCGGTCGTGCCCATGTCCTCCATCAGCATCAGATGCCTGTCGGTGTTCCCTGCCGACGCCGGCACCACGCACGCACCCACGCGCTCGCAGCCATAGTGCAGGCCGAATCCGCCGGTGAACAGGCCGTACCCGAAGGCGATCTGCACCACATCCTCGCGCCAGACCCCCGCGGCCACCACCAGTCGCGCGATCAGCTCGCTCCAGACCTCCAGATCGTGGGCGGTGTACCCGACGACCGTCGGCTTGCCCGTGGTCCCGCTGGAGGCGTGCACGCGCACGATCTCCTGCAGCGGCCGCGCGAAGGTCCCCGTGGGATACGCGTCGCGGAAGTCCTGCTTGACCGTGAAGGGCAGCCGCGGCAGATCCTCCAGGCCGCGCACGGACTCGGGACGAACGCCCGCAGCATCCATCTTCGCCCGGTAGTAGGGCACCCGTGCGTACGTGTACGCCACGGTTCGGCGCAGGCCTTCCGCCTGGAGCGCGGCCAGCGCCGGCCGCGGCATGGTCTCTCGTTCGGGGTTCCACATCCTCGTGCTCAAGGCTCTCTCCTCGCTGTTCGGCCGCTGCGCTCGCCGCCGCGACGATGGGCGCCGCCGCAGCCCGCTGCCGGCTGGGCTGCCGGTGCGGCGATCCTGGTTCCGCCGCTGCGGTGCACGAGCAGGCCCTATACCTACTCCATGCGGCGAAGGGGCGTCAAGTTTCGCGCCCAGGGCGGTCTGCTGCGCGCCAGGCCACGGCGCGGCACAGACTGGATCCGCGGCCGCCTTCCTGCAGGGATCGCGAACGACGCCGGACCACACCCACCGGGGCTCCGGGGGCCTTCTGGATCGCCCCTGCACGAGTCGTTATCTTGTGCCCCGCCGCGCCGCATCGGATCACCAGCAGGGCGAGCGCACGCAGCCGCTCTCGGACCACAGACCGCAGGAGCCCAGATGCCGACCATCCTCTCCGGCAATGCCGCCATCGCGCGCGGGGCGTACGAAGCGGGTGTCGAATTCGCCGCCGCCTATCCTGGCACTCCCAGCACCGAGATCCTCGAGGAGATCGCCGCTCGCTACAAGGAGATCTACACCGAGTGGTCGGTGAACGAGAAGGTCGCCTTCGAGGTGGCGTTCGGGGCCGCTCTGGGGGGCCGGCGAGCCCTGGCGGCCATGAAGCACGTGGGTGTGAACGTGGCCGCGGACGCGTTGATGACCGCGGCCTACACGGGCGTGAACGCGGGCATGGTCTTGGTGTCTGCGGACGATCCGGGCATGCACAGCTCGCAGAACGAACAGGACAACCGCTTCCTGGCGCTGCTGGCCAAGGTCCCGTTGCTCGAGCCCACCGACAGCCAGGAGGCCAAGGACTACGCGATCGCGGCCTTCGCCATCAGCGAGCAGTTCGACACGCCGGTGATGCTGCGGGTGACCACCCGCATCTGCCACGGCCGCAGCGTGGTAACCCTCGGCGAACGACAGGTCCCGCCGCCGCGCCCCTACGTGAAGTCCGCTCAGAAGTACGTGATGATCCCGGCGTACGCCCGCAGGCGGCATGCGCTGCTGGAAGCCGAGCGCCGGCCCGCGCTGCAGGCGTACGCGGAGAGTTTTGCGGGCAACCGCCTCCAGATGGGCGATCCGGCCATGGGCATCGTCGCCAGCGGGGTCTCGTACCAGTATGCCCGCGAGGCCTTCCCACAGGCCTCGTTCCTCAAGCTCGGCATGTCTCACCCGCTGCCCGTGGCCCTGGTCCGCCAGTTCGCCGCGTCGGTCGAGCGACTCTACGTGGTCGAGGAACTGGAGCCGTTCCTGGAAGACCAGATGCGCGCGCTCGGGTTGGCCGTCGTCGGCAAGCAGGTGCTGCCGCGCACGGGAGAACTGGCGCCGGAGATCGTGCAGCGCGCACTCGCCGGCCACGGGCGATCGGTGGCCGTCGGCGGGCTGCGCGTCGCCGAGGCGCCGGCGGCGCCCGCTCCTCTCGTCCCGGCCCCAGCGACCGGCAGCGCGGAGCAGACAGCGGCCGCCGCGCCTGCCGCTGCGCCAGCGGAACTGCCCGCGCGGCCGCCCGTGCTCTGCCCGGGCTGTCCCCACCGCGGTCTGTTCTACGTCCTCAAGAAGCTGCGCGCCACCGTGGTGGGCGACATCGGCTGCTACACGCTCGGCGTGCTGCCCCCGCTGGACGCCATGGACACCTGTATCTGCATGGGCGCCAGCATCGGTGTCGCCCAGGGGTTGGTGCGCGCGACCGACGCCAAGACGGGCAAGCGCCTGGTCGCCGTGCTGGGCGACTCCACGTTCATCCATGCCGGCATCCCCAGCCTGGTGAATGCCGTGTACAACCGGGCGCGGCTGACCGTGATCATCGCCGACAACCGCACCACCGCGATGACCGGCCAGCAGGATCACCCAGGCACGGGCCGGACGCTGAACGGGGCCACCGCGCCCGCGCTCGACTTCGAAGCCTTGGCCCGCGCCGTGGGCGTGACCTCGGTCGTCACGGTCGATCCGTTGGACCTCGACGCGACCGAGCGCGCCGTCCGCACCGCAGCGGACGTCGAGGGCCCCGCGGTGATCATCGCCCGCAGGCCCTGTGTCTTCGTCGATCGGCAGCAGTACAAAGGTCCGGTGGCCGTGGATCCCGAGGCGTGCACCCGCTGCCGGCTGTGCCTCCGATTGGGCTGCCCTGCCATCAGCCTCGGCGACCAAGCGGTCGTGGTCGACAGCACGCTGTGCGCAGGTTGCGAGCTGTGCGCTGACATCTGTCCGCAAGGCGCCTTCATCCGCCCCCACGCGCGAGAACAGGCATGAACGAGAACGGCACGACCAGCATTCTCTTCGCCGGTGTCGGCGGCCAAGGGATCGTCCTGTCGAGCAGCCTGCTGGCCACCGTCTGTCTGGCTGCCGGCCACGACGTCAAGCAGAGCGAGGTGCACGGCATGGCGCAGCGCGGCGGCAGCGTCACTAGCCATGTCCGCTTCGGCTCCCGCGTGTATTCGCCCACCATCCCGCAGGGGCAGGCCGACTTCCTGGTGGGCTTCGAGCTTCTGGAGTGCGCCCGCTGGCTGGACCATCTGGCGCCCGGAGGCGTCGTCCTGGCCAGTACGCAGCGCCTCGACCCGCTGCCAGTGGCCAGCGGCGCAGCCACCTACCCGGACGGGCTGGCCGAGCACATCCGCGCCCGCGCCCCCGGCGCGCACCTGCTGGATGCCCTGCATCTCGCCCGGCAGGCGGGCAGCGTGCGCGCCGTCAACATGGCCATGCTCGGCGCCCTCGCCAGGCACCTGCCATTCCCCGCAGCCACCTGGCGCGAGAGCATCGCTGCCCGGGTGCCGCCCAAGACGCTCGACACCAACTGGAACGCCTTTCTGGCAGGCAGAGACGCCTAGCGCCGACAGAGGAGGGAGGGAATCGATGCGATACGAGGTGGAGTACCTGGACCCGGAAGCGCTGCAGAAGCTGCAGTTCGAGCGCCTGCGGAAGATCGCCGCGCATGCGGTGGCCAACGTGCCGCACTACCGCAAGGTGTTCGCCGACCTCGGCGCCGAGCCCGAGGATCTGCGCACCATGGACGATGTCCGGCGGCTGCCCTTCACCGACAAGGAGACGCTCCGGCTGAACTACCCCTACGGGATGTTCGCCGTGCCCATGGTCGAGGTGCGGGAGATCCACGCGTCATCGGGCACCACCGGCAAGCCCGTCGTGGTGGCATACACGCGCAACGATCTGGCCGTTTGGTCACAGGTGATGGCCCGCAGCCTCGCCTGCGCCGGGGTCACCGAAGAAGACGTCGTGCAGAACGCGTACGGCTATGGCCTGTTCACCGGAGGGCTGGGGGTCCACTACGGCGCGCTCGAGCTGGGTGCGGTGATCGTCCCCATCTCGGCGGGCGGGACTCGCCGCCAGCTCCAGCTCATGGAGGATTTCCACACGACGGTGCTCACTTGCACGCCCTCGTACTCGGTCTACATGGCCGACGAAGCGCGCGCCATGGGCAAGGACCCTCGGCGGTCGTCCCTGCGCATCGGCATTCTCGGCGCTGAACCATGGAGCGAGGGCATGCGCCGCGAGATCGAAGCAGCCTGGGACATGAAGGCCTACAATATCTACGGCTTGTCGGAGATCATCGGTCCCGGCGTAGCCCAGGAATGCGTCGGCCAGTGCGGCATGCATCTGTGGGCGGACCACTTCCTGCCCGAAGTAGTCGACCCGGACACCGGAGCGCCCGTGGCCGAGGGCGAAGACGGAATGCTGGTCCTCACCACCTTGTCCAAGGAAGCCACACCGTTCCTGCGCTACGCCACCAAGGACATCGTCAGCATCACGTACGAGACCTGCCCGGCCTGTGGCCGCACCGCCCCGCGGATCAGCCGCATCAAGGGACGCACGGACGACATGCTGATCATCCGGGGCGTCAACGTGTTCCCGTCGCAGATCGAGGGCGTGCTCACCGAGATCGAGGGGACCGAGCCGCACTACCAGATCATCGTCAGCCGGGAAGGGGCGCTGGACTCGATCCAGGTCCAGGTGGAGGTCAACGAACGGTACTTCTCAGACGAGATCCGCAAGCTGGAAGCGCTGGAGAGACGCATCAAGACCGAGATCGGCAACGTGCTGGGCATCACCGTCGACGTCAAGCTGGTGGAGCCGCGGACCATCCCCCGCAGCGAGGGCAAGGCCAAGCGCGTCGTCGACACGCGAAGCCTGTAAGCGGCACCGTCCACCGATCACCCCCAGCCACGGCTGCGTGCGCGCGCCGCGAGCTATCGCCATGGAGTAGAACGACATGCAGGTGCATCAGATCTCGATATTCCTGGAGAACCGGGTCGGCCGTCTGCAGGAGGTCACCGAGGTTCTGGCCCGTCACGACATCAACATCCGCGCGCTCTCGCTGGCCGACACGTCGGATTTCGGCATCCTGCGGCTGATCGTCAACAAGCCCGCGGAAGCCGTGCGCGTCCTCCGCGAGAGCGGCTTCACCGTGCGCGAGAACGACGTGATCGCCGCGGAGGTCGACGATCGGCCGGGCGGCTTGGCCCGGATCCTGAGGCTGTTCAGCCAGGCGGCGATCAGCGTCGAGTACATGTACGCGTTCGTCGAACGGCACAGCGGCAACGCGGTGATGATCTTCCGGGTCGAGTCCCTGCCCCGGGCGATCAAGGCGCTGCAGGATGCCGGCATCGTGCTGCTCAGCGATGAGCAAGTCTGTTCGCTCTAGGTGACCGAACCCATGAGAGAATCCGTCATCCGCTTGATGACGCGTCTGGCTGTCCAGCATGGAGCGGTGAACCTCTCCCAGGGCTTCACGGACGAGGCGCCTCATTTCGATCTGGTCTGGGGTGGGGTGGCTGCGGCACTGGGTGGCGACGACGCCGGTATCCAGCATCTGGACGAGCTGACGCTGGAGGCTGCCCGTGCCGCACTGGGCCTGGATCCCGCAGCATTCGACCGACTGCCGCTGAGAACCTTGCTGGCACGGCTGCGCAATCCCCGCGACCGGTACAACCAGTACTCGTACCCCTTCGGCCTGCCGGAGCTGCGCCAGGCCATCGCCGAGTACACCCAGCGATTCTACGGGTACCGGCCAGACCCGGAGACGCAGATCACCGTGGTGCTCGGCGCCACCGAGGGGCTCTCGTCGGTGCTGCGGGCGGTCTGCACCCCCGGCGACGCTTTGGTCATCTTCCAGCCGTTCCACGAGATGTACCCCTCGCAGGCGGACCTGTTCGGTCTCCAGGCGCGCTACGTCACCTTGCGCGAGGACCGTGCCAGCGCCACCTGGAGCATGGATCGCGACGAGGTGCGCGCCGCCTGCGGCCCCGGTGCCCGCGGTCTTGTCCTGAACACGCCGCACAACCCCACGGGCAAGGTCTTCGAGCCGGAAGACCTGGAGTTCATCGCCAGCTTGTGTCGGGAGCGAGACCTGTTCGCCTTCACCGACGAGATCTACGAGCACATCGTGTACGACGGCCACCGCCACCATTTCCTGGCCGCCTTCGAGGGCATGGCGGATCGCACGTTCGTCATCAACTCGATCTCCAAGACCGGCGCCGCCACCGGTTGGCGGGTGGGCTGGGTGATCTCTCCGGAGCAGTACACGCAGCGGATCCGCGCGGTCCACGATACCCTCGTCATCCAGGCGCCGACACCGCTGCAGAAGGGCGCGGTCCGCCTGCTGCGGCAAGACGAAGCGGCCTTCCGGAAGCTCGCGCAGCCGTACGAGCAGAAGCGGCAGGTGCTCATCGGTGGCCTGCGGCAGGTCGGGTTCGCGGTGTCGCCGCCGGAAGGCTCCTACTACCTGTTCGCCAACTACCGCCAGGTGCCCAAGATCTGCGGCAAGTCGCCCATGGACGCCGCCATGTTCCTCATCGAGCAGGCGGGCGTGGCGTCGGTGCCCGGCGACAACTTCTACCGCGTGGGCAGCGAAGGCAACGACTACCTGCGCTTTGCCTTCTGTCGGAGCCTGGAGTCGCTGGAGGAGGCAGGCCGCCGCCTGGCGCGCGGGTTGGGCTGATCGCCGCGCGCCACCCGAACGGCGGCACCGCCCCTGAGTCTAGTACACGAAATCGCGGATGTCGTAGAGCGAGGTCAGCGGAGCACCAGGCGGGTACTCGAGGGCCGCGATCATGCGGGCCTGCTGCGCGCGCATGGCGGCCAGATCCAGCACCCCCCATTCCTGGGCGACGCGATCGCGGGCGTACTGGAGTTCGTGGTGCTCGACCAGCGGCGAAAAATACACGATGTCGCCGCGTCCCAGGTTCATGGCGCGCAGGATTCCCACGGTGTCGCGCTCGTGGGATGCTGCATACCGCTGCCCACCGAGGCCCAGCAGCACGATGATCCCCGCGCGCACGCCGGCAGCGTGCAGCTGCGCCACCGCATCCACCATCTTTGCGGCCCGACTCGGCTTGCGCAGGATGGCCAGCAGCGGGTCGTGGCCGGTCTCCAGCCCCAGATAGAGCCGCTGCAGACCTTTCTGCCGCAGTTGGGCGAGCTGTGTCCGCGAGTGCCGGAGCACGGTTGCCGCATCCGCGAAACCGAAGAACGGCCCTGGCGGGCCTCCCGCGGCCGCCAGCCGCTGCGCGCTCATCTCCAGAGTCTCCAGCAGGCGTTCGGCCGGTGCGTGCAGCATGTTGGCGTCACCGAGGAACACCGAGCGCCGCAGGCGGATGCCGGCGCCCAGCAGCTCGATGACCTGGTCCAGATGGGCGGCCAGCTCGTCCGTGGACTTGAGGCGGAAGCGCCGATCGCGGTACAGCCGGCAGAAGGTGCACCGATTCCACGGGCACCCTTCGCTGCTCTGGATGACCAGCGCCATGTACTGGTCGGGCGGGAGGATGCTGACCGTTCGATAGACCTCGTGAAAGCGCGCCACGTGCCCTGCCAGGGCGCGCTCGTCCCAGCGCTGGAGTCGGGCCAGCCAGGCCTGCACAGAAGCCGGATCCACAGGGCCCGGCAGCACCGCGGGCGTCTGGCCGTCCTGCGCCCGGGGCCCCTGGCCCTGTGCCGTGGTCCGCTCCAGAGAGCCCCCCGCTCGCCCGCTGGCCGAGTCCTCGGGCACCAGGCCTGCCGCCCGCACGCCGGCCGCGAACTGCGCGACTCGGCGACGCACCTCGGCATGGAACCACGCCTGTTCGCCAGGCTCCAGGAAGGCCCTCTCCCGACGTGGCACGTCCTGGGTGGTGTCGCTGAACTTGCGCAAGACCCGCCCATCGAGCCCGCGCCGGTAGTTCCGCCCGCCGATGAACGCGGCGTACGGACGGCCCTCCAGGTCGAAGGTGTAGTTCTCCGCAGCGTCGACGGCCAACGACACGGCCCTGCTCTTGACGTTGAACAGCCACCGGTGGGCCTCGAACTGCAGCTCCACGCGCACCGGCGGTGGCAGACCGGCGGTCTGGATGTCCTGGATGGTGGGCGCGTCCCGCATCGTTGCCTCGAGGTAGACAGCGACCGATCCCAGCGTCAACTTATGTTCGCGCGTCGTGGTGCGGCGCTGCATGAATGTGGAGCCCATTGGCCGCACCGGCAATCGGTGGCCGCCCCGACCTCAGCCCATCGGGGGCCCAACACCCGCGCACCAGCAGACCGTCAGCGACGCGCAGGAAACAGCGGCACCAGAGAGACAGCGGCAGCGACGCGCAACCCGAAGTGCCGGCGCGCCGCCCATCACCGACGGGGGTTGCGCCACAGCATGGCAGCCATCCGGTATTCGCGGGGCCGGTCCGTGGCAATCGCCCTGCTCTTCGGCGTGCTGGCGGCAGCGAGCTGCCAGCAGACCAACCAGGAGCCGGCGCCGGTCGTCGATTACTACACCTGGATCAACCCCATCACCGGCGCGCGAGTCCCCTTGCCCGAGGGCTGGCGGCACAGCCCCGAGGACGCCGCCCGCGGCCAGACCACGGTGGGATACTTTGCCCCCAACTTCGCCCGAGCGCTCAACCGGTACGGGCACATCACCCTGCACTACGAGTACCTGAACGACCCGGCCGCACCCATGACGCTGGAGCGTTTCGTCGGCAACTTCCAGGCGTACATGCGCCATCTGGCCACGTTCCAGGACCAGCCCCAGTTCGCCCGCGAAGGAGCGCTGGCCACCGCGCGGCTGACCCTCCAGGCCGAATACGACGACCGCGCGCTCGTGCTGGAGGTCCGCTTCTGGACCCCGGACGGTCGCGACTACTGGTACGCTGTCGTCGAACGCATGGCGGATGACGCCCGCTTCACGGCCGCGGCCGCGCCGATCGTCGACCTGTTGGTCCGCAGCACGCTGCCCCCGTGAGGTCGCGCCCACCTGGACAGGGCCGAAGACAGCCGCCTCCACCGGCCACCCCAGGGCCTGCGGCGAGCAGTTTGTGCGGCCGGCCGCGTGCCGGTACATTGCGGCCGCTGCCGTCCCGGTTGATGGCGTCCTGTTCGGCCGGCTGGGCGCTTCCAGGATCTCGCGAATGAGCCCGTCTCCGCAGCTTCCCGTCCAGGCAGACCTCCGCCGCTGCCCGCGAGCTAGCCTATGGTGCTGCCTGGCATGGCTGCTGTCCGCTGTCCTCGCAGCCGGCTGTGCGGGCACGGATCTGCGGCCCACCCCGGCCGAGTTGGGCCCGTACGTGAGCCGCAACGACTATCTCCGGCTGTTCGAGCCGCGCGGCGACAAGATCCTGCACGGAGCGGGCGCCAATCCGGTGGATTTCGCCGCGTACTGGCGCGAGCTGAGTCGCACCCCGCCGCTGCTGTACGCCACGCACATCGACCTCAGCACGCTCCGGCCAGGTTGGGTTCTGCAGGTCCTGGAGGTCGTCGATCGCTATCCTGTCGTTCTCATCCCGCAGATCGCGCTCAGCCTGACCTATGACGGCCGGCCGTACGAGGTCAACGTCGCGCGCGGCGAACTCGACCGACAGCTCGAGATCCTGTGCGAAGGCCTGGCGATGCTGCGCCGCCCCGTGTTCCTGCGAATCGGGTACGGCTTCGGCAGTCCTGCCACCGGGTACCGCCCTGAGCCCTATCGCCACGCCTGGCAGCGCGTGGTCGAGACGATCCGCGTCCAGCACGGCTTGCGGGACGTGGCCATGGTCTGGTGCTACGCGGCCGACAGCGGCGCCGAGTTCATGCCCTTCTTTCCCGGCAGCGAGTACGTGGACTGGTGGGGGCTCGACCTGTTCGATCCCCGCACGACGCAGACGCGGAGGACGCGCGATTTCCTGCTGGCCGCCTACCAGCACGGCTGCCCGGTGATGATCGGCGAGACCATGCCCCGCGGCGTGCGCATCGACCCGGACAGCCGCATCTGGGAACGATGGTTCGTCCCGCTGTTCGTCTTCATCCGCAGCAACCCCGGCATCAAGGCCTTCTGCTATATCAACTGGGACGCCGGCGGCACGCGGATCTCCGGCGACCTCGACCTGCTGATGCGGTACGTGCAGACCCTCGACGACGCGATGTTCCTGCACGCCGCACCGCTGGAGGAGGTGCGCTGGCGGTTGGGGTGGGACCCTTCGTGAGTCGGCTGGGACGAGGCCGCCGGTGCGCGCG